>OIBW01000127.1_pt1 | contig 35782 bp, 25 predicted proteins | sample 1581131 | NCBI WGS metagenome assembly OIBW01 (sample SAMEA3882517, study PRJEB24775) | human gut metagenome | biome: human-associated habitat; feature: intestine environment; material: feces | place: Netherlands | collected 2009/2010 | reverse complement strand
GCGCGCCGGGCTCGTAGCGGGTCAGGCAGGTGCACAGCTGCTCCTGCACCAGATAATAGGCCTGGTAAAAGCTGGGGCCGATCTCGGCGTTGGGCGCAAACCCGGCCCGGGCACAGGCCGACCACAGCGGACTGAACAGGTCCTGCCGCAGGCTGGGCAGCAGCACCCGCTGCCCCCGCAGGTCGGCCAGCGGGATGCTCTCCCGGTCCCAGAAGGGGTGACCGCGGGGCACCAGCAGGCAGGCAGGGTCGGCCCGCAGGGTGGTGCGGGCCAGTACCGGGGCCGCACAGCCCAGGTCGATGACCAGACCGGCGTCCAGCTCGCCCTGCTCCACGGCATCGGCCACAGCGTCGTTGTCCAGCAGGCGGAACCGCATCTCCACATGAGGGTACTGCTGGCGGAACTTGTCCAGCTGCGTTTCCAGCCCAGGCAGGTAGTCCGGCACCAGCGCCACGCTGATGCCGATGTGCACCGGCTGGGCCGACTGGATCTCGGCCCGCAGGGCGGCCTGCATCTGCTGGAACTGCTCCACCACCGGGGTGGCATGGCGCTGCAGGCTCATGCCGCGGTCGGTGAGGGTGAGCTTGTGGTGGGCACTGAGAAACAGCGGCCCGCAAAGTTCCGCTTCCAGCGCAGAGATGCTCTGCCGCAGCGCCTGCCGCGACAAAAACAGCCGCTGTGCGGCCCGGGTATAATTCATTTCTTCGCACAATACCAGAAAGTAGTGCAGCTGGCGGATATCCATGGTTTCCTCCTGCGGATGTTTGTCATAAATAAAGAATACCGCCTTTTCCGGCAATTGTAAAGCCGGTGGACCTTCTTCCCGGTCACATTTTTTGCTGCGCTCTGCATTCCGCCGTATCACGCCGTCACGTGGACCGCATTTTCCCGGACGGCATCAATGGTTTCCATCAGTTCTCCGCCCATTTTGCCGTCAAACAGGCGGGTGAACAGGATGGGCTGGTCGAAAGGCGGTTTCATCAGGACGGCTTTGCTTTCCACATAACCGTTCTGCTCGATGTAATGGATGACCTTCTGCACGAAAGCGATCTGCTTTGCATTCAGCGATTCATCGTTGATGAACTTGGAGAATGCCTGCATAGCGGCTTCGTGGTCGAGCTTCGCCACCTTGCACACCAGCAGACCAAACGGGGTATCTTTGAACTCCAGGGCATAATCTTCTTTGCTGCCCAGCTCGCTGGTGAAGATGTGTTCCAGCTCAATGTAATCGCCCTGCGAGAGCGGGATGTTCTGGGTCAGCTTGTGGATGGCAAGTGTATCGCTGCGGTGCTCCATGATGTAGCGGTTGACCCGCTCCCGGTACTCCCCGAAGTCATAACCGGAGTCCAGCGCCTTGCCCTCAGTCTGTTCCAACACCGGGTCGGCAAGGGCGGTGAACGCTTCCGGTTTCTGGTACCGATAGCCGTTCAACGTGGCTTCTGCTGTGCCAGAATACTTCTTATCGTCCAAAAAATCTTGCTTTAGATTATCAAACCGGACTGCACTTTTCTGAATCTTCTTCATTTTTGTACCTCTGACCTCTAAAATTTTTGAAAAAATCATAGGTACAAGCCCCAAAAGCCCTTATAAAACAAAAAAGACGACAAACCGTTTCTTTCAACGATTTATCGTCCTTTTGGTGCGCTCGAGGGAACTCGAATCCCTGGCCCTCTGATTAAAAGAGCCCACCGGGCAGAACACTCTGATTTTAGAAGTTTCGAGTTTACGTCATTTTTATGCAAAGCATCGTGATTTTCTGCCCGGCAATTTCTGCACCCTTTGTCGTATTTTGCAAGTCAGAGTACCCATTGTATCCCTTGAAACCGTGCAAAAACAGTGCAGAAACCGTGCACTTACTCTGGGACAAATAAAAAATGATGATTTTTGATCCATGACTTGGTGGCGATTTGAGTGACCACAAAGGTAAATCTGATATACGGAAAGAAGAATGCCCACTCGTCTGAGAAGTTCTCAGGGGAGTAGGCAGTTCTGTATAATGGCATTTTGTATATGTCACTTGCCACTTTTAGCATGGAGGTTGCCACTTTTTGAGATGAAGTTGACACTTTTAGCATAGAGGTTGCCATTTAGGGAAAGAAGTTTCTGCTTTTTTATATGGCAAGTTTCCGCACTTCCCGCATTACTTTCCACACTTTTCGGACCCCATGAGATATGAACACCTGCTAAACTTTTTCAGAGATTGCTACTTTTTAAGGCGTAGTTTCTAAATCTTGCCCAAATGATGCTACATTTTGGCTCAAGGTCGCTAAACATAGCGCACAGAAAATCCCGCAATAATATAATTAAACTTATGGTAATTCGGATTATATTATTTCTTGTAAACTGCATCTTCCTGAATCAGAATCAGGTTGGAATTCTCCGCTGCCATTTCCACCAGTCGATCTGTAAAGCCGCTCTTGGAGAACAGCCCGTACACAATTTCGTAGCCCTTAAACGCCGTTGTAAGTTCTTTGGACTGCCCCTTTTCCTGCAAAGCAGAGTAGACCGCCACATCCACAGGTTTCGCATGGTACTTGCACTCACCGAGGAACAGCCGTTTGTGCTGGTTGTCCACAGCCGCAACATCAATTTCCGTATCGCCCTCATTATCATTGCGCCAGTATGAGCCAATGCGTGAAGGCGCAAAGTCGATCTGCCCCTTTCGGCACAGTTCCGCAAAGATGTTCCGGCAGATGCTCTCATAAGCGAAAGCCACGAACTTTTGCTTAAAGTCTTTGCCCATCTCGTCCAGCACGATCTGCTGGTTATCCAGTTCCAACTCCCCCTTGAACGGGTACACATAGCGGAACCAGAAGCGGATGAAGTTGTCCGAGACATAATACAGGCTTTTCCGGGAACGCTCTGGATTCTTTTCGGTGATGGGAACGTTCTTGATAACAAAACCAAGGTCGATCAGTGTTTTCAGGTACGGCGTAATAGCTGACGTGTCCTGCTCCATCGTCATACCGATCTTGTTCAGCTTGTGGTTGCCGTCCGAAATCGCTTTTAGCACAGAAAAATAGTTGATAGGCGTCTGCACTTCCTCGTTGAGCAGGAAATCCGGTTCTTCATACAAAAAGCCATTTTTTGACAGTACCACACGCCGAATCTGCTCCACCAGCGGCTCGTCCGTCTGGAAAAACTCCATATATTTCGGTACGCCGCCCGTGATGGCATACTGCTCCACAGCCTGCTCAAACGACAGGTTTTGCGCCGCATACACGTCCGTGAATTGCAGCGGCATCAGCCGAATCTGTGCCGTTCTGCGGCCATAGAGCGGGCTGTCGTAGGCTAGAGCGTGCTTTTTCATCATGCTGATCAGGGAACCGCAGAGGATTAGCATCACATTGTGGTCTTTCAGCACTTCATCCCATGCGTTTTGCAGGATGGACGGAAAATCCGGGTTTGTCTTGACCAGATACGGAAACTCGTCAATGACAAGCACCTTTTTCTCGTCCGGGTGGTCATCTGCTACCACTTGGAATAAATCCAGCCAGTCGGTGAATGTGACCTTGCTGAGCATGGGATTCTTCGTGGTACGGGAAAGCACTCCGGCAAACCGCTTCATGCTCTGGGCTTCACTTTCTGTGGTTGCCAAAAAGTAGAATGCGCGTTTGTCCTTGATAAACTCTTTAATCAGCGTTGTTTTTCCAACACGCCGCCTGCCGTAAATCACCACAAAACCGCTGCCACGCTCTAATTCTGCATTCAGCGTTGCCAGTTCGGATGTTCTGCCGATGAAGTCCATACCGTGCACCTCTCGCTTAATATAATTTGAATTATGATAATATCGATTATATTATAGCTGCTCTGCACAAAACCGTCAATAGGACGAAACATCGAATTTTCAACATCAAATTCATACAATGTAGAAAACTCCGGGCTTCCCCCTTTTGCAGATTGAACCGATCCCGAAGAAACGGTATAATAATGGCATAACAAATTATTGTTTGTCGAGCTCATTTTCTCGACACGCAGGAGGAACATACATGGTAACCGGAGAACTGAAAAGCAAAATTGACAGCCTGTGGGAAATTTTCTGGACGGGCGGCCTGACGAATCCCTTGGATGTGATCGAGCAGATGACCTATCTGATGTTCATTCACGACCTCGATGAAAGCGACAACACCCACGCCAAAGAAGCCGCTATGCTGGGTCTGCCCTACAAGAGCATCTTTGCGGGCGAGGTACAGGTCGGGGAGCGCACCGTGGACGGTGCACAGCTCAAATGGAGCGTTTTCCACGATTTCCCGGCAGGCAAAATGTACTCCACCATGCAGGAGATGGTGTTCCCCTTCATCAAGAATCTGCACGGCGACAAGGACAGTGCCTACGCCAAGTACATGGGTGATGCCATTTTCAAAGTGCCCACGCCGCTGATGTTGGATAAAATCGTGACTGCTATGGACGGAATGTATGAGCAGGCGGCGCAGCTTTCCAACACTGACATTCGCGGCGATATCTACGAGTACCTGCTTTCCAAGCTGGCAACGGCGGGTGTCAACGGTCAGTTCCGCACCCCACGCCACATCATCCGCATGATGGTTGACCTGATGCAGCCCCGCGCTGATGATGTGATTTGCGACCCGGCCTGCGGCACGGCGGGCTTCCTTGTAGCCGCTGGCGAATATCTGCGCAAAAACCGCAAGCAGGAAGTGTTCTTTGACCGCAAAAACAAAGACCACTACATGAACCACATGTTCCACGGCTTCGACATGGATCGTACCATGCTGCGCATCGGTGCCATGAACATGATGACCCACGGCGTGGACAATCCGTTTATCGAGTACCGCGACAGCCTGAGCGACCAGAACCCCGACAAGGACAAATACAGCCTGATTCTGGCAAATCCCCCATTCAAGGGCAGTTTGGACTACGACATTGTTTCCACCGACCTGCTCAAGCTCTGTAAGACCAAAAAGACCGAGCTGCTGTTCCTCGCCCTGTTCCTGCGGATGCTGAAGGTCGGCGGACGCTGTGCCTGCATCGTTCCGGATGGCGTTCTGTTCGGCTCTTCCACTGCACACAAGGCGATTCGCAGGGAGATCATTGAGAACAACCGTCTGGAAGCCGTAATTTCCATGCCCTCCGGCGTGTTCAAGCCCTATGCGGGTGTTTCTACTGCCATTCTGATTTTCACCAAGACCGGCCACGGTGGCACCGATAATGTCTGGTTCTACGATATGAAGGCCGACGGCTTCTCTCTGGATGATAAGCGCAGCCCGACCACGGAAAACGACATCCCCGATATTATCGCCCGGTTCCACAACCGGGAGGCTGAAGCCACCCGTGAGCGCACCGAACAGAGCTTCTTTGTGCCGAAAGACGAGATTGCGGGCAACGACTATGATTTGTCCATCAACAAGTATAAAAAGACCGAGTATGTGCCGGTGGAGTATCCTTCCACACAGGAAATTATGGCACAGCTGCGTGATTTGCAGAAGAAGATCGACGCAGAGATGGACACTTTGGAAGAACTTTTGAAATGAAACAATTCTAATTTGTGGGAGAGACAGATGGCTAAGCTATTAGAGATAACAGGTAAGGCTATTTCAGGCGAGTGGGGTCAAGATGACGATACTGGTACAGGTATTCCTGTGCTCAGAACTACGAATTTCACCAATGAAGGCTTTGTAAACTATAAAAATGTCGTAACTCGTTCGATTTTAAAGAAAAACATTGCGGAAAAGTACTTGAGACATGGTGATGTTATCATTGAGAAATCAGGTGGAAGTGATAAGCAGCCTGTCGGTCGTGTGATTTTCTTCGAGGGTGAAGAAAACAAATACCTCTTTAACAATTTCACCGGATTGCTTCGCGTTCAAAACCCAGAAGAATGGTTGCCTAAGTATGTTTTCTATGCCCTTTATGCGTATTATCGCAATGGTGGAACGAGAGCATTTGAAAACAGGACAACTGGGCTTCATAATTTGCAAGTAGACAACTATGTAAAAAGTGTCGATATTCCAAAGCTTTCCTATCGAAAGCAACAGCATATTTGCGAAACCCTCGACCATGTGCGCGATGCCGTTGCATATCGGGAGCGGCAGCTCACCAAGCTGGATGAACTTATCAAAGCTCGATTTGTCGAGATGTTTGGAGACCCTGTAAACAATCCGTTGCATTGGAAAAAAGTAAAACTCTCTGAATTAGCCGACATAAAGATAGGGCCGTTCGGTTCCTTGTTGCATAAAGAAGACTATGTAACAGGTGGGCATCCACTGGTAAATCCATCTCATATCATCGACGGAAAAATTATTGTGGATAACGATTTGACTTTGACCGATGAAAAATATTCTGAGTTGATTTCGTATCACTTGAAGAAGGATGATATTGTCTTAGGCCGACGAGGCGAAATGGGTCGTTGTGCTGTTGTAGACAGAGAGGGACTACTTTGTGGAACCGGAAGCCTTTTGCTACGGCCAACTGGCGTGGTAACAGCAGACTACATCCAAAAAATAATATCCTTTCCTACTTTCAAGAAAACAATTGAAGCTATGGCTGTTGGACAAACTATGCCGAATCTTAATGTTCCAATCGTTTCTAACTTTATGATAATTCTTCCTCCGCTGTCTGTTCAAAAAGAATATTATGACTTTGTAGCCGAGGTAGACAAATCAAAATTGTTCGCAGAACTTTTTGCGCAAAGCACTTGCATTTTGGCTGAAAATCATTCAAAATAGAAGCCGGGAGGTGTGAGAATTGACCAACTTTGACTTTCTGAAGGATGACCCGCAATTTTCCGGCTTTGCGGATGCCGCGATCGCTGCGGAGAGGATCCTGCCCATTGATGCGGCCACCGCTGTGCTGGACTGCCGCCGTGCCATGGAATTTGCAGTCAAATGGATGTATTCGGTGGACAGCTCCCTCGTCAAGCCGTGGGATGATAAGCTCATCAGCCTGATGAGTACAGAAGAATTTCACGACATTGTAGACGATGATTTGTGGCGGCGGATGGATTTTATTCGCAAGCGCGGCAATGATGCCGCCCACGGAAGCCGCAGTATCAGCAGGGAACAGGCGGAACTTTGCCTTGAAAACCTGTTTCTGTTCCTTGATTTCGTGGCGTACTGCTATGGAACAAGCTATCAGGAAAAGAAATTTGACGCTTCCCTGCTTACACAACAGCCCGCTGCACCCGTTGCACAGCCCGCCCTGCCGGATGTGGACTTGGATGCACTCATCAAGGAAAATGCCGAGCTCAAGGCGCAGCTGACCGCCCGCCGCGAAACGCAGCAGCCCACCTATGTACCCAAGCCGCTGGAACTTTCGGAATACAAGACCCGGAAACTGTATATCGACTCCATGCTCACCGATGCCGGGTGGGTCGAGGGCAAAAACTGGGTCAACGAGGTCCCTCTGCCCGGGATGCCCAACAAGAGCGGCATCGGCTATGCAGATTATGTCCTGTACGGCGATGATGGCCGTGCGCTGGCTGTGATCGAAGCAAAGCGTACCTGTAAGGATGTTGCAGTAGGCCGTCAGCAGGCAAAGCTGTATGCAGATATTCTCGAAAAGCAGTTTGGCCGTCGCCCGGTGGTATTCCTGACCAACGGTTTCGATACCCGCATTGTGGACAATATCTATCCCGAGCGCAAGGTCGCTTCCATTTACTCCAAGCGCGACCTTGAAAAATGGTTCAATCTGCAAGCAATGCGCACCAGCCTTGCCAATGTGGATGTAAACAAAAACATTGCCGGACGGTACTATCAGGAGGGGGCCATCAAGGCTGTTTGTGACAGCTTTGGCCGCAAGAACCGCCGCAAGGCTCTGCTTGTTATGGCAACAGGCTCCGGCAAGACCCGTACCGTCATTGCACTGGTGGATGTATTATTGCAGCATGGCTGGGTCAAGAACGTGCTGTTTCTGGCTGACCGCAACAGCCTTGTGACCCAGGCAAAGCGCAGCTTTGTCAACCTCCTGCCGGAGCTTTCCGTGACGAACCTCTGCGAGGACAAAGACAACTTTACGGCACACTGCGTGTTCTCGACCTATCAGACCATGATGAACTGCATTGATTCCGTTCACGATGCAGAGGGCAAGCTGTTCACCTGTGGCCACTTTGATCTGATCATCTGCGATGAAGCACACCGTTCCATCTACAATAAATACCGCGACATCTTCCATTATTTCGATGCACCGCTGGTTGGCCTGACCGCCACACCCAAGGATGAGATCGACAAAAACACCTACGAGATCTTTGACCTCGAAAACGGTGTGCCCACATACGGTTATGAGCTGGCGCAGGCCGTCAAGGATGGCTTTCTGGTTGACTTCCTCTCGGTGGAGAGCGAAGTAAAGTTCATGAAGAACGGCATCACCTACGATGAACTTTCGGACGAAGAACGGGAAGCCTACGAAAACACCTTTGAGGATGAAAACGGCAACCTGCCGGCCAGCATTGATGCATCTGCTCTGAACAGCTGGCTGTTCAACAAGGACACCATTCGGCAGGTCTTGAATGTCGTGATGCAGAACGCCTTGAAAATCGACTACGGCAGCAAAATTGGTAAGACGATTATTTTTGCCAAGAGCCACGACCACGCAGAAAAGATCCTCGAGGTGTTCAATGACGAGTATTCTCATCTTATTAAAGGGCACGAAAACTATGCGCGGGTAATTGACAATCAACTTAGTTATGCGCAGAGTGCCATTGACGAATTTTCTGACCCGAAGAAATTGCCGCAGATTGCCATCTCGGTGGATATGCTGGACACCGGCATCGATGTGCCGGAGGTTCTGAATCTGGTCTTTTTCAAAAAGGTTCTGAGCAAGGCAAAATTCTGGCAGATGATCGGACGCGGTACACGCCTGTGTCCGGGACTTCTAGACGGTGAGGACAAGAAGAAGTTTTACATTTTTGACTTCTGCGGGAATTTTGAGTTCTTCCGCATGAACAAAGGAAACGCTACCCCGAACATGATTGCAGTTCAGGGCGCGATTTTCGGTTTGCAGTTTGAAATCGCGTATAAATTGCAGGATATGCAGTTCCAAACGGAAGAACTGAAAGCATTCCGTACTTCGCTGGTGGAACACATGGTCAGTCAGGTGCAGAAGCTGAACCGTGACAACTTTGCAGTCAAACAGCATTTGAAATATGTTGAGTTGTATGCGGATAAAAACAGTTACAATGCGCTGACCTACGCAGATACCTTGATTGCCCGGGAAGAACTTGCCCCCTTGATTGAGCCGGAACCGGATGACCCGAAAGCACTGCGTTTTGATGCTCTGCTGTACGGCATCGAATTGGCATACCTTGCCGGGAAGCTCTACACTCGTGGTCGCAGCGAGCTGCTGAAAAAAGCGAAAGCGGTTGCGAGCGTGTCCAATATTCCAGAGATTGATCAAAAACGCGCGTTGCTCGAAAAAATTATCCAGACCGACTATATCAAAACTGCCGATGTGAACGAGTTTGAGCACATCCGAAAAGAGTTGCGTGACCTGATCAAGTACATCCCCATCGAGCGGGTACGGTACACCACAGATTTCTCGGACGAAATTCTTTCGACAGAATGGAAGGAGGCCGAGCTGGAAAACGATGATCTGAAAAATTACAAGGCAAAAGCTGAGTACTATGTACGGCAGCATCAGGATAATGCAGCCATTGCCAAACTGAAAGGCAACATCCCACTTACTGCCGAGGATGTCAAGGAACTTGAAAAAATTCTTTGGAGCGAGGTTGGCACGAAAGAGGACTATGAAGCCGAATATGGCACAAAACCTCTGGGCGAGTTCGTGCGGGAAATCGTTGGTCTTGATATGGCTGCGGCGAAAGCTGCATTTTCGCAATATCTGGATGGTGCTAACCTCGACAGCCGACAGATTTACTTTGTCAACCAGATTGTCGAGTACATCGTACATAATGGCATGATGAAGGACCTCTCTGTTTTGCAGGAACCACCTTTTACAGATCAGGGAAGCATCGTAGAGGTCTTTACAGATTTGAGTGTATGGCTTGGTATTCGCAAGACCATTGAACAGGTCAACGCCAACGCAATCGCAGCGTAATAGAATATCTTCTAAAACGGTAAAGTGGATTTTATCCGCTTTGCCGTTTTTCTTTTTGTCTAAAATTGTGAAATTTTCAAAACTGTATTCCAAAACGGTCCTGCGGATTCCTATTAGTGTAGAGGCTTTCAAAATCTTTTGTAAAACGGCTTTCCGCTAGTTCTATAAGTGGATAATGAACAAAATCTATATTCTAAAATTAGGCAGTTCAACAAAATTTGAAAATCTGTATGCCAAACACCCATTTTAGAATGTTATAGGTATAGGAGGTTGTTTGAAAAAGTGAAAATTTTCAGAATTTTCATAAGCCCCCGTTTAAAAACACCCCTTTAAGTTTGTATAAGGTGTGGGAACTACTTTCAAAAGCAGTCTTACTCGCATTTTTGAAAGCCCTCAACTTCTTACAAAACAACATCGTACCTTGACAACAACATGATCGGCTGCAAGCCACTATGCTTTTTCGGAGAAGTGCCGCCACGACAAGAGCGCACCAAGAAGAAGCCATACGCCAGAGGAAATCGGGCAGGAACAGCTTGCGGGCAGACCGACACCGAAGAAGAACCGGGCAAGCTGGCAGAGAGGACTTCGCAAAGTTTTGTCTGTCAGGTTGTTCGGCGCAAGAGTGCAGAGAGCGCAGCTCTTTGCGCAGGTCAAGGACGGCAGTCTTGCCCAGTGGATGTGATGCCTTGCGTCATATCCTACTGGGTATTATCTGGCGCATAGCAGGCGGCAGATTTGTAGCTTCGCTGCACCGCGTTGTCCCTACTCCGCGCACGGCGTTCTCTGCGTGACCCCAGAAAGGAGAGATGGTCGCTGAAACTGACCCGACACAATGGCCGCGCCGGAAAGCACGGCACTTATAACCCAAAGCACAATGACCGCAGTTTTGAAATTGCCAACAGTGAGCATATCGACCCGGAACGTGTCCAGCAAAACATCTATTGGGATTGCTACAACGGCATCCGTTCTGCCCTGCAGCCCAAAGATGTGGATAGTCTGGCTGACACCTTTGAAGAAGTCGAAAAGCTCTACTACAAACTCCATTACACCAACTTCACCGAAAAGCAGAATGAGCGCAACGCCAAAATTCGGCACACGGAACGAAACCGCTCAACAGAAGATTTGCTAACCAGCAAAAAGACCTGTCCCGAAGAAAGCATCTATCAGTTGGGAACGCTGGAAAGTCATGCTTCCCCGAAAGAGCTTTTTCAAATCGCCACAGAATTTATGGATGAGTTCCATGAGCGTTTCGGCAAACACGTTCACATTCTGGATTGGGCGTTACATCTGGATGAGGGAACGCCGCACGTCCACGAACGGCATGTGTTCGATTGCGAGAACAAATACGGCGAAACCGCACCCCAGCAAGAAAAGGCGTTGGAAGCACTTGGCTTTGAACTACCAAAGCCGGACAAGCCCCTTGGCCGTTATAACAACCGCAAGATCACATTCGATGCAGCCTGCCGCACGATGCTATTCGAGATTGCCAAACGACACGGTCTGGAACTGGACGAAGTGCCGGAATACGGCGGACGGGCTTATCTGGAAAAGCAGGACTATATCATGGCAAAGCAAAAAGAACAACTTGCTCAACAGGAAAAAGCCGTACAGGAACAGACCGCTCAGCTTGAAAATTTGAAACAAGAGAATGAGAAAGCACATCATCAGCAGGTTCGCCGTACAACTTATCAGTCCCTAACACTTCTGAGCAACGATAAAAAAATTCAAAAGCAGGAAAAACAGTTAAGTGAACTTTCTCAGAAGATTGAAGATACCGAGAACTTGTTGGATGAGATTTCTGCGGTTGCCTACGACAAAGCTGTGGCTGTTGTTTCAGGAAACGCTGTGAACGATGCTTTGAAAGCAAGCACAGAACAGGTCGATATATATTTGGACTGGCTGAAAGAGCCGGGGCGAACGGCAAGCAAGGAAACATTGGACTACACCACATATCAAATCACAACGCTGCGAAAAAATATTATTGCAGCAGTAAACAGGATTACCGCAAGATTGACAACTGTCCTTATAAAGCCGGAAATCAAAAAGCCTGCCATCGAGCAAATCAAAGAAAATACTCGTCCGTCTGTTCTACAAAAGCTGCATCAGAGGCAGGAAGAAATCAATCAGCGTGAGCAGACATGCACCAAACCAAAGAAGCGCAGTCATGGCATGGAACTGTAAAGGAGGAAAATCTTCAAGAACAACAATTTATTTGAAGTCGTAAAGCTGAATATTACTGCCCGACAAGCCGCAGAAGCCTATGGTTTTCGTCCAAACCGCAGCAGCATGATTTGCTGTCCATTCCATGCAGACCGTAATCCCAGCATGAAAGTGGACTCTCGGTTTCACTGCTTTGGCTGTGGAGCGGATGGTGATGTGATAGACTTCACCGCAAAACTGTTTCAACTGTCCCTGCTACAAGCGGCTGAAAAGCTGGCTGCAGATTTTGGACTTTCTGCAACAGATAATTTTCAACCACTTCCCTGCAAGCCGGTGGAAAAACCGCTAAGTCCGAAAGAGCAACTCTACAAAATCTTGTGCGGCTATCGTTCCTTGTTGGCAAATTGGCGTATAACTTATGTGCCACAAAATCCAGAGGAAACCCTACATCCCTGTTTTGTCGCAAGCATGCACTATGCAGACCGTGTGCAATATCTGCTGGATATTCTTTTGCAGGGAAGCCCACCGGAAAAACAACAATTACTCAACGGAAAGGAAGTGACCGCCCTTGGAGAAGCAATCGAACGATGCAAAGAAACCGAAGAAGCAGCATAGCGCACCCGCCCGAAACTGGGTGGGCGACAACGGGAAAATCATCGAACCGTTGTTTGCAGATTACTTTTTGAGCCTGCATCCCATGCGCTGCTTTCAAGGTAGACTGTTCACGGTGGATGGCATGGTAGAGGATGAAGCTCCGCTGAAGAAGGAAATCTATGAGCAAGTCCGCTATTACGCTACCACCAGCGTAGCACGGCGCATCGAACATATCGTGCAAGCCATCAAGCTGGCCTGTGCATCCGAACCACCGGAGATTCAGACGGATCGTATTCATGTCCGAAACGGTACATATTTTGTAGACGGTCACTTTACCCCTGAAAAAGAATACTGCATGAACCGTCTGTCCATTGCCTATGTGCCGGATGCACCAGCACCAACGCGCTGGCTGCAATTCTTGAACGAACTGCTATACGAAGAAGATATTTCGGCCTTACAAGAATACATTGGCTACTGTCTGCTGCCTGTTACCAAAGCACAGAAAATGCTGCTGATGGTTGGCAAGGGCGGCGAGGGAAAATCCAGAATCGGGCTGATCCTGCGAGAATTGTTCGGCAGCAGTATGTATACAGGCAGTCTGCAAAAAGTGGAAACCAACCGCTTCGCCCGTGCAGACTTGGAATACAAACTGCTTCTGGTAGACGATGACATGAAAACCGAGGCCCTGCCGCAGACGAACAATATTAAAACCCTTGTCACGCTGGAAGATAAAATCGACATTGAGCGCAAAGGCCAGCAGAGTGTGCAGGGTACACTGTATGTTCGGTTTGCCTGCTTCGGGAATGGCAGTCTACACGCACTGTACGACAAGTCCAATGGCTTCTATCGCCGCCAACTGCTGCTCACCACCAAGGAAAAGCCTGTTGGCCGGGTGGATGATCCTTTTCTCATTGATAAGATGCGGAACGAAAAAGAGGGTATCCTGCTTTGGGCATTGGAGGGGCTGCATCGGCTGATTCGGAACAACTATCAGTTTACTATCAGCGAACGCACCGCCGCGAATCTGAAAGAAGCGATGGAGCAGGGCAACAACATTCTGGGCTTTCTCAAATCTGAGGGCTACTTTGAAATTCGGCAGGGGGCCAAGTGCAAATCCACGGATTTCTATAAAGTCTATGAACGCTGGTGTCTGGATAACCTGGAAAAGCCGCTGGCAGCATCAACCTTTATCCACCATCTAAAAGATAATCAGAAAAGTCTGGGCATCGTCTATGATGATAAGTGCATTGGCACAAATCGGGGCTTTCACAATGTAGACGTTGACCTGTTTTTACCCGTTGATGTTCCCAGTCCGTGGGATTAAAAAATAGAATCAACTTGAAAAAGCCCTGCTCAGCCTGCTCACAGTGTGCAATAGGCGCAGGATGAGCAGAGTGAGCAGGTGATTTTGAATTTATATCAAAAATAAAACATGGAGGTTTTGCCTATGAACAAATCTCGGCCTGTTGCGACCGAAACTGTGAAATCTTTGGATTATACGAAAAATATATTGCAGACCATTCCGAATAACGATACAATGGAAGTGGTCACTCAAACCAATGCCGTCAAGTCTCCGACTGACAGCCTGAAAGCCACAACACTGGTGTACACGGTGGAAGAGATCGCGCAGATGCTGTCCATCAGCCTGCGCTCTGCTTACAACCTGTGCAACAGCACCACCGAATTCCGTGTTCTGCGGGTAGGCGGAAGCATCCGCATCCCGAAAGACAGCTTCGATGCGTGGCTCCGGGCAGCTTGAAAAAGGAGATAACGTATGGCATATATTACGAAACGCGGCAGCTCCTATGGCGTCCGCTATACTTATCAAGACGAGCAGGGTAAAAACTGCAACAAATGGGAAAGTTTTTCCACGAAAGAGGAGGCAACAAATCGCAAAAAACAAATCGAACACGAACTTGCAAACGGAACGTTTCTGATTCCGTCCACCATCACCGTCAAAGAGTTTTTGATGGAGTGGCTTCCCAAACAGTGCAACAAGCACAAATGGGCACCCTGCACCTATCAATCCAATCTGGGAACCGTTCAGAACCTTATTATTCCGTACATCGGCGATATGCAGATGCAAAAGCTCAAGCCCTACCATCTGGAGGACCTGTATGCTACTCTTGGCAAAACGCCCTGCGGCCAGTATCTTGAGGGCAAAAAGCAGGTGCTTTCGGAAAAACAGCAGCAGCGGCTTCTCTCCGGCACGACCATCCACGAGGTGCATCGCCTGCTGCGGACAGCGTTCCAATACGCGGTGGAGTGGGGCATCCTCATCAAAAGCCCCGTTCCGGTGGACAGCCCTAAAAAGTCGATTCAGGAGCGTGCCATCTGGGATGCGGACGAGATGTGGGCCGCACTTGCCAGCATGGAGGACCCCATTCTGCATCTGGCAGTCCATCTTACGCTGGTGGGCGCACTGCGTGAGGGAGAAGTCGCTGGCCTGACTCCGGAAGATCTTGATTTTGATGGAGCAGACGGCACCGGCACATTCCGCATCAACAAGTGTATGCAGCGTGTCCAAAAAGCATCGCTGGCGAAAACGGGCAAGGGCTGCATCTTGCAGGAGTTTGAGGACAAGCGCGAGGGCAGTACCACAACGCTGGTGCTCAAAAAGACCAAAACAGCATCTTCCAACCGAACCATTTTCATGACAGCCGTGCTGAAAGAGGAATTGAAGCACTGGCTAAAGCGTTTGGAAATGGACGAAGCCGTTGAGCCGGAACGCTACCGCAACAGTGGGATGCTCCTGCGCTTGCCCAACGGTTTGGCGGTAGAGCCGATCCTCATCCGCAAGAAGTTCATCAAGTGGCAGGACGAGCACCCGGAGTTCACCCGCATTGTGTTTCACGGTCTGCGGCATTCCAGTGCCACCTATCAACTGATGATCTCCGGCGGCGATGTGAAAGCGGTACAGGGCACAACGGGCCATGCCAGCGCTAATCTTCTGGTCAACACCTATGCACACATCCAGCAGGATTCCCGTAAAAAGCTGGGCAAAAAGTTCGAGGAAGGCTTCTACAAGCCGGGAGCAACACTTGTGCAGGCTGCCCCGGTTGAAGCAGAACCGGCCATCTCCGTGTCGGCACTGTTGGAGCTTCTGAAGGACGCAGACCCCTCTGTAAAAGCGCGGCTCCGCTTGGCTTTGCTGACCTGAATTGCAAAAAATAGCACGAATTGCAGAGTAATTCACAGACTTACTCCATCTGACACGAAAAAATGCGGACCGTGCAAAACCGTGCAGAGACCGTGCAAACGGCGTACAAAAAGAAAATCCCACGAGGAATCTTGCGATTCCTCGTGGGATTTTGGTGCGCTCGAGGGAACTCGAATCCCTGGCCCTCTGATTAAAAGTCAGATGCTCTACCGGCTGAGCTACGAGCGCATATTCTGCGGCAAAACAATACCGCCGAATAATATTACCACAATTGGCTGCAAAAAGCAAGAGCGACACCTAAAAAAGCGGAAATTTCAGTTTTATACAACAAAATTACTCAAAAAACCTTTGCGCCCGGCGCTGCAGCAGCTCCACCAGCAGGCCGGTATAGATGCTGACCATCGAGGGCGTTTCGCCAAGCTCCATGGCCTTGCGCTGGGGCAGGTCGGCTAAGCGTCCCTTGTACAGGCACTTCAGCTGGGGCAGCAGGGTGTAGTCGTTGGGGTGCATCAGGGTGCTGTCCTTGGGCAGCGCCAAAGCGCCGCTTTGCTCCAGCACCTCGCTGACAAACTGGGAGCAGAAATAATGGTGGCGGCGCTGCCAGCGGATATGCAGCCCGCACAAAATCAGCCCCAGCGTGTTGAAGCTGTACTCCTCGCTGTGGCGCATGAACTCCTCGGCGCGGCACAGTGCGTGGGAATAGGCCTCGTCGGACACCTCCAGCGCATACAGCGCACAGGGGGCGTTGTCCCGCAGACGGAAAACGCCCTTGTTCAGATATTCCTTGCTGGGGCCTGCGGGGAACATGGTGTAGCCGTTTTTGCGGGTGGAGCTGTACAGGCAGCTCAGATCTGCATCAAACGCCATGGAGGCGTGGGTATAGCTGGAACCGGTGGCGGCATAGACCAGTTTGGACAGCAGCGTGCCGGAGCGGGTGAGCAGGATGTAGATGGTTTTCATGGCAGTTTCCCTTATGTCAGCCCCCGGCAAAGGGGGAAAAGTATCATCTATATACAGAACCAGTATAGCATAAGTAAGGTCTCTTTACCACTAAAACGTTTCTTCTGGCCAAAATATTGCAAAAAGGGCAAAAACAGCAGCCCAAAGCTGTTTTTAGGGCTCTGGGCTGCTGTTTCTCACAAGTTCTTGAAACGGTCAGCGGCACCCTGCTACAGGGGCCTCTCCATTTAGCCGTACAAAAATCGCTCTCCCCGGAACTCAGTGCTTTGTCGCCGACCACCCGTGGCAGTACCGGAGCGACTCTCCCTCGTCCACAGTCCATGTGCCGGACTTGTATCCGCAGGAACCGCAGACCTGGTAATACGTAGCATGCTGATAATAGACTTCGTCCGTCCCGTGGGGATAATGGATGCATTTTACTTCATCCAGTCCGGTCTCAAACGTGTCTTTTTTTTGGGTTACGCAAGACATTTTCCCACAAGCGTCGCACTTACTGCTCCTGGCAGGAACCGGCTCTGCCTCCTCCAAGGCCTCCTCGGACGTGGAAGCCGCCGTTTCTTCCAATGAATCATCGCCATAGCTTTCTGCATCCGCAAAGCCCACCAGGCAAAGGGTCAGGGCCAAAACCATGGCCAGCAGGATCGGGGCGATCTTTTTCATAGAAAAGCACTTCCTCTCTTTCGGTATGTTGGTTTCTGTTTCTCGGAGAGTCCTCTCTAGATTTATTGTACCACACTGCTTTATTTTTTTTCAACTATCATCTTATTTTTTTGTGCTCATTTACATTTTCTCAGTCTTGCACCAAAGAGCTGTCTGCTGTGTTTTTTGCCCCACCGGGGTCGGGGGTCCCACCTTGCATCCCGGTTTGTCAAACTTTTATCAAAATGTCGGTTTTTCCCCGTCCCGCCTTATTTTTCACAGTCTGCATCCCTGCCGGGCTTCGTGAAATTACTTAATGTGGGAAAGCTTGTTTATGAAATTTGTTTCTTTTTTGCAAACAGAACCTTCCATTTATTGCTTTTGAAAAGCTTTTGTGTATAATGATAGACAGGAGAATTTGCATTGCATCGTTCTGTGCTGTCTCCCCTTTATGCGGTGTCCGTACCATAAATGGCGCTGCATCTCCTACACAGAGTTATGTAAGGATCAAACGAAAGTAGAGGTACGCAAATATGGCAAAGTTGGATCTTACCAAGTATGGCATCACCGGCACGACTGAAGTCGTGCACAACCCCTCCTACGAGCAGCTGTTCGCCGAGGAGACCAATCCCGAGCTGGAAGGTTACGAGAAGGGTCAGGTCAGCGAGCTGGGTGCTGTGAACGTGATGACCGGCATCTACACCGGCCGTTCTCCCAAGGACAAGTTCATCGTGATGGACGAGAACTCCAAGGACACCGTGTGGTGGACCAGCGATGAGTACAAGAACGACAACCACCCCGCTTCTCAGGAGGCTTGGAAGGCTGTCAAGGAGATCGCTCAGAAGGAGCTGTCCAACAAGCGCCTGTACGTCGTGGATGCTTTCTGCGGCGCCAACAAGGATACCCGCATGGCAGTGCGTTTCATCGTGGAAGTGGCCTGGCAGGCACACTTCGTTACCAATATGTTCATCCGTCCCACCGCTGAGGAGCTGGAGAACTTCGAGCCTGATTTCGTTGTTTACAACGCTTCCAAGGCTAAGGTCGAGAACTACAAGGAGCTGGGCCTGAACTCCGAGACTGCTGTGCTGTTCAACATCACCAGCAAGGAGCAGGTCATCGTCAACACCTGGTACGGCGGCGAGATGAAGAAGGGTATGTTCTCCATGATGAACTACTTCCTGCCGCTGAAGGGCATTGCCTCCATGCACTGCTCTGCCAACACCGACAAGAACGGCGAGAACACCGCCATCTTCTTCGGTCTGTCTGGCACCGGCAAGACCACCCTGTCCACCGATCCCAAGCGTCTGCTGATCGGCGATGACGAGCACGGCTGGGACGACAACGGCGTGTTCAACTTCGAGGGCGGCTGCTACGCTAAGGTCATCAACCTGGATAAGGAGTCCGAGCCCGATATCTACAACGCCATCAAGCGCAACGCTCTGCTGGAGAACGTCACTCTGGATGCCGAGGGTCACATCGACTTCGCTGACAAGTCTGTCACCGAGAACACCCGTGTGTCCTACCCCATCAACCACATCCAGAACATCGTGCGTCCCGTTTCTTCTGCTCCCGCAGCAAAGAACGTGATCTTCCTGTCTGCTGACGCCTTCGGCGTTCTGCCCCCGGTCTCCATCCTGACCCCGGAGCAGACCCAGTACTACTTCCTGTCCGGCTTCACCGCAAAGCTGGCCGGCACCGAGCGCGGCATCACCGAGCCCACCCCCACCTTCTCCGCTTGCTTCGGTCAGGCTTTCTTGGAGCTGCACCCCACCAAGTACGCTGAGGAGCTGGTCAAGAAGATGAAGGCCAGCGGCGCAAAGGCTTATCTGGTCAACACCGGCTGGAACGGCACCGGCAAGCGCATCTCCATCAAGGATACCCGCGGCATCATCGATGCTATCCTGAGCGGCGCTATCAACGAGGCTCCCACCAAGAAGATCCCCTACTTCGACTTTGAGGTTCCCACCGCTCTGCCCGGTGTCGATCCCGCCATCCTCGATCCCCGCGACACCTACGCAGATGCCGCTCAGTGGGAAGAGAAGGCAAAGGATCTGGCCGGCCGCTTCGTGAAGAACTTCGCCAAGTACGAGGGCAACGAGCACGGCAAGGCTCTGGTCTCCGCAGGCCCCCAGCTGTAAGCTGAATCCCGCATTTTTCTTCTGAACTCCATATAAAATAAGCGCCCGCCCCGTGGTTCTGCTCGAACCATAGGGCGGGCGCTTTGTTGTTTGCATTCAAGCTATCCAAACACTTTTTGCCCGGGTAAACAAAGCGTCGATTGCGTTTTGCGCGGCCTTATGCTATGCTTTTTCCAAGGGAGTTGATAAAATGGATGCCAGAACTTTCGGAAATTATCTGAGCCGGATGCGCAAAGCGCAGGGGCTGACACAGGCAGAACTGGCGGAACAGCTGCACGTTACCGACAAGGCTGTCAGCCGCTGGGAGCGGGGCATCGGTCTGCCGGATATCAACACGCTGGAACCGCTGGCAGATGCTCTGGGGCTGACCCTTGCCGACCTTATGCACTGCCGCGCCCCGGAAGAAGCCGATGCCGCACCGACCATCCAGCTGGAAGATTTCTTTACCATGCTGCGCCGGCAGCACACCGTAGATTGGCATTCCGTGCGCACCGCCCTGCTTGGGCTGAGCATTGCGCTTGCCTTGTGGGGTGTTTTGGCTTGCCCCGGCACCATTGCGGTGCACTGGTATGGTCTTGGCGATGGCTCTTTTCGGGCAGACGGCTGGATGCATTCTCTCGTCATTTTCCCGTTGTGTGCTGACATTGAATTTTTATCACTGGAGATCTGGAACAGTTTTGAACAGACAGGCTATTATCGCCGCTGGGGTGAGATCAATCTTTTTATCATTCACGCCATGTCTTTCGGCACACGCTCTGCCAGATGGATGAAAGTTGTGCTGGATCTTTTGTTTTTCTTTTGCTTTGGTTTTGTGGTTCCATTTGTAGAAGCGTGGATGATTTTTTTGAATTGATGCCAACCATTTCCGTAAAAAAGAGACAGCGGGACGCCCGCAGGTGTTCCGCTGTTCCACATTCAAAACGATAATTTAGCCCAGCAGCTCCAGCACACCGGCCTTGGGGCGGGCGCCCACGGCCTGACGCACCAGCTTGCCCTGCTCGAATACCAGCAGGGTGGGGATGCTCATCACCCCGAACTGCGCCGCCAGATCCGGCTGCTCGTCCACGTTCACCTTGCCCACCTTTACATCGGCGCGCTCTTCGGCTACTTCGTCCACCACGGGGCTCAGCATCCGGCAGGGACCGCACCAGCTGGCCCAGAAGTCCAGCAATACGGGCTTTTCGCTGTGGAGCACTTCCTGTGCAAAGTTTTCCTTGGTAATGTTGATGACTGCCATATTTTTTCCCTCCTGAATGGGTGTTGTGTTTACTGACACCATCAGTATACCCCATACGCAGCCCGCTTTTCTGTGACCGGGTCACGCAGGCGCAAAAAACAGCCGCTCCGGGCGCACCCGGAGCGGCTGTTTTTGAAGGAGGTAACGAGGTAAATGAATAAGGAGATCTCCCAACGCTTATCCCAAGGTGCAGGCCCCGGACAGGCGCTCAGGCAAAGAAGGAAATAACGAGTGCTACCAGGAAGCCCACGCCGCCGACCAGCGTTTCCATGATGGTCCAGGTCTTGAGGGTGGTCTTTTCGTCCATACCCACAAGGCTCTTCACCAGCCAGAAGCCGGAGTCGTTGAAGTGGGAGCAGACGGTGGAGCCGCCTGCAATGGCAGCGGTGACACAGGCAAGGTACAGCGGGCTCAGCGCGCTGAGGCCGGGCATGGCGGAGATGATGCCTGCGGCCATGGTCATAGCCACGGTAGCGGAACCCACCGAGATACGCACCAGAGCAGCCACGATGAAGGCCACCAGCACCAGCGGCAGGCTGGCGTTTGCCACGGCGTTGCCGATGACATCGCCCAGACCGGAGTTCTGCAGCATATAGCGCAGCACGCCGCCGCAGGCAGTGACCAGCAGGATCATACCGGTGGGCTCCAGAGACTTGGTCATGATCTTTTCCAGCTGGGCGTTAGTGTAGCCGTGGCGGGTGCCCAGCAGGTACATAGCAGCGATGGTAGCCAGCAGCAGCGCCATGAAGGGCTCGCCGAGGAAGGCCAGAACGGGCTGGATGCCTGCCAGTGCGGGCACTACCTTTGCCACGGAGTTTGCGATGATGAGCAGCAGCGGGATCATGATGATGCCCACGATGGTGCCAAACTTGGGCAGCTTGCTCTCGTCAATGTCTGCCTGCTGTGCAACGTGCTCGGGGACTTCAACCATGTACTTTTTGCCGCAGATGCTGCCCCAGATGGGACCGGCGGCAATCATGGCAAAGATGCCGCAGAAGATGCCGACGAGGATGACCCAGCCAAGGTCAACGCCCAGCATGGTAGCCACCAGAACGGGACCCGGCGTGGGCGGGATGAAGGCGTGGCCGACCGCCAGACCGGCCAGCAGGGGGATGACGTAGTACAGTACGGAGCGCTTGGTGCGCTTTGCCAGAGAGAAGGCCAGCGGAATGAGGATGATAAGTCCTGCATCAAAGAACACCGGCATGGCCACCACCAGACCCGTGATGCCCAGTGCCCACGCGGCCTTTTCGTCACCGAACTTCCGCACCATGGTCACAGCCAAGGTCTGTGCGCCGCCGGATTCTTCCAGAATGGCGCCGAACATGGAGCCCAGACCCACAAGAAGGGCGATGCCCTTTAAGGTGTTGCCGATGCCCTCGTTCACCGAGCCGATGATGTCGGACAGGGGCATACCGGCCATCAGGCCGATGCCCACCGCACCGATCAGGATGGAGATCATGGCGTGTACCTTGAACTTGATGATGAGAATGAGCAATAGGATCAGGCCTGCCACGGCAGCAAAAACCAGCCGTGCCGCATCGGGCGTTGCAACTGCTGTCATAGAAATTTCCTCCGTTTCATGATTTTTTGGTTGCACTTATCCAAGCCGTCCGGAAAAACGCACCGGATAGTTTACTTTTTGTTATTTATGCGGAGTGGTTTACTCCATGTATGCACCCTTCATGGGGCTGACGGCGTGCTGAGAGTAGAGTTTCAGCAGACCCTTGGTGTACTTGGGAGCCTTGGGCTTCCAATTGGCGCGGCGCTCGGCAAGGATGGCGTCCATCTCTTCGGGGGTCTTGGGCTCGCCCTTCACGCCCACGATGGCCAGCTTGCGGTTATGCACGTCGATCTGGATCAGGTCGTCCGGCTCTACCAGTGCGATGGGGCCGCCCACGGCAGCCTCCGGGCTGACATGGCCGATGACCGGGCCGCGGCTTGCGCCGGAGAAGCGTCCATCGGTGATCAGCGCTACGCTGGAAGCCAGCTTCGGGTCGGCGCAGATGGCCTCGCCGGTGTAGAACATCTCGGGCATACCGCTGCCGCGCGGGCCCTCGTACCGGATAAAGATGGCGTCGCCGGGCTTCACCTCACCGTGCAGCACAGCGGAGATACACGCCTCCTCACTGTCGTAGGGCTTGGCGCGCAGAGTGGCTTCAAACATATTCTTGGGGCAGGCGGTGTGCTTGATGACGCAGCCCTCCGGGGCAAGGTTGCCCTTCAGGATGGCGATGCTGCCGTCGGTGCCCTTGGCGTTGTCGAAGCTGTGGATGATGTCCTCGCGGCTGACCGGGCGGGCAAAGCCTGCGGTCTTTTCCGCCAGAATGGCGTCGCAGTGCTGGTAGAAGCCGTTCTTCTTCAGCTCCTCCAGATTCTCGCCCAGCGTCTTTCCGGTGACGGTCATCACATCCAGATGCAGCATGGACTTGATCTCCTCCATCACCCGGGGCACGCCGCCTGCGTAGTAGAAGTACTGTGCGGGCCAGTCGCCGGAGGGACGGATGTTCAGCAGGTAGTGTGCGCCGCGGTGCATCCGGTCAAAGGTGTCGGCGTCGATCTCAATGCCGAACTCGTGGGCGATGGCGGGCAGGTGCATGGTGGCGTTGGTAGAGCCGGAGATGGCGGCGTGCACCATGATGGCGTTTTCAAAGCTCTTCTTGGTCACGATATCCTTGGCGGTGATGCCCTTCTTGACCAGCTCCATCAGCTGCTTGCCGGCATCGTAGGCGGCCTGCTTCAGCTCCGGGGCGGTGGCGGGCATCAGGGCGGTGCCCGGAAGCATCAGACCCAGTGCCTCGGCCATGATCTGCATGGTGGAGGCGGTACCCATGAAGGAGCAGGCACCGCAGCTGGGGCAGGCGTTGTGCTTGTAGTAATCCAGCTGGCTGTTGGGGATGACGCCGGTCTTTTCCCATGCATCAAACTTGCCGATCTGCTCCAGCGTCAGCAGCTCGTTGATGGCGCAGGCGGGGTCGTTGACCACATATTCCTTGGGCAGGGTGTGGGCTTCCATGACGCCGCCGGTGACCACGATGGCGCTCATGTCCTTCAAACGGCCGATGCTCATCAGCATGGCGGGCACAGATTTGTCGCAGCTGGCGATGAACACGCCGCCATCGTAGACGCTGGCGTTTGCCTGTGCCTCCACCAGATTGACGATGGCGTCACGGTGGGGCAGCGAGTAGTTGATGCCGTCATGCCCCTGTGCGATGCCGTCGCACATATCGGTGGCAAAGTAGCGGGCCGCCTTGCCGCCGTTATCGTTGACCGCCTGCACGGCCTCCTTGACGAACTGATCCAGATGGGCGCTGCCGGGATGGCTGTCGCCGAAGGTGCTTTCCACCATGATCTGGGGCTTGGAAAGGTCCTCGACCTTCCAGCCCATACCCATTTTCAGGGGGTCGTTCTCGGGTGCTAAAGTGCGGACTTCCTGTGAACGCAACTCCATATTCATTACCTCCAAATACTGCTTGCTTCCGTCCTTTTTCTGCGGGACCTTTTTGTGACTTTATTGTAAATCCGCAGACGTCTCTTTGCAAGTTGTCACGGGTATGTCCTACTTTTTGTGCAAAAACTCTGGGATACATCATGCACTCTGCCCAAATCCAAGCGAATTTTGCCCAAAATCAGCCGTCAAAGCGGCTTTTGAGAAAAAAGAGAAGAAAAAGTCATCTGATGACTTTGGAAAGAACCCTCTCAGTCAAAGCCTTTCCGGCAGCGCCGCGCTTTCGTAGAAAGCGGCGCTGCAAATGCTGCTTCCCGCCACGACCCCTCCCGTGAAAAGGCAATTCTGGAAAATCCGCAGATTTTCCAGAATTGCAAATTAAAAATCATTCTTCCGCTGTTTATGCGCAAAGCGAACGCGGCGCGCATTCCAAATCATCACGCCCCATCAAAGCTGTCCCCATCAGCGGGCAGGGCAGCGGCTTGCGCGTCTACGCTGCCGGTGTCTGCTGCCCGGGGGACGCCCTTGTACACCAGCGTCTGCTCCAGCACCTCGGCACAGACCGGTGCCGAAAGACTGCCGCCGGCGGTGGTCCAGCTGTGGGGCTCATCCAGACAGACCAGACACAAAAACTGCGGGTCATCGATGGGCGCAACCGCCACAAAGCTGGCGATGCGCGCCTTCTCGTCGGCACTGTCCAGCTTCTGGCTGGTGCCGCTTTTGCCGCCCACCCGGTAGCCCGCGATCTGCGCGTTGCGCCCGCCGCCGTACAGCACCACTGCCTCCATCATCTCCCGCATGGTGGCGGAAGTTGTGGGCTGGATGATCTGCCGCTTGCAGACCGGCTGGTTGTGCTGCAAAACGCTGCCGTCCGGCGCAAGAATGTCCGAGACCAGATACGGCTGCATCAGCTTGCCACCGTTCACCACCGCGCAGACGGCAGCAGCCATTTCCAGATAGGAAATCTTACTGCTCTGTCCGAAGGCGCAGGAGGCAAGCTCTACCGGCCCCATGCGGTCGGCGGTGTAGTACAGGCTCTTTTTCGGCTCGGCGGGCAGGTCGATGCCGGTGGGCTCCCGCAGACCGAAAGCGGCAAAATAATCGCAGAAAGCCTGCTTACCCAGCCGCGCCCCGATCTGGATAAAGCTCTGGTTGCAGGAGTTTTCCAGCGCCTGCGTCACGGTCTGGCTGCCGTGGCGCTTGTGGTTGGCGCAGTGGAACCGCGTGCCCGCCACCGAGATAGAGTCTCCGCAGTAAAAGGTGGAGTGCCGGGTAATGGCTCCGGCATCCAGCGCCGCCGCGCAGGTGATGAGCTTAAACACGCTGCCCGGCTCGTATAAGTCACTCACTGCCTTGTTGCGCCACTGGGTCTGCTGCGCCAGCTGCAAGGCGGCAGCGCGCTCTTTACCGGAAAGGGCGTCCACGGCGGCGCGCGCGGCCTTGTCGGCGATGACCCGGGGCTGGTTGGGGTCGTAGGCCGGGGTGGTGGCCATGGCCAGCACTGCCCCGGTGTTCACCTCCAGCACGATGCCCACGCTGCGGGCGGCTACATGGTGCTCCTGCACCGCATAATTCAACGCATTTTCAAGATAATGTTGAATATTTGCATCGATGGTCAGCCGCAGTCCGCAGCCCTCCACCGGAGCAAGTTCGGTTTCGTAGCTTTGCGCCAGCGTGTAGCCCCAAGCGTTCACGGCGGTCAGTACCACTCCATTCTGCCCGGTAAGGGTGTCGTTGTATTCGAGTTCCAGCCCGCTGACCCCGGCATTGTCCACGTTAGTGAACCCCAGCACCGAGGCCAGCAGCTCTCCCTGTGGGTACCAGCGCTTGGAGTCCTGATTGATGCGCACGCCGGTAATGCCGTTCTCTGCGCAGAAATCCCGCACGGCATCGGCAGTTTCCCGCTCCACCCGGTAGCGCAAAAGGCAGTCGTTGGAGCGCCGGTCACTGAACTTTTCCAGCAGCTTGGCCTCGTCCAGTTCCAGAATCTCCGCAAGCCCCTTGGCGGCAAGGGCAAGCTTATCCTCCGGCATCTCCCGGGGGCTGGCGCGCAGGGTCCAGCAGCTGCTGTTGGCGGCAAGCAGCGCACCGTCGGCGCTGTATATTTTGCCCCGGTCAGCGGGCACAACGGTGTCCCGCAGCTGCTGCCCCAGCGCCCGCTGGGTGTACCAGCCGCCGGTGCATAATTGCAGCCAGAACAGCCGCCCGATGAGCCCTGCAAAGCAGACGGCGCACAGGCCCACTGCAATGAGCCGTGCCCGCAGACGGAACGCCCGCTCCGGCAAAGTGCGCAGGGCGTCTGTGGGTTTTGAGCCGCACATGGCAGCACCCCCTTTGCGGGCAGTTTATGCACCCGGGGGCGGTGCGTATGACTAACCGCCCCCGCACCCGCGTACAATAACAGAAACGGAGGTGACCGGGATTGCACAGAACTGCTGCCCGCAAAGGGCTGCTGCGGCCGCTGCCGCCCATGGACCTGCCCTTTCTGGTGCTGGTGCTCACACTGGTAGCCTTTGGGCTGGTGATGCTGTGCAGCGCCAGCAGCGCGGTGGCGCTGTACCGGCGGCAGGACGCCTTTGCCTATGTGCGGCCGCAGCTGCTGTATGCCGCCATGGGGCTGGTAGCCATGTGGACGGCCAGCCGGGTGGACTACCACATCTATCACAAGCTGGCGTGGCCGCTGTTGGCGCTCTCGCTGGTGCTGCTGACGGCGGTGCTGTTCATGCCGGAATATAACGGCTGTAAGCGCTGGCTTGTGCTGCCGGGGCTTGGCACATTACAGCCCAGCGAGATCGCCAAATTTGCGGTGGTGCTGGTGTTTGCCCACATCATCGCTTTGAACCACGACCGCATGGACAGCTTTGCGGTGGGGGTGGTGCCCTTTGCGCTGGTGCTGGGGGTGGTGGCGGTGCTCATGCTGCTGGAGCCCCACCTTTCCGGCACGGTGCTGATTTTGAGCATCGGCGCGGTGCTCATGTTCGTGGGTGGTACCGGGCTGCGGTGGTTCATGCTGGCAGGAGCAGGCGGCGCTGCCGCCATCGGCACGGCTATCGTGCTGATGCCGGAGCTGGTACCCTACGCCGCCGACCGTCTCAACTCGTGGCTCGACCCCTTTGCTGACCCGCTGGGGGATGGACACCAGACCATCCAGAGCCTGTATGCCATCGGTTCCGGCGGGGCGGCGGGGTTGGGGCTGGGCAACAGCCGCCAGAAGCATCTGTTCGTGCCCGAGCCCCAGAACGACTTCATCTTTTCCATCCTCTGCGAGGAACTGGGCTTTCTGGGCGCGTGTGCGGTCATTCTGCTGTTCAGCGCGCTGCTGTGGCGGGGCATCACGCTGGCGGCGCACGCACCGGACCGCTTTGGCGCGTTGCTGGTGGTGGGCTTTGTGGTGCAGGTAGCATTGCAGGCAGTGCTGAACATCGCGGTGGTCACCAACACCATCCCCAACACCGGCATCAGCTTGCCCTTTTTCTCCTCCGGCGGCACTAGCCTGATGATGCTTTTGGGCGAGATGGGCATCGTGCTTTCGGTGTCCCGGGGCGAAAGCTGATGAAAGGCTGCATTTCCTGCCGCGGCAGGGCAGGAGCGGCGCGGAAATGCGGAAAAAAGCGGACAAATGACCGGACAAATCCCGCAGACTGCGGGAAAGCCGTTTCCGGCGCATTTTGTTGACCAAAGACCCTCGTTTTGCATACCATGGGGTATCTTTTGCAGAACGGGGGTCTTGGCATGGCTGGGGATTGGATCATTACGGGCGGGCGGCCTTTGCAGGGCAGGGTGGAAGTGCCTGCGGCCAAAAACAGTGTGCTGCCGCTGCTGGCAGCTTCGCTGCTGTGCAGCGGGCCGGCGCGGCTGCAAAATGTGCCGCGCCTGACGGACGTAGAGGACTGTCTTGCCCTGCTGCGGGGCGTGGGCTGCACAGCGGGCTGGCAGGGCACAGAACTGGTGGTGCAGGGACAGCCTATGCGCACCGACCTTGCACCGGAGGCCGCAGGCCGGATGCGGGCGTCCATCCTGTTCTGTGCGCCGCTGCTGGCGCGGCTGGGGCGGGTAAGCACCGTGCTGCCCGGGGGCTGCCGTATCGGGGCAAGACCCATCGACCTGCATTTGCAGGGGCTGGCGCAGATGGGCGTGCGGCAGCTGCCCGCAGCGCCCGGACAGCTTACACTGTACGTCCCGGCGGGGCTGCGGGGCGCGGAGATCTGTCTTGCCTTCCCCAGTGTGGGCGCTACCGAGACGCTGCTGCTGGCCGCCGCTACGGCGCAGGGACAGACCGTGCTGCATGGCGCTGCAAAAGAGCCGGAGATCGCGGATCTTGCCGCCTTCCTCAACGCCTGCGGCGGCTGCGTGGAGGGCGCAGGCACCGACACCATCCGGGTGCAGGGAAGGCGCTGCCTTGCGGGCTGCACCTTTATGCCGGTGGCAGACCGCATCATCGCCTCCACGCTGGCTTGCGCGGCGGCAGCGGCGGGCGGCAGGGTAGAACTGGCGGGCTGTGCGCCCGGGCTGTATGCCCCGCTGCTGGAAATTCTGGAACAAATGGGCTGCACCGTAGAGCGGGCACGCGATGCTGCCGCCATTTCACGGTTCGGGGCACTGCGCGGCGCGGGAAACGTGCACACAGCGCCCTACCCGGGCCTTGCCACGGACGCCGCCCCGCTGCTGGCGGCGGTGATGCTCTGCGCACAGGGGGAAAGCTGCCTGCAGGACAGGGTGTTTGAAAATCGTTTTGCCTGTGCCGAGGGCTTTGCGGCGCTGGGTGCGAACGTCCGGGTGGCAGAGCGCACGTTGTATGTGCAGCCGGGGGGGACGCTGCGCGGGGCAAAGCTGACTGCACCGGACCTGCGGGGCGGGGCGGCGCTGGCGCTTGCGGCGCTGGCTGCCCGGGGCAGCAGCCGCCTTGGCGGGGTGGAGTTTGTCCGGCGCGGATATGCGGACCTTGACCGGCTTTTGGCGGGGCTGGGCGCACAGATTTGGCAGGAAATACCCGCCCGGAGTGGGGTTGTGAAAAAAACACCCACGAAAAAGCAATTTTGTCTTGCAATCGGAGCAAAAAAATGATACGATACAGTTATATAAATATCGTATGATAATTTCTGTGCGGCATTTGCGCAGTTCCACATAAAAATCCGATGGAGGACAAAGTTATGGCATTGATGCTCGATGAAGAACTGGACGAAAACGTTACGACGATCAAGGTGATCGGTGTGGGCGGCGGCGGCGGCAACGCCGTGAACCGCATGGTGAGCGATGGCCTGCAGGGCGTGGAGTTCATCGCAATGAATACTGACCAGCAGGCACTGGCCAAGAACCATGCCTCGGTCAAGGTGCAGCTGGGTTCCAAGCTGACCAAGGGTCGCGGTGCGGGTGCAGACCCGGAGATCGGCCAGCGCGCCGCTGAAGAAAGCAAGGACGAGATCGCCAATGCCCTCAAGGGCTCCCAGATGGTCTTTATCACCGCCGGTATGGGCGGCGGCACCGGCACCGGTGCGGCACCCGTTGTGGCCGAGGTGGCACACGATTTGGGCATCCTGACCGTCGGCATCGTTACCAAGCCCTTCTCCTTTGAGGGCAAGCGCAAGATGGGTCTGGCCGAGCAGGGCATTGCCAACCTGTTGATGCACGTTGACAGCCTGATCGTCATCCCCAACGAGCGCCTGAAGATGATCAGTCAGGAAAAGATCACCCTGATGAACGCCTTCCAGGCCGCCGATAACGTGCTGCGTCAGGGCGTTGAGTCCATCTCTGCCCTGATCAACGTGCCCGCCTTCATCAACCTGGACTTCGCCGACGTGCGCTCCATCATGAAGGATGCCGGCTACGCCCACATGGGCGTGGGCAGCGCCAAGGGTGCAGGCAAGGCCGAGAACGCCGCCAAGGCTGCTATCTCCAGCCCGCTGCTGGAGACCAGCATCGCCGGTGCACACGGTGTTATCATCAACATCACTTCCAGCCCGGACATCGGTCTGGAGGACGTGGAGACCGCCGCAGGCCTCATCACCCAGAGCGCACATCCCGATGCAAACATCATCTGGGGTACTGCCTTTGATGAGAACCTGTCCGACGAGATGCGCGTGACCGTTGTGGCCACCGGCTTCGACAACAAGAGCGCCAGCGACCTGCGCAACAGCATCAACAACGCCATGGGCGGTGCACAGTCTGTGCCGTCTGCGGTGTTCAGCAGCGATACCGGCGCAAGCGCAGCCCCGGCATCCAATGCCGCCCCGGCTGCTGCTCCGGCTGAAAAGAAGGCCGTGGAAGAGGAAAGCAGCGACAATCGTTACTACGACGAGCTGCTGGCCATCCTGAACAAGCGGAAGTAATTACAGGCTACAATGGGGCTGGCAGCTGCGCCCATGCGGTCAGCGAAAGCCCCGTGCAAGGTGTGCATGGGAGGGCATCATGGTGCAGACAGAGCGGGAGACCGGTGCCCTGCGCGGACAATTTGCCCGGCAGGCCGCTGTACAGGCATCTGCCGCAGCACAGGCGGAAAGCGCCCGGGCACAGGCAGAGCAGCTGAGCCGCAAGCTGGCTGCGGCACGCGCCGAGGTGCGCCGGTATCAGACCCGGATGTTCGCCTTTGAGCGCACCCTGCTTGCCCTCAAGCACGATAATGCAGAGCTGGAAGCCGCCTGTGAGCAGGCGTGGGAGCAGCTGGAACAGGCCAATGCCCGGGCAGAAAAGGCCGAAGCCGCCTGCCGCAGAGCCGAGGCTGCTCTTGCCGCCATGCAGCAGACCGCCCCGGAAACACCTGCGCAGCCGGATACAGCCCCCGAGGCTGTGCCGCAGTGCGAGGCTGCACCGGAACAGCCTGCACCGGAAACGGAAGAAAGCCTCTGCGCCCCGGAACAGGCACTGCCTCCGGAGCCTGCACAGCCTGCATGGCAGCCGGAGACCCGGCTGGAGCAGATGGCTGCGGAGCTGATGGGCTGGTTTGATGCCATGATGCCCCAAGAGTGAACTTAAAAAGGACTGCTGCGTGTTTTGCGCAGCAGTCCTTTTTCTTTTGGGGCGGGACGATTTGGAATGCGCTCCGCTTTGCTTTGCGCATCATCAGCGGAAATAAGGTTTATATTTCGCGGTTGCCGCGCTCTGCGGAGCGCGGCAACCGCATTTTCACAGGAAGGGCTGTAACGACAAACGGCTTGCTTTCGAACAACGGTTGCAAAGGGTACTGTAAAAATTGGATTGCATTTATACAACCGGGAATGAAAACGTTTGCGGAAAATACCGGAAAATGGCAGAAATGTTGCACGCAGCCTTGCATTTTGCTGTAAAATCCAGTAAAGTATAAATGAATGCTATAAAGCGGATGCCAGGGAAAACCTATTACATCCAGTCAGTGCGGACGGTGTGCCCGGAACAAAGCCGGGACAGAAAGATGCGCCGCAAAAGGAGAAACATGGCCATGAACGAGAAACCGAAGATTCTGATCGCGGATGATTCCGAGATCAACCGTGCCCTGCTCAAGGAGATACTGGGCGATGGCTATGACTATCTGGAGGCGGAGGATGGCGCAGCGGCAGTGGAACTGATGCGGCAGCGCACGGATATCTCCCTGCTGCTGCTGGACCTGATGATGCCGGGCATGGATGGCTTTGACGTGCTGCGGGTGATGAAGTATCACACATGGCTGGACGAGATCCCGGTCATCGTCATCTCGGCGGCAGAGGATACCGCCAACATTGAGCGTGCCTATGATCTGGGTGTGGCAGACTATATCCGCCGCCCCTTCGAGCGGATCATGATTATACGCCGGGTGAAGAATATCCTCATGCTGTACGCCAAGCAAAAGCGGCTCACCCGCCTTGTTACCGATCAGGTGTACGAAAAAGAGCACAACAGCGTGCTGATGATCAGCATCCTGAGCCATGTGGTGGAGTTCCGCAACAGCGAAAGCGGGCTGCATGTTATGCATATCCGCACCCTGACCGACCTGCTTTTGCACCGGCTGGCGCAAAAGACTGATCGTTATCAGCTGGACGAAAGCAATATCGCCCTCATCAGCACCGCTTCGGCGCTGCACGATATCGGCAAGATCGTCATTCCGGAGGAGATCCTGAACAAGCCCGGCCGCCTGACTGCCGAGGAGTTTGCCATTATCAAGAACCATACCGTGGCGGGCGCACAGATGCTGCAGGATCTGGGACAGGCGATTGCGCGGGACGAGCCGCTTTTGCAGGTGGCGCACGCCATCTGTCGCTGGCACCACGAGCGCTGGGACGGCAATGGCTACCCCGACCGGCTGAAAGGGGATGAGATTCCCATTGCGGCGCAGGTGGTGGCACTGGCAGACGTATACGACGCTTTGACCAGCGAGCGCTGCTATAAGCACGCCTACGACCACGACACCGCGCTGCGCATGATCCTGAACGGCGAGTGCGGCGCGTTCAACCCGCTGCTGCTGGGCTGCCTGCAAGAGTCCTCGGAGCAGCTGCGCACCGAGCTGACCCGCTCGGAGTGGGTCAGGGGCTTCCGGCAGGAGACCCACCGCCTTTCCGAGGAGATTTTGCACCGGGAGGCGCTGCCCCGGGAGAACCACTCCCAGCTGCTGCTGGAGCAGGAAAAGGAGCGCACGGATTTCTACGCCGCCCAGTGCGGTGGCATCCGGTTCGACTACGACCTGCTGGCAGGCAGCGTGACCGTGTATGACTACCATGCCGAGCCTTTGCAGCAAAAAACGGTGACCGATTTTGCGCAGGGCAAGGGGCTCAGCTTTTTGAACAAGCAGGATCGGCGCAAGCTTTCCAAGGCCATCAGCCGCGCCACGCCGGAAGCGCCGGACGTGGTGCTGCCGGTAATGGTGCAGCGAGATGGGAAGCCGCACCTGCACCGGATGGCGCTGCATACCATCTGGAGCGGTGCCGGGGTGCGCCGCTGCGTGAACGTGCTGGGGCACCTCACCGATGAACAGCACCGCGTGGAGCATCAGGCAGAGCTGCTGACCGCCATCGACCCGGAGGAAGATCCCGCCCGGTTCCTACGGCGGCTGCAGGGCATCTTTGATGTGGTGCGTCTGGTAGACCCGGAGCACCGCAAGGTGCTTGCGCTGGACAGTGACGGCATCCTGACCGAAAAGCCCGGCAATTGCCACATGGTATGGAACAAGGATACCCGGTGCGAAAACTGCATCTCCGCCAAAGCCTACGCCCGCAAGACCATCCTGAATAAGATCGAGTTCAAGGACGAGGAAGCCTATTTTGTCATTTCCAAGTATATCGAGGTAGGCGGCAGGGGCTGTATGCTGGAAATGGTCACCCGGCTGACGGATGGCCGCTGGCTGGATATGGGCGGCCACCGGCTGCTGCTGGACCGATGCAACGGCATGGAGCGCAGCGCCTTCGTAGACCCCCTGACCGGAGCCTACACCCGCCGCTATTTTGATAAGTTCCTTGCCGGGGGCGAGATGCACGGCGGTGTGGCGATGATCGATGTGAACCAGTTCAAGTCGGTCAACGACAGCTTTGGACATCTGGTGGGAGACGAAGCATTGCAGACCGTGGCCGCAGCCATGCAGAGCTGTCTGCGTCAGACTGATATCCTGATCCGCTATGGCGGCGATGAATTTCTGCTGCTGATGCCCCAGAACTGCCCTGACGGCGTAGAAAGCGTCATCCGACGAGTGCAGAACGCTGTGCAGGCAGCGCGGGTGCCCAGCCACCCGGAGCTCCGGCTTTCGGTAAGCATTGGCGGCGTGTGCAATGTGCAGCCCTTGACCGAGGCCATCCGGCAGGCCGATGCCCGGATGTATTGCAATAAAGAAAACGGTGAGCCGGTGTTATAACCGCAGCTGACAACAAAAAAAGAGACAGGCGACCTTTCCGGGAAGCCTGTCTCCTCTTTTTTTCAAAGAAATCTTTTATTTCCGCTGCCGGGCGGCGATCTGTGCGGCAGTGGGCGGGATATCGCCCTGCGCGGCCTTTTCCAGCTGGCTCAGGCGGCGGTCCAGATCGGTGAGCCGCTGCGAGACGATGTCCGGCAGATCCTGCTGGTCCAGATCGTCGGCGGGGTTCACCGCCTTGTTGTTGATACGCACTACCTCGGCGGGTACGCCCACGGCGGTGCAGTTAGCGGGCAGGTTGCGCAGCACCACGCTGCCCGCACCGATGCGGGCGTTATCCCCGATGAACACCGGGCCCAGCACCTTGGTGCCCGCGCCGATAAGCACGTTGTTGCCCAAGGTGGGGTGGCGTTTGCCGGTATCCTTGCCGGTACCGCCCAGCGTTACCCCGTGGTAGATGGTGCAGTTATCCCCGATCTCGCAGGTCTCGCCGAACACGATGCCCATGCCGTGGTCGATAAACAGACACTTGCCGATGGTGGCACCCGGGTGGATCTCGATGCCGGTGCGGTGGCGGCCATGCTGGCTGACCCATCGTGCCAGAAAAAAGTGCTTGTGCTGGTACAGCCAGTGCGCAATGCGGTGGTACACCAGAATGTGGAATCCCGGGTACAGCAGCATTACCTCCAGCACGCTGCGTGCGGCGGGGTCCTTGCGCTGGATGTTCCGCGCGTCCTCAAGTAAACCCATGCGGAAAACCTCTCTTTCCCATAAACACCCGCCCACGCGGCGGGGCTCTCCCTTTTACCGTATTATAATAGCACAGCAGGAGACGAAAGTACAGTGCTGCACTAGGGATTGTGGAACAAAATGGCAGTTATTTTGCCGCGTGACTCGGGTTTTGGGTAGAGTGTCCAAAATTCGGCGAGAGATGCCAGAAACCTTTTAGCACCTGTTTTTGCGCACAGCCATTGACACATTTTGCGGTTCTATGATAAAATAATACGAATGAAAACGCAACCATCAAGAAAAGGAGAAACACCATGCTGTGCAGCGCCCAGAACCCGAAACTGAACAAGCAGTTCGCGTCCGGTTTTGCCGTGGCTTCGTTGTTTCCTTTTTTTGCGCAATGAGCTTTTCCCTTTGCGGGGAAAAGTTTTTTTTTGCCCGTTTTCGGGCGCCTGACACACAAAAATATCATTACAGGAGGGAACCGCGATGCTGCTGACAAACGCTGTGAACACCGAGGGACGGCCGCTCGAGATCTATGTAAAGGATGGCAAAATCGCTGCCGTAGGGCAGGATCTTTCCGCCCTTGCCGCCGAGAACGAGACGGTGGTGGATGCCGGTGGGCTGACTGTGCTGCCCGCATTTGTGGATCTGCACTGCCACTGGCGCACCCCGGGCTTTGAGTACAAGGAGGACATCGAGACCGGCAGCCGCGCCGCTGCCGCCGGCGGCTACACCTTTGTAAACCTGATGCCCAACACCAAGCCCGTCTGCTCCTCTGCCGCACAGGCCATGATGGTGGAGCAGAAAGCTGCCGAGGTGGGGCTGTGCGATGCAAACCAGACCGTCTCCATCACCGAGAACTTTGATGGCGTGAGCATCGACCACCTCAAGACCCTGCCCGCCAGCGTGAAGTTCATTACTG
>OIBW01000069.1_pt1 | contig 50508 bp, 51 predicted proteins | sample 1581131 | NCBI WGS metagenome assembly OIBW01 (sample SAMEA3882517, study PRJEB24775) | human gut metagenome | biome: human-associated habitat; feature: intestine environment; material: feces | place: Netherlands | collected 2009/2010 | reverse complement strand
CCTCGGTGCTGGCAGCATTGGAGGAAAAGTCGGACAAACCGGAGCCGGTGAAGCCGTTCCGCAGCTATTATGATAAGGATGGTGATGCGCGATGAAAGAAAAGCGGGATGAAACCATCATCCTGCGCTTGAGCAAAACAGAAAAGAACCGTATCTATGAAAAGATGCTCAGCATGGGCATCCGAAGCCTGAGTGCCTATATCCGCAAGATGGCACTGGACGGCTATTGCCTGCACCTCGACTTGAAAGAACTGCAACGCATGGCATATCTCTTGCAGATGTGCAGCAACAATCTGAACCAGTACGCCAAAGCCGCCAATGAAAATGGTCGGGTCTATGCCGCCGACATGGAGGACCTGCGGCAGCGACTGGACGAGCTGATCGACATTGGTCGGCAGATTCTCTCCCGACTGGCAGAACTCTAAATTTCTCCCCGCAGTTGGAGGGCTGCGGGGATACATAGGCGGCAACACCATTGACAGGCTCATGCTCTATCCATATACTGAAAGCAGAAAGGCGGTGTCAATATGAAATTCGTAGCAAGGGTTCTCCTATTTCCTGTGGTTCTCCTGAGTGCATTTCTGGTACTGATGCTGAAATGGACGCTGAACCTGTCGGCGTTTGTGCTGGCACTGCCCATGCTGTATATTTTCGGCTGCGGCCTCTATACTCTCTATTGTCAGGAGTGGCTGCAGTTTTTGATCTTGCTGGTGGCAGAGTTTGGCTGCTTTGCTCTGATCTTCATGGGGGCCTTGATCGTGGATGCGGCGGAGCGTTTTAATGGCTGGGTTGCCGGATTGTGAGGGATTAGATGGACACAGATGCTATGACCGACTATTATTGGGAAAATCTGAAAGATATTCTGCAACGACAACTTGCAGACGATGATGAATATCGTGCACTGATCCAGAAAAAGATTGCCGCAGAGATTGCGTTGAAAGCTCTTATCGGCGAAGAAGCATGGAGCCTCTATCTGGAATTGGATGCAATCAGTAACGAATTGGAAAGTGTTCGGCAGGAAGCCATGTATCTGGCAGGTGCTGCCGATCACGAAAAGTTATCCAAATAATCTTGATGCCGCCGATGTGCGGCATTTTCTTTTTGTAGGAGGTGATGGCACTGGCAGCAACACGGTTGATTGCGCTGCACAAAAACAAAGGCATGACCGTTGCGGCCTGCCTGAAAAATCGCACGGACTATATCGAAAACCCGGACAAGACCGAGCAGGGCCAGTATGTCAGCAGCTATGCCTGCAGCACCCTGACGGCAGATGAAGAGTTTATGCTTACCAAGCGGCAGTACGACCTTGTGAACGGACGCAGGCAGAAAAGCGATGTAATTGCTTATCAGATACGGCAGTCCTTCCGACCCGGTGAGATCAGCGCAGAGGAGGCTAACAAGGTGGGCTACGAACTGGCCATGCGCTTTACCAAGGGCAAGCACGCCTTTGTCGTGGCAACGCACACGGACCGGCAGCACATCCACAACCACATTATTTATAACTCCACTGCGCTGGACAGCACCCGGAAATTCCGGGATTTTTTATTGTCCGGGCTGGCCGTACAGCGGTTGAGCGATTTGATTTGTCTGGAACATCAGCTGTCTGTTATTGAAATCAAGCCGTACCGGGAGCGGCAGAAGCGCACCCTTTATCCACCCAAAGAAAGCAATCGTGACAAGCTGTGTTCTGTAATCGACGGCATCCTTCTGGACGAAAAACCTGCAAATTTTGAAGCCTTTCTTCAAAAGCTGGAACAGCAGGGCTATGAAATCAAACGAGGAAAGCATACTTCGGTCAAAGGCGCACGGCAGAAACGCTTCATCCGTTTTCGCACATTGGGCGTAGGATACAGCGAAGATGAAATCAAGGCGGTCATTGCAGGAGAAGTCGAACACCGCCCGCATCAGAAGCAGCCGCCAAAAGAACAGTCGTTCCACCTTTTGGTAGACATTCAGGCAAAGCTCTCCGAGGGCAAAGGCGAAGGCTACGCACGGTGGGCGAAACGCTACAATTTGAAAGAGATGTCCAAGACCCTGATTTTTTTGCAGGAAAATAAAATCGGCAGCATCGAAGAAATGCAGGAGCGTGTGGATGCCGCCACTGCCCGTTATCATGAACTGGGCGATTCCATTAAAGCGTCTGAGAAGCGGTTGGCAGAAATTGCGGTGCTGAAAGCGCACATCATCAACTACGCCAAAACTCGACCAGTCTACGATACCTACCGAAAGTCAGGGTACAGTAAAAAATTTTTGGAAGCCCACCGGGAGCAGATTACACTGCACAAGGCCGCAAAAGCCGCTTTTGATGAAGCGAGTTTGAAAAAGTTGCCAAAGGTAAAAGAACTAGATGCCGAATACGCTGCACTGCTTTCGCAGAAGAAAGCAGCATATCCAGCCTACCGTAAGGCACGGGATGAAATGCAGGAATTGAAAAAAGCACAGAAGAATGTGGAGCTGTTCTTCGCCGAGGAAAAAGACCCCAAGGAAAAATCGCAGACCCGCTAAGTCAAAACCACCGGCTGAGCCGGTGGCTTGAGTAAGCCCTAGAAGGGCTCCTTACTAGCAAAGCCCCTGCAAGGGGCCACGAGCAAGCGTCTTTCATCTGCATTACTTGCCCTACCGCTCTAACGAGCAGTATCATAAAGTGCATCTTCTAAGATGACAATTTCTTTGTCATCTCGCTTCGCTCGAATCTTATAGCTAAAGCATTTTCTTCTCCACCAGCGGAGCTGGTGGTTGTCGCTCGCTCAAGCTACCCAACAGAAAACACCGAGGATTCTTCCCATTTGAGGGAGAGTCCTCGGTGTTCTTTTTCGTTATAGGAGCATTTGGCACAAATGCGCAGCCTGCATCCGGCGGATGCAGTACACAAAGGGTTTGGGACTATCCCAACAAGCATTTTGCAACGCAAAAATGGCGTTTGTATATACGAACGCCCTGCTTGCAACGTAGATGTTCCCATCAACTACTGCGTCAGAAATTTTCAGATCACTTCAACTTTGCGAGGATTTCATCTGCGCTCACGCCGCTGGCCAGCAGCCTTTTCAGTACATCCTCTGCTTCAGCTTTCTTTGCCGATTCCGCTGCTTTGGTTTCAGCTTTGACCTTTTTAGCCTCGATTCTGGCGATTTCCTTGTCGATAGATTTCAGTTCTGCCTTCTTTGTTTTCAGGTCTGCTTTCAGTACATCAATGTTCGCAGTGATAGATGCAATTTCGGTGGCAGCAGCTTCCTTTGCAGCCTGTTTTTCAGTGATCTGTGCAGCAAAGTCAACGGTTGCTTTTACGGTCTTGGTTTTATTCTTGCTTCCTTTCGGACGGGGCATAGTGGACACCTCCAATGTTTTTTGATGGCTTCAGTATAGCACTCGTCTTTTATGTTCGCAAGAGGTGCAGTTTGTAGAATAAAAATATATTTTGATTTGATTGAACAATAAAACAATTTGGAAATACGAATATTTAGCCGTCCTTACAGCCAGAAAGCTTCTCTCAGTTCCTGAATCTCATCAAACGGAAAACATTCGGCAGTACCCTCGATTTCTTTCAGATACTTCACGATTTGCTTTGCAAGTTCGATGCCCTGACGGCTGTGCCGCACACCGCTATCTTCTTTCTGCACAGTGTCCTCTAGGTTTCTCGCTGCCCACACTTGATCGTAGATTTCCAGCTGCGAGATGACTTTTCCGACACCGGAACAATAGGCAGATTCATTCCTCTCGGTTGAATAGCCGAGTGTGCTATGCAGCGAATGTAGCTGCCACATAATAATGTCGGCATTCAGATCCATCGGCACATAGATTCGCACATTGTCGTCCGGGAGGATTCCACCATTTGACTTTATCCTTCCAGTGAGGGCTTTGTCCATATCCTGTTTTTTTCGTAGGGCGCTTTTCCAGCCAGCGACAGTTCATTGACATAGAGCACGTCTGTCGGGATGGGATGGATATCTAATTTGTGGTGCATACAGAACACGTTCCTTGCATTCATTGGGTTTTTGCCTTATGCAGTTGCAGTGACTCATATAGAGACTTGATGCCGTCCTTTAACTCTTCGATATGGGAAGCGGTCTTGGAAAGGTCTTCTTCAAGCATGGCTTTATCTCTTGATAGCTATCCAAGTTGAGCATCGAAGTCGGCAGATGCGGTGACGCGGTTCTTGCTTCCTTTGGTTCTGGACATTTTGTCACCTCCACTTTTTATTAGCATTATCCTGTTGTAACTCTTAATCGTGTTCATTTGAAATCCGAAGATGATTACGCAAGTATGTCAAAAATCTTGTCTGATAAGTCAAAAAAACACCTAGATTGAAGCCGTTTTTTATAAACTTATCAACGTCTCTCCAGTTTTCTGATGGACTTCCTCCTGACACCTCTGTCAATATAACATCAAATAGCTTATCTACTTTCCTTGTATTTGTAACTCCCTTCATTGCAATATAAAGAGAATTGTAGTAATGGGGTAGCCAGCCTGACTTTTTCGCAGCAAATATAAACTTATGAAAAACACCTTCGGTATTAAGTAGATAGTCAATATTCATATAACGAAGAACATAATATTTTTCATTTTCAACCGACTCCTCTACTATATCGTAGTTAATTAATGCATTTTCGACATCTTGATACACTTCATCGCTCAACCGAACACCAATTGATTTAAAGCTATCCTCCATCCCATACGCTTTCACATAAGCATCACCAACTATCAGCTGTTTCTGCAAATTTTTAAGTTCAACCGCAGGAATTTTATTAAATTCACCTTTTGCGATAGCTCCTCGTATAAGAATACTGTTCCTGCAAAATTCCTCTCTGCATAAATCAACTATAATATCGAGCAAATCTGAAAGGGACTCCTTCATAGTATCGTTGGTATAAAGAACTACCGAATCACTAACAACAAAACCATTTATTTTCTTTTCTACATTTTGCCATTCATCATCTCTATTATATCTCGAAAAGACTTGATATACAATACGAGAGTAGCTCTCGATATATTCGATGCTTCTTTCCTGACCCAACGTCTTGAGAGTATTCTTGAACCCCAAAATATCTAAAAATGCAACATATTTCATTGTTATTATTCCTTTTTGACAAAAAGTCTAAACCAAATGCAAGTTCAAAACGATTTTACTTCCAAAAATTCTCGATTGCATTTTTCATCATTATTTTTCTAACTTCTACGGCAGCTTCCTTCATATGTTTACTACAGATATCCTGTGATTGTTTTAAATCTTCTTCAATCCTATATCGTTCGTTATATGTTTTTACAAAGAGATTAATAAATGTCGGGTCATATTCCAAATAGTCCAGCAATCGCTTCCAATAGCCCGCCATAAGCTTAAGTCCCATGAAATAATCACACAACATATCATTAAGCTGCATCATCCTTTTCTCATCTGTTGTCGCATCAGATTGTTCTAGCATCCGGATTATTTTCGGATATTCTTTGCGCAAATCCTTCAACTCAGTTTTCACACTATTAACTATTCCAAGTAATTCAAAATTCAAATTAACAAAAAAACATGACTGAATAGAATCCATCAGCAAATCATTTCTGTCATCGCATAATTCCAAATTTGTTGTTTCTATTGAAGTTTGATGTTTTTTGTAGTAGGCGACATATTTTTGTTTGCATTCGCACTGAACATCATCTTCATATTCTTGTGCCTTATCGACATCAGGAGTATATTTGCAAGCTGTTTCTATTCCATGATATATATCCCTAATACACTCGTTACATCTAATATCCTGTTTCAATCTTATCTTGCAATACCAAACCTGCCATTTATAAACTATGATTACCGCAATAATGCTGCAAAGTACACCAGAAACATATGTGTTATTGAGAATGTTCCTTACAAATGTGATTTTGATAATTTCAGAAAAGACACCCAGTTTTCTTGCTATAAGGAGTAGCAGAACGAGCAAAAAAATTCTTAATATCAGTGCAACTTTTTTATACATACCTTTGCTTCTTCACTTATTTTAAGGTTATTCTTTGCAATCTTAGCCACATCACTGTGTTTTGCCCGCTGCTCACCACGGAGAGGTAGCACATTTGAGCAGCACAGCCATGTGGCTGAACGCATGGCTGCGATAAGTATTAGTCTCTGCGGAACAAATCGCGGGTGTAGACCTTTTCCTGCACATCATCCAAACAGCTATCGTAGCGGTTTGCAATGATAGCCTGACTATTCTTCTTGAACTCTTCCAAGTCATTAACAACTTCGCTGCCAAAGAAGGTACTGCCATTCTCCAAAGTCGGCTCGTAAATAATGACTGTCGCACCCTTAGCCTTGATGCGCTTCATGACGCCCTGAATGGAGGACTGACGGAAGTTATCAGAGTTGGATTTCATGGTCAAGCGGTACACGCCAATCACGCAGGGCTTTTCCTGAGATTTATCGTACTCATTATCTTCGCCATAGCCATAGTAGCCGGCCATTTGCAGCACACGATCAGCAATGAAATCTTTGCGGGTACGGTTGGATTCTACAATCGCTTCAATGAGATTTTCCGGAACATCTGCGTAGTTAGCCAAAAGTTGCTTTGTGTCCTTGGGCAGGCAGTAACCACCATAGCCGAAAGAAGGATTATTGTACTGGTCACCAATTCGAGGATCAAGGCATACACCCTTAATGATCTGCTGAGTGTTCAAGCCCTTCATTTCGGCGTAGGTATCCAGCTCATTGAAATAGCTGACGCGCAGAGCCAGATAGGTATTGGCGAACAGCTTGACGGCCTCTGCCTCAGTAAAGCCCATAATCAGGGTGTCGATGCTCTCTTTAATAGCGCCTTCCTGGAGTAGACCAGCAAAGGTATTGGCCGCCTTTACCAGACGTGCGTTGTTTACATCAGTACCAACAATGATACGGCTGGGGTAAAGGTTGTCGTACAGCGCCTTCGATTCACGCAGGAACTCTGGGCTGAAAATGATGTTATCACAGTGGTATTTTTCCCGAACACTGGCAGTAAAGCCCACAGGGATGGTGGACTTGATAACCATGATAGCATCGGGATTGTACTGGATGACCAGCTTGATGACCGATTCTACTGCAGAAGTATCAAAAAAATTCTTCTTGCTGTCATAGTTGGTAGGTGCTGCGATTACAACGAAGTCTGCGTCCTTGTAGGCAGTTTCAGCGTCAAGTGTGGCCGTCAGGTTCAGTTTTTTCTCAGCCAGATACTTTTCAATGTACTCGTCCTGAATCGGGGACTTCTTGTGATTGATGAGGTCAACCTTCTCCGGGATAATGTCCACTGCCATGACCTCATGGTGCTGCGACAGCAGCGTGGCAATGGAGAGACCGACATAGCCGGTACCCGCAACTGCAATTTTATAGTCTTTCATAATGCTCCTCCCTTGAAATCCATTATTTTGTGTTTTTCAATTACAGGCTATTTTTGTATGCGCTGCACATGTACTTCTTCCAAGCCGAATTCTGTTGTAAGAATTTTTTCAATGTCTTTCTCATTTTTGCACATTTCCGCTGGAAGTGCGTTATATCCCCAAATATCATCACTCATCATTCCATAACTTGTAATATATATCCAGCTATATTCACCCGTCTTTGTTTTAATTGCAGCAGCATACTCTACTTCTGGTGAAAGCACAGTTTCATTATGGGAACGAGTTATCACGGTCGCAATTTCATATGTTCTCTTTTTTATCGCTTTAAATGCTTTACTCAGAAACAGTATCTTTTCCTTAACTGGAATGTTGCCCTCATACGCATAAATTGTTTTCGTTCCACACTCAAATTCAATCAGTATAGGTTCAAAACACTCGATATCATTCAATTCCACCATAGTATATCGTTCCGATGAAAGTGTAGAAATCTCCCATTGCGGAATAACATATGAAATGTCAAATTTACGAAAACTTCTTTGTATTACTTGACCGCCTCTCAAATAGTACAATGTGACTGCGTTAATACAAATCGGATGCAGTGTGCGATTTTTTACTTGGAGAAGAATTTCCGTCCCATAAAATCTGGAAAAACTTTCCCGCACACTCGTCACACTTAATTTATTGCTTATAATTGTCAAATAAAACGTTGTGATTGTAATAATTACCACACACAAATTGCCCAAAAAATTAATTGCAGAAATAATTCCAACTCCGCTTTCCATTGTTCTCCTCTTATTTATGAAAATTTTTCATTTCTTCTTACAAATCTTGAAAAGCAGTTCTTTTGCAGCCGGCAGCAAAACCAAAACTTCATAGCTGAAAAAACTCGCAAAATGTACTCAACAAGTAAACCATCGATATCTGCAATTTTGCAGGATTAATTAGAAAACAACTTTTAATAATCAGACTGTTATTTTCTATAAGTTAAAGCAGTATTACAGATGCAATCCACATCTTCCAGTGATAGATTTGCCACCACTGTTCATACCGCAGAGAACTGTCAGCGGCTTTATTGAGAGTTCTTTGAGATTGTCAAACGCCTTGAATTTATCAAGTGAAATTCCTCTTAACATCGTCACGGTCTCCCTGTTACATTAGAATGAAGGCAGTACTCAAAACAAGTAAGTTTTATACAGACAGGTGTAATCAGCAGCAATTCTATTTTTAAACTCCATAGCCCTGATTTTTGATAGTACTCACGACCTAAGACACATACTTCTGGCAGGTATCACGGTCAGACACTTCCACCATCACGCGCACCAGGGGCTCAGACAGATTGCTCATAGGCAGCTTTTTCGACAATATGACCTCCATCATCTTCAGACCGGTCGGAATGCCGTCATCGGTGCTGGCGTACTTGCTGAAGATGATATTAACTATTATTTTTCTTCTATCAGAATGCTATCATCTATGTCAGTAAATATTTTAGTAGCATATCTTTTTTTGCAATACAAGTAAAAAACCAGACCCAAGCCACTCCATATAATCATTATTATGACTTCTGGAAAAGAAAGCGTACAACTTGTTCCGGGTATAATATAAAGACCAGCCATTAGACCTGACAAAAACACAGCAAAGCCACCAACAATTTTATAATGTTTTACTTCATATGGCCTTTTCAGCGCCTTGTATTTTTTTCGCATCATTAAGAAAGAAGCTGAGACAATACAGTATGCTACACAACAAGAAAAATTGCCGGCATCTACAAACCACGTTAGAATCGCTTTGCCAAAAAAGGCCGATATAATAGAAATCAATCCAATAAATGAAATTGAATAAACCGGCACACCAGTCTTTTTATTTGTCACTCCAAAAAAGGAAGGTAACATATTTGAAGCAGATAAAGAACACAACGCGCGGCTACCACCTATCAAGAACGAATTCCAGCTTGTGAGAATTCCACACATCCCTCCAATAATAACGATCTTTGCCATGTTTACGCTATTGAACGCTTTTGCCATGGCATCCGCTGTCACCAATCCCGTATGCTCCATGGAATATAGGATTTCCGTCTTGCTCAAAATGAATCCGACACTAAAAACAACAAATACATAGAAAGCCACTGCAAGTACGATTGACATCATCATCAACTTTCCTATTTTTTTCATCGGAATCTTTATTTCTTCTGCAATCTGCGGAATAACATCAAATCCAAACAAAAAGAATGGCGTCAAGATAGAAATTTTCGCGATACCTTCAATAGCTTCACTTTCGTTCGTACCCAGAAAAAGCTGATTGTCCAGATTTTGTACATTTCCTGAAAAAACAGCACCTGCGATTAAAAGAACGCCAACACCTGCTATTGCCAGTGTCATTATTTTTTGAAATCTAGCGGCAGTCTTTGTGCCAACAAGATTCATAACCGTAACCGCTAGAGCCATAATGACTGATACTAATGTCCAACTGATGTAAATGTCCGCTCCCAAAATCGTATACATTCTTCCTATGGAGAAATTCGGAAAAATATACTGAAGAACGGTAGGAAATGAAACCACCTCAAAACACACAACGGAAATATAGCTCAAAATGATAGCCCATGTGCACACAAATGACGCCTTTTCTCCAAGAGCTAGGTAGCTAAACACCTTTATTCCACCACTTTGAGGAATTGATGTTGTCAGTTCAGCATAACAAAGCCCCACAAAATATATCATGAAACCACCAATGAGAAAGCCGATTGCAGTTCCGATTATTCCTCCGGTTACGATCCACTGTCCAGAAAGGACAACCCATCCCCAGCCTATCATTGCACCAAATGCAAAGACTAGAACATCGCCGGTGTTAAGTAGTTGCCTTTCGTTCTCTTTGATTTGTTTGCTCATTCTTCTCCCAATTTATTCGCTTCTTTTGCAATCGCTTTCAGCCGTTCAAATCCATCAAATCGGATAACGATGTCTGTTCCAGTATCATTTTTTACTGCAACGGATGCATTGATTTTCTTGATCACATCTATCATTTCATCTTCAGTTGCAGTATCAAACGTAATTACCAAAAGATACTGATGTTTTTTTACTACGTCACCAACATTTAGCATTCCGTCAATGTTTAAATTGATGCCTTCTAACTTTTTAATTTCGTCTAATCCAGTAATTTCGGAAATCTTTCCTCCATCCTTGCTCCAAAGAATATAGGTGCACCCGCATCTCTCTGGCAGCTTTCTTTCCGGATCAGGCAGATCAGAATAACTGTGTTTAACTCCTGTAGCGATGTCAACCAGCCACGCATATGTATTAAACCCACAGACATTCTTATGGTTCAAGGCCATCATATCACCAGACATCCGGTATCCTGTTTCCAGTACATAAAAATGCCCATCATCGTCTAACATCATTTCGATCCATGCCAAACCTTCTTTGCATCCCGCTTTATTGAAGGCAGTTGTAATATACGGATCGATTTCCTTTAAATACAGATCCAGTTTATTGGTTTCTGTTGTTGTGACCGAATAACAGTTGCTTGGATATCCCTCCTGTTCAAACATAATTCCGAAGTTTACCAAAGATGCTTTTCCACCTGCCAGCGCATACCAAGCAGTGTACTCATGTCCTTTCAGCATTCTTTCGACTATCACCGTGTCGCTTGCTGAATAAGACCTTGCATACTCACACGCTGCAAGCACTTCTTCCTTCGAATTGCAGTAGCTCATGCCTCTATTTGCGCTTTGATCAATCGCCTTGACTACAACAGGATACTGAATCTCGCTCAATTCCTTTTCGGTCGGAGTTTTGCTGAGATAATAGTCTTTAGCTACCGGCACACCACAGCTTATGCAAAGATCTTTAAACTGTCGCTTATCAATCGTATAATGCCACGATTCAGGCGTGCAGTAGCAAGGAAGATTCAACCGTTTGCACAATTCCATGCAGACAGAAATATTAAAGGTGCTTATGCCATTCATAATGGCAGTAACCCCTTCTTCTCTACATTTTTCTTCCAGAACATCAATGTCCGCCGTACTGATCATCCAATACTCATCTGCCAAAAGCTTCAGCGGTGCTTTTTCCACACTAAGATTATCTGTCACGATCGTGTAAATCCCACGTCTTTTTGCCTCTAGAAGAAGTTCTTTCGTACCACGTCCGGTCGTGCCAAGCATTAACAGTTTCATATAAAACATACTCCTTTTATACCTTGCGTGTTAACTTCGAATATTCTTTTAGTTTTGTTCGAAACACCTCAATAGCAGTGCATAACCCAAACACCACTAGCGTAACAGCGATTGCATGAACTACAATCACACCATCATTGTAGGCATCAACGTTATTGCAAATGTCCCGCCACAACCACCGCCGCATAGTATCGCTATTAGCATGGATACAAAGCACTCCAAACGTTGCCGCCGCAATAGTATTGATCCTCCTGCTATATCCGATTTTTAAGTTCTTGAAGAATAGGAATCCGCTAATTCCAGTCGTCAGTGCCAGTATTTTATTGGAATCTGACACAAAGAAATAACAAAGACCAACGTGTTTCCCTATCATCCTGCTAAAAGCAGCTAGAACGATAATACTCATCCAAGAAAGCAACAAGGACACTCCTGCTAGAAACCCGGTAATTTTTGTGCTATTGAAACACTCTTTTGGATACAGCCGAATATACGATGCAATCACATAGAGGATGCTGAACCATGTAACATAATTAAATACCACATGTGCCTTTGCAAAGGATGGCAATACCACATAAACACCAATACACCAGGTCATTAGCCAGAAATGTTCTTTTTCTGTAAGGGAGTGAATCAGTTTATTCAGGAATGGAATCAACAAATAGAATAAAAGAAAACATGCTGTGAAATTATCTGCTACCGTAAAAAAAGGAAACAGCATTTCCAAAAAGTCACCGATTGAAAAAGATTGATAACCAGAAAAAAAGAATAGGCACCATATTACTACCTTATAAAAATAAAGTTCACCAAGTAGCTTGCAGAATTTTTCTTTTGTAATATTTGAAGTGCACATGAAGTATCCCGTAATCAATACAAAACAATTGATTCCGGTTTTGCCGCCCCAGCCAAACAGCAGCAGAAAGTAATCCTGAAAATGTAGGCTGGCCTGTGTATCAATACAGTCAATCAATCCGGAATTCACAACATAGTGATGCGCCACAATCATCAACATCGAGAGGATTCGGAAAAGTTCAATGTTAGAACTTCTTACCCCCCCCTGAATTTATCGGTCTTTACCGCAACTGCGTCCATTTCTAAACCTCTCCACAAAAGTCTTTCTTGTCAGTCTTTCTGCCCTAGAATAACGTCACAGATGCGATTCACATCTTCCAGAGACAAATCTGCGTACAGAGGCAGCGTCAATACACGCAATGCCAGATGCTGCGCAACAGGCGTTTTTTCAGTACCGGCGGTCGGATAATTCCGATAGCACTCAAAGCTGTTGGTCAGCGGATAGAAGTATTTTCTGGCCGTGATGCCCTGCTCCTGAAGCATTTCATAGATTTCATTGCGGGTGTACTTATACCCATCAAACACGACCGGGAAATATGCATAGTTGCTTTCTACATTTTCCTGAATTGCACTAAGTTTGATACCTTCTACGCCGGAAAGGCGCTCACGGTAACGCTCCACGACCTTTTTGCGCTTGGCGATTTCCTCGTCCAGATGCCGCAGATTGCAGATGCCCATAGCTGCCTGAAATTCGTTCATCTTGGCATTACCGCCTACAAAGCAAACCGACTCAGGACCATGGATACCAAAATTCTTCTGGTCGTTCAACAGTTGAACCCAGCTATCATCCTTAAAGCAAACTGCACCGCCCTCAATGGTGTTGAACACCTTAGTAGCATGGAAGCTGAACATGGATGCGTCGCCAAAGCAAGCGGTGGACACGCCCTTATACTTCACGGCAAAGGCATGAGCTGCATCATAGATCACCTTCAGGCCGTATTTCTTTGCAATTGTTTCAATAGCTTCCACATCACAAATATTGCCATATACATGTACCGGAACGATGGCTACCGTGCGGTCTGTGATAAGCCCCTCGATCTTCGTCACATCCATGGTATAGTCTCTATCGTTCACATCGCAGAACACCGGAATAAGCCCATTGCGAACAATCGCATGGGTGGTAGAAGCAAAGGTAAACGGCGTAGTGATCACCTCACCGCCCTCCGGCAGGTTCATGGCAGCAATGGCATTTTCCAGAGCCAGATGACCATTGGTATAAAGAGCCACATGTGGTACGCCCAAATATTCCTCCAGCTCTGCCTGCAACTGCTTATGTTTTACGCCCATATTGGTCAGCCAGTGGCTTTCCCAAATAGGACGAATTTCTTCTATGTACTCATCCAGGCTTGGCATAGACGAACGTGTCACTAAGATATTATCAGACATAAACTTTCACTCCTCTTTTATACTCATGGTTTTCTTAACCATTTCAGCAATTCTTTTCATATCTTCTTTTCCGTATCGTTGGTCAATTGGAATCGGAAGAATATCAGCCGCATAATGGTATTCCAAACTATCCACCGGACATTCTTTCAGCACATTCGGCCATAAAGTTGGTATGTAGATTTTTTCTTTTTGCAAGGCCTTTCGGATTTCGGAGCCATTCTGAATCAAAAGCGGGTACATAAATGCACCATAAACAGTTTTCAAATTCAGCTCATTTATATCCCGAAATTCTGCATCCAAGAAATCAAAGTTTTCCTGCCGTCTCTTTGCCACGACATCATTGTCGATTCCATGCAGAAGATTTTCTGTCAGACGGGACATTCGCTTTACCGGTTCTGTAGCAAACAGCTTATTGTTCAATACATATTCACTATAAAATTCATTTGCGCTGCGTTCATATCGTCCCAGCAAAAAGTGCATTCGTTCGAAAGACTCATCTTGCGGAAGCTCACGATCCAGCTTTGCATCCGTATACAGAAACGCCCCATCCGCAACACCAAAGTATTTCCGGCAAGTATAAAGCGTGTCCAGTCCATCTACGGGCATTTGGAAATAACTTTGTGCATTGTCAACTATGACACGATCATACCGCTGCTTCCAAGTTTTCAAATAATCGTTACGAAGCTGACCATAGAAGTTCACAATATAGAGCCATTCGTTTGCACCGATTTCCTTTGTAAAAAGCGGCTCAAACGCATCGTTAATATGATAAAATTCATATTCGATATTTATTTTTTTGCAGAGATTTGGCACAGAATCGCAAAGAAAATACGGCAGATATAACTTCCGAATCATCTTCGCTTCGCAAAGATATTCAAGTGCTCCTCTTCCGCAATTCAGTGCAATCGCTTTTTCGTGGAGCATTGCGCCTGTATAAGTGTCAAGCTCTATATACCCGCCAATTTCCTTCATAACTTTACTCCGTCGTTAATTGAACATCGATGTGCTTTTCTATATGGGATAAAATACTTTCAGCTGTTGCAACATCAGGAAATTTCATAAAGATAATTCCAAGACATTTTGCTGCATTGTCAAACCGTTCCACACGGTCTCCGGGCTTTTTGTAGAGATGTATTTCCTGCAAATATTTTTTTAATTCATCACTAAATACAATCTGCTTATATATTCCATCAGTTGTACTGTGCAAATTATGCGTTGCATAACAGCCCTCAGGTTTATGTACTGTAGTTAAAACAGGTTGCCCCATTGCCGCTTGGACTGCCATTTCAACTAAATCAGCGCCAAAAATCTTTCCCAATAAGTCCGGTATCATATTTCCGCCAGCTCTCGGTCCAATGTCGATAGGCCATACTCGATTGTTCTTATCAATAACCAATTCAACATTGACCGAGCCAAATCGAATTCCCAGTTTGTCCATCATGCTTTGCAGCGTTTGTTGAACAAGCTGCACATCGCCTTCCTCCAGAATTAACGGATAACTTTTCCCGACAGGAACCAATGGATTCACCCGGGTATCTCTATGGCAATTAAGAAGCCCCCATATAACCACTTTCCCATTTAAAACAAAAATATCGCCACCGATAAGATACGGATGTTTTTTCTCAATGTATTCTTCAATAATCACTCGGTGGGCACGAGAAAATGAAAAAGCAAATTCTAATGCGTCAGTTACGTTGTCCCAGCTATGCAGTATGGTAGCTCCTTTTGAACCAGAAGAATCCACTGGCTTGATGATAACAGGCAACCGAAACCGGGAAGTATCTGCTATCGCATCTTCAATAGTTCGATATCCCATAGATACTGGCGCATTAAATCCATTGTCTTGCAAAAACGCACGAAAACGATCTTTATTGCAGAGAATATCTACCGCGGAATAAGGGTTTGTTGGCAATTTTAATTTTTCACCCACATAAGCTGCTGTGGGTGCAGCGGGGTCAGATGCATAGGCCAAAACGCCATCAACTTTTTCCTTCTGCGCTACCTCAAGGACGGCATCCTTGTCCGTGGTACTTACAAGATAGAACTTATCTGCAACATATTGACCGGGGTTGTCCGTCAGAAAGTCGCACAGAACAGTGTAGTAGCCAAGCTTTTTTGCAGTTTCAATGGCTATCACCTGCTGTGCGGAACCACCCAATAAAAGGATCTTTTTCATTTTTTATCGCCTTTACTTTCTTGCAATTTTTTTCAAGACAGGGCGAATCATGCCCATCAGATATTCATAGGATTCCAGATGCAACGCAGCCGATGATCCAATGTAAATTGCCGCCCCCATCGGGATTTGAATCAGCAGTGTCGCAGCATTTGATAGGTGAAGCAGGCCAACAAGGTTCACGCAGCATCCCATAAAGATTGCTATAGCAATGCTCGGCAGAATATCCTTCAACTGATCCCAATATCGATAATTCAAAAGCTTACGATTGGGCCAGGAGTTGATGATTTGGCTTGTGACACTGCTGACAAGCAAGCTATAAGCCATTGCCATAACGCCAAACCACATAGTAGAAAGCAGCAACGTCATACCAACAATCTTCTTCGCAATTTCGAGTTTCAAAAACAAATCGCTGCGCCCCATTGCTTTGATTGCATTCAGGTTTGCCGTGTGGATTGGATAGAACATATAAGTAATGCAGAAAATGCGCAAAAACGGGACGCATTGTAGCCACTTATCTGTCAAGACCAACCGAACAATCGGCTCCGCACAGAATGCTAATCCCATCATCAGCGGAGCCATAATATAGGTGCTGGTTTTAATAGCCCTGCGAGTCATCGCCTTTACTCGACTGGAGTCATCTTGTACGCCGGCCATCGTTGGCAGAAGAACGCTATCAATGGATGTGTTGATATTACTAGCAATCACGTTTGGGAACTTATCGCCTTGGTTGTAGTACGCCAAATCTGCAGAAGAATACATTTTACCGATGATCAGGCTGCGAATATTACCATAGAGCGTATCCAAAAGTGCTGACGCCAACATTTTCCATCCGAATGAGAGCAGTCCTTTTAGTCTTTCCCAAGAGAACATCTTCTTTGGCCGCCATTTAACCGTCAGCCACAATATCAAGGTATCAATGGCTGTATTGGATAGCTGTTGTGCTACAATCGCCCATACTCCGAAACCTGCATACGCCAATCCAATACCCAGAAACGCCGAGAAAACGGTTCCGCCCAATGTCGCATAGAAGAAACGCTTAAACAGCATATTCCTCGACACATAGGATTGCTGGATACCTTTAACGCCAGAGATTACAATGGTCAAACTAATAACGCGGATGATTGGCGTCAGTGATAGATCTTTGTAGAAGTTTGCAATGATTGGTGCCGCCATAAACATAATGGCGTACAAAGCCAGACAAACTACAAAGTTGAAATAAAACACTGACGAGAAATCCAAATCATCAGCGTCTTTTTTTTGAATTAACGCTGTCCCAAGGCCACTATCTACAAACACCTGCATAATAGTAGTAAAGACTGTGATCAGCGCAATTTGACCATAATCTTCTGGTGCAAGAATACGGGCAAGGACAACAGATACTATAAATGTTACAATTTGTGCTCCGCAGCGTTCTGCAAATCGCCAAAAGAAATTATTTACTATAGATGTCGACTTCATATTTCAAACGCCCTTAACCAATTTTCTAAGACAATAGTAAAGTCTATCAAAAGCCGGAAACACCTTAGATACCCGAATTCTTGCTCTTACATGCAGAGGTAATTCCTTCCAATTTTTTTTCATCTCAGGCGCAAGCAAGACATTATAGTTCTTTTCAACATCTGCAATTTCAAACCGATAGCGCCTAACGGCTTCTACCACATCCTCATGAAAGCGGTGATTTGTTAATTCGTCAAAATTTTCAACCGTTTCAATAAAACAAATATCTCTTTGTTTCCTCCTCTCTAAATTCATATCCTTTCTTACTGTGCTACCTATAGCACCCATTCGATACACTGACATCTCTTTGTTTATATAATAGAAATTGCCCTTTAATGCTGCCATTAGCATATATGCAAAATCACCATAAGGCGACTTTGTCCAAAACTCATATTTTTTTTCGCCCATCTCCAGAGCATCGCTCTTTTTAAAGAAATAACTAGTTGTATGGAAAAGCCATTCTCCTTTTGCAAGCATTCGATTCATTACAGCTGCTGCTGAAATCACCCCTGATTCCATTTTCCTTTTCGGAAATGTTCTGATAACCTTCTTTTCATTTTCCGATATTCCCCGTACACTATGTACGCATACGCTGCATTCCGGATATTTTTCCATTATATCCGCCTGCATCTGTAATTTATTTGGATCTGTCCAGAAATCATCTCCTTCACACATAGCAATGTATTTTCCCTTTGCCATCGGTAACAACAAATCATTAGTAATCCACACTCCCTTAGAAAACTGGTTTTCCTTTTGCAGAATTGGAACTATAATGTGTGGGTACTTTTCTGCATACTCTCTAATAATGCTAGGTGTTCGATCCGTTGAAGCATCATCATGAACAATGACTTCATACAAAAAATTTGTTTTTTGCATAAGAAGCCCTTCTAAAGTTTTTCTTATGTATCTTTCCTGATTAAATGTATTACAGATAATCGTAACAAGTGTTTTGTCCATAATGCTCTCCTAAAATGCAAGAAAATAAACGCCTATGTAATTTACTAAGAAAATGTAAATATCATTAAAAAAGAAAAGCCAAAGGCAGACCACTAGAACTACATAATCAATAATAAATTTTCGCTTATGTAGTTGGATATACCAAGAAAAACAAACAATTAACCCATATGCAATAAAATACATCAAACGTTCAATTATCAGGTAATTAAAAAGAGAACCAAACGCCACAATAGTAAGCGCTTCCAAAACTGCAACCGTTTCAGTGCCAATATCGATGACATTTGCATTTCTTTTGATTTCTAACACCATGTAGCACAAATAGAGAACGACAACAACAAAGGCAAAATATACAGTTATCGATGCAGAGTCGGCCCTTGCAATCCAATTTATGATATTAAATCGATCCCAGTATTTTGTTAGAAGACGTACAAATTCCTGAAGATAGTAGTTTGATGTCAATGAACCCAAAAATCTTGCAACAGGTGGCCCAAACAGTATTATTGCAGGTATTGCTAGTATTCCAATGGATTTGTGTTTTACCCGCGCAAACAAACGTATCACAATAGGTACTATCGCAAACTGGTGAATCATCAGAGGAAGAATGTAAAGAAGAAGTACTTGCAAACTTCTTTCTCTTTTAACGGCATCTTTATATATGGCAACAGTTACAATTGCTACTGCAGTAACGCACCGAACACCTGATATTGACAGTTTGAATCCAAAAGTACACCACCATAAGATTGTAGCGAATGTTATGTGAGAAAAATTGACGACTCGCTCTCTTTGAAATGAATTCTTAAGTATATAAATAAATGCGCATCCGTCTATAAAAAGAGGAATAACTGAGAACAATCGATTATCTTTCATACGACTGATTAAAAAGAAGTAAATATTGGCAATTGGCAGTCCCTTATATTCCCCATAGTTTAATGCATATTGAAAATCATTACTCCTTAAATTGCTTAGCTCATCATAATGCTCTAGCAAATCCCAGCGAATAAAGTTTTTAGGTTCAAAGAACAATAGCCAAAACAGGATCATAAGCCAGATAATGCGCATCAGCATCAGATATTGGCGCAAACTGACTTGATTTCTCTCAGAAAGAGAATATCCAACTATGGGTATCATTAAAAGAAATATTATCGCCAACGAGACAAACAATACAGTACCTCCGCATTCATTTGCAATTCAACAGTTTTCAAAACTGCAGGTTTTATATTAATCAATCATCTTCCACTTGAATACAACTGCAAATACTTTCTCGCCATTGCTTGCGACGAAAACAACGACGACCTTTGTAGTGCATTTCGACCCCAATATTCTCTTTTCTTTGCGTCAGAATAAACCATCTCAAGAGCCTCAATGATTTTCTCCTCTTTGGGCTCAATCAGAAGAGCTTCCTTTTGACTTGAAAGCATATCCGGAATTCCTCCGACATTGCTTGCAATAATAGGAAGACCTGTTCCCATTGCCTCGATCAATGTCATCGGCATCCCTTCAAATTTAGACGGAAGAATAAAAACATCTGCATTGTGAAGCCAAGGGTAGACGTTACTCTGTAAACCAGCAAATTCGACTGCATCTGTAATATTGAGTTGACCTGCAAGCTGCATCATATTCTCTTTGAGCTCACCATCTCCCAGTAACTGAAGCCTTGCATCCGAATGCTGTCCTTTGAACCGGGCAAAGCTCCTCAACAAAAGTTCATGATTCTTTACATCCATGAAACGACCTATGTGAAGAACTGTAAAGGTGTCTTTTCTCGCATAACTTTCCTTTACAATGCATCGTGAAAGGTCAATTCCGTTAAATACAACTGGGATTCTGTTGTCTGGCAATCCATACACTTCTTGAATCGTTCTCTGGATTTCTTTACTCAGTGCTACAGGAACCACATTAAAATAGCGGAATAATACTCTATTAATATTTTTTCCAACTTTTGTCTGTTCTTTCTGAGCAACGTTATGCACCGTATGCACCCGTTTGGCTTTAAATCCCATTGAAGCCAAGAAAGCATACGGCAAAACGTACCGATGCGTATGTATAACATCCGGTTGATATGCTTTTATAATTTTCCGCATCTTTGAAATAATAGACGGATCAAAGCCTCTTTTCTTGCCTAAATACTTTATTTTAATGCCTCTGTTTTCAATGCGTTCTGTAATAGCTGTATGTAGATCAAAAAAGCTGATAACCAAAACATCACAACCTTCTGCAGCAAGACCGCATGACAAATTTTCCACCATAGTTTCTGCGCCAGCCAATCCAAAATCCGGCATAACCTGAACAATTTTCATACTTCACTCCATACAATCACTAACTATAGCCTTATTAGCTGACCATGACCCATTCTTGCGTTTGCTTCTCTGTGATTTTTTGCATAGCCTTTCGCACAAAAGCAACTCTATTCCAAATCCAACTATTTTTTTCAGCATCCCATTTATTGATATACTCTTCATACTCTAATGCAGGCGATAAATGATTCAACGCTTTCAATAATTCGATGTGTAAAGAATGATAAAATGGACTCGTCAGCTTTCCACCCATATCATAATAGCTCCAATGACCCGCATCGAACTTACATAAATTATTCTTTATTTCATCAGAGGTTTTTTTCCACGCATCTGAGTATTTCTGCTTCCCTGTTAATTTCCACGCATCAAACAGACCAAAGGCAGAAAAAATCCATCCATTCAGCACAGGCGCTTTATCTGGGTATTCCTTTAGAACCACTCCCGTAGAGGTGCATTCACTCGTACCACCTTCTGTTACTGGTAAAAGCATGAAGTCAACTGCTTTTGTGCATGCCACATAATACTTTTGACTTTTAGTTTCTTTATAGGCACGAGCCAATAAAGAAGATCCCTCACCCTGTGCCATAGAAGAATAGGGGTTATTATAGCGCAATACACCAAATGTATTCCATGCTCCGGATTCTTCTTGATTGCAGACAGCCCAATCTGCCATTGCTAAAAAAGTATTGTAGTAGTCCCGCTTTTTAGTTTCAAGCCACAGGTCATATGCACCCAAACCATATTGAAAGATGGCAATAGGAAAATACACCTTTTCTTTTTCATTTCCGTGTGATGCAATATTCTGCGGGATACCAACTGCGTCAAAGTTCTTTGTGCTCTCAATTTTCCCGCTAAAATTATTATAGTAGCCAGCGATCTCCGACGCAGAATAATGTTTTCCTTCACTTTGTTCCACATGAAGAACACTATCATGTCGAAGCATTTTTATCCACTTTTGAATCATTGCATTAGAAATCATCGCCTACTCCTTAGAAAAACTTCTGTATGAAACCACCTACGACAGCCTTCGGTGAAAACTCTTTTGATTTCCGTAAGCAAGCCTCTTTCATATCAATTATTTTTTGAGGATTGCTCTTTATCATTTCAAGTACTTCAACCAGTGCATCATCACTACCAAATTCATAGCCAATACCTGTAACATTATCTTCGATTACATCACCATAGCTTTCCCATTTTGATGATATTACAGGTAGGCCGGCAGCATACGCATCTATAATCGTTCCTGGTATTCCCTCAGTATAAAAAAGCGTCGGAAACACAAGTGCGAAATAATTTTCTAGAGTTTCCACACTTCTGTCATAGTTTACGCTTCCCTTATATTTGATATATTCTGGAAAGTTCTTTTTTAATTCCTCAAATTCGTGGGTATAGTCCTTCCAGACTTCTCCATAAATATCGAGTGTGAATACAACACTCCCAAATTTCTTATTTACTTTCTTTATGGCGTTAATGAGATTCTCGATCCCTTTACCTTTCATAACGCGTGAAAATGTACAGAGCGCATAAGGCTCTGTAAAACTGTGTGGTAGTTCTTCAAAAGAAAGTTTTTGCAATGCTTTACAGTTTTTCATTAGTTCGATATTCTGAAAGCCACGTTTTTCAAGAGCCTTCTTCATTGTTGTTGTCTCAACACAGATTGCTGTATAATTTTTGAGCTGGTTTTCAAGCCACTTGTATTTATCCAGATAACTGTCAAGCCAACCGCCAACAACAATATAATATGTTTTACGGTGATAAATTTTATTAAGTACCGAAAACAGCGGCGTAAAAAACAGCACGCCCTTATACGCCGGCAGAACCATGCAATTTTCACACTGCCGGAACATTTTTATTGTACTAGTAATCATCGCCGGAACTTTCTTGGCTCCACCATGAGTGTCTACAGCCACGATATTTTCATTTCCAAGTTGTTTTTGAAACTCTTGAAACAGAATTTTGACCTTAATTGTCTGACCATTTAGCAAGTCATGACCGAAGCCAAAATGCCCGACGATTCCAACCTTTTTCATGTGTTATCTCCATTCAAATTCCGTCAACTGATGGCAGAACTCATACTCTCCATGCACTGAATTGCCCAACTTTTGCGTTCCTTTATCCGGCAATTATACTTTCCTCTTATCAAGCCCAATGCCGGTGCCCTTTACCCAAGCCCAGCAGCCAAGTTCGTACAGACTACGAACCACATTATGCCCTTCGATTTTATGATAGAGCTGCCAATGATACTTGACCAGCTGGAACTTGTTTTTGCTGACTGACCCACTGCGTCCAACACGGTATGTGCCAAGCACATCGTCCATGCCATAGCAGTAATCAGTTTTTTTCAAAATTTGAAGCCACAACGCAAAGTCGTTTCTCTTTTTTATGATCGGCACCTCAAATTTTCCCAATGCAGATTGATCATACATAACCGTCAGATTTCCAATTGGGTCGGATAAACGAATACATTTTTTATAATCCGTTTTCTTCGGAGGAATGAAAACCGTATGCAGGTTGTTGCCTGCCTCGTCCATCCAGCCATAACCGGTCGCACTAAACTTTGCGCCAGTGCTCTCCATAAAAGCGATCTGCTTTTCCAGCTTGTCCGGCATCCACAAATCGTCACTATCTAGAAATGCAATATACTTGCCAGTCGCTCGTTTTATAGCTTCTGATCGAGCAACCGCTGGACCGCCATTCTGTGGAAGAACATAATAGTGGATATTCGGATACTTCTCCAAGTACGGCTTTAACACTTCAGCAGTATTGTCTGTGCTGCAATCATCTACAATTTGTACTTCCCAGTCCGTGACAGTCTGGGCAATCACTGAATCAAGCGATTGCAAAATATACTTGCCGCAGTTGTAAGTCGGCATAATTACACTAACCAGCATTTTATTATTCCCCTTTTCATATCAAGCCACCTCAAATTGCCCTCAATGAATTTGAGCCATTTCTCTTTCTTGTTTTTTATCCTGCTCGGAGTGAGATAAATTATTATCTTTTGGAGACTCTTTTATAAAATATTCAATCAACATTACCAAATTTCCAGAAATAAATGCTCCCAAATCAAAGAAAACAGCCATAACTACCGAAAAGACTGCCATTTCTCTATAGCCTGTATATTCTTTCTCAAAATAATTGATGGCTCGTTCCACATCTGTCAGCTCGGCAAAAAGGAGCTTCTGCAACCGGATTGCTTCGCTCGGAATCTCTGTGATTTTGTTGTCTACTGTGCTCTCTTCCGCTTCTGTATCGACTGGCTCATTGGGCAGAAGACTCACGCCGCTTTCCAGCGCATAAAACGCATCATTTCGTGCCGCTATCCATTTGTCCTCTTTGACATACGAAACATTGCCAACACTCTTTTCCTCGTCTTCATCCGAAATCACGACGTAAATGGTTCCAACAGCTTCGTTGTTGAATTGCTCAAGTCCCTGTTCAAGCTCAATGTATTTACGATATTCCTTCAGATTCTCACAGAAATTCTGGACGCTCTCTAATACTTCCGACGGAAGTCCCTGTGCAGATGCCCAGTTGTTAATCTCCGTCAGTAGAGTCTCAACCTCCTTCTTCGCATCGTTCTGTGTACCGCTGGACTCCGCTTTGATTTTAATTTCATTAATTCTTCTCAAAATTGCATCTGCTGACTGAATCGTTGCTGCACTTGAGTTGCTCTGAGATGTTTGCATCATTGCCATATTGTTCTGCTCAATATAGGCGTATGCATTTTCCAGCTTACTCTCTAACTTTCTGAATTTATCTCTCAGTCTATTCCATGAGGTCTCTGTTTTCAAAATATGATCTTTTAGTGCCTGATTCTTAACAGAAAGCCCCTCTATTGTATTGAACACTTCATTCAATGTTCCTTCTGCGTTGGTACTTACTTTTCCATATAAATCGATGTAACAATCCCTTATTACAATGTAGTCTACCTTCGACCATGTCTGACTGTCTTTATTCAAAATCAAATCTAATTTTGATAATACATCGTCTAAATCGTCCGCTTTTCCTTGAAGAATAGCGTTGTTATCCAGAAGTGTATCCATATTTCTTTGATCCCCGGACGATAAATTCGTTACATCTACAAAATCTGTCATTGTTTCAAACGTTATTTTATCCGTTATATTCCGCACGTCTGTCAGGAAGAGTAGCAAATCTGAATTTTTTTGTATTGTATCTGTATCCTGTTGAAGTTGAACTGCCGCTGATAAACCATTGGGATCATTGATTGCAGCTTTCATTGCCGAATAAAGTGCTGTGCCTCTACGTCTGTTTTCACTTTCCAACAGATTTGCGGTCTCTGTAAAATACGTCCGGGCAATCGCTTCATTATTTTCAGTCCGAGTCTTTTCGTACGCCTTTGTAACAATAAACGAGTAACTAAACAGAGATGACATTGTCAAATATCCCGTAGTAATCAGGACCAAAAGACAACTTGTGATTCTTTTGGCTAAGCTTGGCCACTGCAATTCCTTTACTGCAAAAATAAATCGCAAAAGAAAGAAGCTGAGAAACGCCAAAGTCACCTGTACGGCTATGGAGGCCGGATATGCAAGCCACCCACCAAACACGACATCTTTCATACCATTGGCTGTCGTGTAGCAAGAGATTACTGAAAGGATTCCAGCCCCATTTGTCAGTGCTTTTTTGGCATTTTTTAGTATTGAGGAATCGAGCTTGGGTGCACTGACTTTCTGCTCATCCACTATGCCGACTACACACAGAATGCTCCAAATTGCGGCAAAAACAAGCATTGATGCCAGTAGAACAAACGCATCTATTGTTTTTTGGGAGCCTATGTAAAAGATTAGCCCAATGTCAGCAAAGCACAAAACTGCTCTGAGAACAGCCGTAAAAGATTGTTTTCCCAGTATACTGTTTTGAATTTTTTCATTGCAAAGTGATAGGAGTTTTCCACTAAATAACAGGGCTAGAAATATAACGATACTTAGACATTTAAAAAATACATACACTCTCCTTCACCCCTTTTCAAAATCTCTTTTTTAAAACAAGTTATTTTTTGTCGAGATTATCTGTTTTTTTCTCTTCAATTCCAAACACACCTAAAATCGCCTCAATGTAATCGGTTGTTGCAAATCGGATAAGGCCTATTCCCGATTTTAGCAGTCCAAGTGCTATTTTTTGTATATCCGAAAAAAGTGTTTTACACTCTTCTCTTATCTCATTTTCGAGATTATTCGTTTTTTCCGTATCAGACGGAACAGACAACATTATCAGGAACAGCCAGATTACAATAAAAAATATTGCTAGTGCGACCAAGGTATTACTGAAGCCACCCTCAACCATTGTTTCCAAAAGAGAATCGAATGGATTGATTTCTTTCAGCCTTGGTAATGCAATAAAAAATATGATTTCTATTATTACCGCAAGTAATGCTTGCGGATGACCAAATTTCTTACTATTGAGGTATTTACAAATTTTCTGGATAATAATGGCTGCTCCTGCTGCAACAAAAATCACTGTGCTAGCCATCGCAAGCGGTGTGCACTTTTCAACAATTAGTTGGATGGAAGTACTTTCCCGAAACACTTCCTTATAGCCTTTAAAAATCTCAAAGTCCGACAACCAATTACTCTGTAATATTGCAAATATAAATACTGTAAAGATAGGCAATAGCAAAATAAATATTGCTACTCCTATAAGCTTTTCCTGCGAATTTGTTTCCGTTTCCTGTGACTTTTGTGAGTCACTTAGTTCATTGATATTTTCACCGGACGGCGTTCTATCCACCCTCCGATCTATATCGTCAGCGGCGGATACAACCTTTTTCGCATATTTTTCTTCTTGCGCCTGTGAATCTGGATATCTTTTTTCAGTCGGTTTACTTATCGAACGCAAGCCACGATTTTTTGATCTTGTCGGCTGAAAAGTCTTATATATTTTTTGAATAAATGCTGTAGCTACTGCTGCGGCTACGAAGATAAGTCCAACTCCAGCAAGAACTCCAAAGTCCGTTTTTGCAATAGTTTCCAAGGCCCATTGCACTACGCTTGTCAAATCGTCAATATGCTTTTTTATTACATCCATGCTATATATGCCAGAGAGCATAACTAACATGCAGCACACACTCAAGCTTCGTATTTCTCTTACTTGTTTATCTACTTCACTTGATTCATTTTTCAGTAAATAAACGAGATAGGCTACTAAGGCCACCGAACCGATTAGCCAAATGCTTTCTAAGAAATCGTACAGTCCTGCAAAAATGACAGTCAGTACATGCAGTATTCCAAGTTGATTTGTAAGGTAAGACAAGCCATGATATCCCAAAATGGTGACAATTTCAAAAAAAGCCCCAGCAACAAAAAGCATCGTTTTCTTGTCGTATTTGAATTTCATCCTCGCTCAGCCGCCCCTCACAAGTGTAATGTCCCACTACACGTTCTGAAATTCTTTTATCTCTACATCGCAGTTTAATTCTTCCTGTGAAATTAGTTGACTTTCTCTCAACAAAACAATACTCTCTCGCCGGAACTCCGGGTCGATTTTTCCATCTACCACGCCTTTGCGTCCCAGCACGACCTGAATGCTCTTCCAAATGACCTTCAAATCAAATTTCAGGCTAACATTCTGGACGTATTCCCGGTCATAGTAGACTTTGTCGTACACATCCACCGTGTCACGGCCGTTGATCTGTGCCCAACCAGTAATGCCCGGTGTTACCTGATACACCCCGTACCAGCGACGCAGAAAACGAATCTCACGTTCCGTATACACCAGCGGACGAGGGCCAATCAGGCTCATTTCGCCACGAACTACGTTTGCCAGCTGCGGCAGCTCATCAATGCTGGTGTCGCGTAAAAAACGTCCCACTTTGGAAATGTACATCTGCGGATTTTCCAAGTCTCCGGTTGCCACATTTTTAGGTGCAGAACTCTTCATCGTCCGGAACTTGATGATATTGAAGCAATGAGCCCCCTTGCCCACGCGCTTCTGTAAAAAGAAGATAGGCTCATCCGGTGCACTGACTTTTTGTGCAATACTTACCGCCAAAAACAAGGGTGAAAGTAAAATCAGCGCCAGCGCTGCCAGAACACGGTCGATTACAGACCTTACCGCAAGGTATTTCTTTTGCTTTCGATTCAAATGGACATAATACGGTCCAAAATCAACGTGATAGCTCAATTCTTCCATGTTTTCCTCACACTATCATCCTGCTTTTGCAGGTTCTACCTTTTCTTTTAATTTGAGACATGATTTTTGAGATTTCGGGATTCTAGATTCCCACCGCATCCCAATCTCATCCAGCTTTGCAATCCGCTCCTCTGTCAAAACAGCGCCGCTTTTTTCAGGATTCTGGCGGGTATACCGCTGCCGTTTGACCCAATTTCCGAGGTTGTAACCGCCCGGTGACACATATTCTGCTGGGACGTTCAGGTCGCCGTGGGCATCAAAATAGCGCTTTGCCTCCTGATACCCCTCGTTCCACTTGCGGTCATTGCGATTGCCCCAGTACATCCCGATCCGGCTGAGCCGCTCGACCTGTTCCTCCGTCAGTTTTCCTTTCGGGTACGCCCATTGCTGGCTTTCGACCCATTGCCCCAGCCGTTCGCCAGCCGCTGTCACATAGGAACGTGGGATATTCAGGTTGCCGTTTTCCTCATAATAAGCCGCAGCCAGCGCATAAGCCTTTTCCCACTTGGCATCGAAAGTGTTCCACACCATGCCGATCTCATCAAGCTGTGCGATGCGTTCTTCCTTCAGTCGGCCGTTCAGCTTTTGCTGCCGGGTCTTGATGATCCACTGTCCTAAGGGATAGCCGTCCGGGTCTACATATTTTCCGGGCACCATCAGGTTTCCGTAGGTGTCGTGGTATTTCTTTGCGACCTCAAATCCATGCTGCCACGCAATTTCCTTCCGGTTGCCCCAGACCATGCCGATGCTGTCCAGCCGTTGAATCTGTTGTTCGGTCAGGATGCCTTGAATTTGTCCCTCGCGCACACGACGCTGAGTGACCAGCCACACGCCAAGGCTCAGACCGCCGGGCGTGGTATACAGTTTCGGGACATTCAGGTTGCCGTGTTCCGCATAGTAGATGCTTGCCTCGGAGAAGTAGTGCTCCCAACCGGACGAAAGGCTCGCCTGCAGCTGCTCGAACAGCACCCGGCAGTCATGCACCTGCTCGATGACCTCGAATCGCTCGGTGACGATCCTATCGCCCTCACCGTTGGCATAGAGCCGGTGGACCGCCTCCTGCATCTCGCCTTGCAAACCGGAAATACTGGTCAAGCCCTCGAAATTGTTGACAACATCTAGGATAAGCGGCGTTGTATTATCTCCAGCAGTTAGAGCGCGTCCGATCTGCTGCTTGTAGATGATTGGTGAAATCGTTGGTCGGAACAGAATGACGCCGGAAATGCCCTCCACATGGACGCCCTCGTTGAGCATATCGATGCAGAACAGCAGCTTCAGCCGGTTGGTCGTATCCGTCTTGAAGTCCGCAAACGCCTTGTCGGTATTCGGATCATCCGAGTAGGCTTCGTACACCACAACATCTGGATTGACCCCTGCAAACCACTCCGGCACGTGGGACACCATCTCGTCCATGTGCTCCTTATTGGCGCAGAACACAATGTACTTTCCCGATTTGTTTGTGATATGATGGGCAAAGACCCTGTCCAGACCGTCCGCCTGCTCCAGTGCGCGGCGCAGTGCGTCCAGGTATTTCTGATTCACATCCTGAATGCCCGGTGCCCGCAGGTTGTCCACTCGTGCCTGATACTTTGCAAGCGCTTTCTGGTACTGGTAGACCGTGGTCACATATTTCGGGGCAGGCAAAATGCCCCTGACGACTGCTTCGCCAAGGTTCATGTCGCTAGCAATATGTCCATCGAAAAGTTCTTCGGCCATATCGCGGTTATTATCCAGATATCGGATGTTTGTTGCCGTCAACCCCAGAAGCTTTGCATCCGGGCATAACTTTAATAAAGCCACCGTGCTTTCGCCCCAGCATTCAGCACCGGCACGATGGAATTCATCAAGTATAAGATAGGCAGGCTTCTGCGCCGCAATTTTCTCCAGCTGTGCCTGCGTACAACACATCAGTTTGGCGTAGGTGTAAAAGTGAACGTTTGCCAGTGGAAAATCCGGATCGTTCCTTTTTAGGCTTTCCAGCTGGGTCTTGAAGATATATTCACTGGGAGAAAGCCAGATCACAACCTTGTCCGGGTTGTCCTCGATCAGCTTGAACGCAATGTAGCTCTTTCCGGTGCCGGTGGGATGAACAATGGCAGCCTTGCCGTACTGCTCCATCATCCGGATCGCCGCATGATATGCTTTCTCGTTGTGTTCAAACAGGCGCAATGCCACCTTGTTCACCCCTTTCCGCAATAAAGGGGTATCTCTCATACGGTCAATGGAAGATACCATGTGTTGGACGATCTTGTCATTCTCACTGTTCTATTCTAACATTGAATCGCATGATAGGCAATAGACTTTTGCACTCTTTACCAGATAAATTTCGGCGATATACTTAATCTTTTTTTGATTTGTTGTCCAATTTGTTCAGATAATCAACCACAACTTCAATTTTCAAATCATTAGTGGTCAATAAGGTGTCAGCAGGAGGCTTTATATGGCAAGACGCGGTGAAAACATCCGAAAGCGCAGCGATGGACGGTGGGAGGGTCGATATATCAAAGGCCGTTCTGCGGACGGAAAGCCCCGCTGGGGCTATGTATATGGGGCGACTTATACCGAAGTAAGGGAAATCTCTGCCCGCAAGAAAGCAGAGTACGGTATTTATAACCTGAACAGCACCGATATTACTTTTTCGGAAATTTCAGAGCAATGGTTGTATTCTGTCCGGCAGGGTGTAAAAGAATCGACTTTCGCACACTATCAGTATACTTTGCGACATTATCTCCAGCCTGTTTTCGGAGATTTCAAAGTGAGTGCTTTAAGCGAAAAAATTCTGGAGCAGGGACTTTTGGCAGTGATAACACCAGCCAACGGAAAGCAAAAGCCTTTAGGGGTAACAATGGCACAGGAGTGCTTGTCGATGCTGCGGCGCATCTGCAAGTATGCAGCACATTTTCATCTCATTCGCCCTTTAGAGATCACGGTAAAACTGCCACAAAAATCCTCAAAAGTACTGCTGCCGTTTACCATAGAAGAACAAAAGAAATTACAGTCGTTCGTGATGGATTCTCCTACGCCCCGGAAAATAGGTCTACTGCTTGGTTTTCAGTTAGGGCTGCGTATCGGCGAGATTTGCGGATTGAAATGGGGCGATTTTGATTTATCGGCAGGAACTGTGACGATCCAACGGACAGTGACTCGGATTTCTTGTGGAAATGGCCACACAAAAGTCGTCGTTCAATCCCCCAAGACCCAAAACTCCCATCGTGAGATTCCCATTCCAAAATCGCTGCTTCGTGTTCTGAAGAAGCTGTCGGAAGATTCCAGCAGCGGAACTTGGTTTCTATCTGGCAACGAGGAAAAGCCAGTCGAACCTCGATGCTACCGTAAGAGCATTCACGGCTATCTGAAAAAAGCCTGTGTCCATCAGGCGCACCCTCATGCGCTCCGTCATACCTTTGCAACGACCTGCTTGCAGGCGCATTGTGACATTAAAACCTTGAGCGAACTGTTGGGTTATGCAGATGCAGCAGTCACGTTGAAAAAATATGTTCACTCTGATATGACACGCAAACGACGAGAAATAAATCGTGTTTTCGAAAACTTTTAAGGGGGCGATTCGTGGTCGAGCGCTTGTGAAACGTTCGATAAATCGCAATTTATTGAGTGCTTTCTTCCATTAACCAAATGGAGGATACCTTTTCTTGTCTTTCTGTCGGTTGATTTTCGTGGCAAAATTTCGGGAATATCATTCTTGAATATACGGTGCGCCGTACACAAAAACAACCTATTTCCGCTAATATCTACAAAAAAGGAGAACAGACATATGATATTAGCGACCGATGAGGATACAAAAGTAAAAGATGCCGTTGCATTACGTTTCAAAGAGCTTTGCGAGGAACGCAACATAAGTCCCAATGCCCTTGCTGTCCGTTCCGGTGTCACTCCGTCCACCGTTTACAGTATGCTTGATTCCTCTCAACAGAGCGTCACCGTTCCAACCGTCAAAAAATTGTGTGATGGCCTTGGAATTACGCTTGTAGATTTTTTTAACGCCTCGATTTTCACTGCAATCGATCAGGAAATCCGATAAATAACACATTGACATCGGTTTATGTACCCTATTGGAAATGCACCAGCATTGTACGAAGCCGCTGCTATTTATCAATGCCTGCATTATAGCCCTGACGTTTTTCTTCTTGCCCTATAACATAGAGATTTTTCTCTGTTATTAAAGATGCACTGCGCTTTTTGCGCTCTGCCCGCCTTCCACCATTGAAAACGAAAGGACAAAAACATGAAAAGGAGAATCATCGAGTACAAACCAAGTCCCGGCAAACAGAATCTGACCCGCCGACTGTATCTTTGCGCTCTGACCTTGTGGCGCAGCTTGTGGCTGCCTACCTGCTTGGTCGGAGGGCTGGCATATGATGTATTATGATCAGTTCAACACCGGAAAGCGTATTCAAAAGCTGCGCAGAGAGCGCTACCTGACGCAGGAAGAACTGGCCGTCCGCTTGAATGTCAGCGACCGCCACCTCCGCAGTCTTGAGAGTGGGGAGTATATTCCTTCTATTGACCTTTTCATCGAGATCGCTGCATTTTTTGATGTAACACTGGATCATTTGATTATGGGAAAGTCGTTATCTGACCAAGAAGAAAGCTTACGAAACAAGTTGCAGCAAAAGCGTTTGACAAATCAAAAGCTCCGTTTGAAATTGCAGCGTATTATGCAGAAACTGTCTGCAATCGCTGAAGAACTTTAACTCTATATAAAATCGCGCCCCTCCGGGCAGGCAGCATTGCGCTGCTTGTTCAGAGGGGCGTTTTTTGTTTTTGTGCTCAAAAAACTTTTTTGAAAAATTTCAATTTTATCGTATTTTTTGCAAAAATGAAACATCGATTCAACGTTATTTTTGTGTCAAAACCGGAAGCATCACTTCCGGTTTTTTAAGCCAAAAAACCGGAGGTACGACCTCCTAAAAAAGCATTCAGTTTTCAGGTACACTATGGTCACAGCAAGAGCAACACCCCAGATGGGGAGAAGCCCGAAGCTGTAAGACGTACCTTGAAAACTGAATATCATTCCCTCGGACAAAACAATGAAACTTCCGTAATTCGCGGCCCGGCCATAAAGAAGGCGGGGTGGCTGAAAAGCCAATGAGAGGAAGGGTGCAGTCCCCCTCACCGAGGTGTATTCCAACCCCCACCGGGCGTCGAGGACAAATAGGGTGGGACACTTAAAACAAAAACTTCAAAGCCCACCACCGGGATTCTTCTGAATCTAGGCAGTGGGCTTTTTCCATACCGAATATTCATTCTGATGACACGGAGGTATTGATTATGAGCCGTACTTTTACCCACAAGACCGACGAATCGACCCTGACCACCCTCTGTCCCCGCTGCCTGAATGCCTTTCGGAACACGCGTGGCATCCGTGTCCGCCGTGCAGACCCCTATCAGCTCACCAAGGAGCCTTGCACCTACTGCCAGACCAACTTCGGCTACGATTACTACATCCAGCCCACCAGCCCGAAATCCACCTACTTTAAGAAGGGACGGTTTGATGATGAATCTGAATGCGCTTAAGATCGACCCGGAGTTTCAGGGCAAGATCCCGCCGCTGAACGCCGAGGAGGAACACATCTTAGAGCAGAACATGATTCAGGAGCGGCGGCTACTGAATCCACTCATCATCTGGAACGGTTACATACTGGATGGACATTCCCGGTATCGCATCCTCAAGCATCACCCGGAAATCGCTTTTGAAGTGAAGGAAATCCAGTTGCCCGACCGTTACGCTGCACTGGCATGGATCTGTCAGAATCAGTTGGGGCGCAGAAATCTTGACCCGGAACGCCGGAAGTTCTTGATGGGGAAAACCTACGAAAATGAAAAACTTTCTGTGGGTGGGTCAACACATAGAGAACATGATGAATCCGGGAAATTCACCTCATGTAGACAAAATGTCCACATGAGGTCGACCGAAAAACGAACTTGTGAACGTATTGCCAACAAAAATGGTGTCAGTTCCAAGTTTGTGCAACGAGCAGAAAAATACGCAAAAGGCGTTGATGCGGCGGAAGCTGCCGTCCCCGGTGCAATGGAGGAAATACTGACCGGGCATATCAAGGCTACCGATGCCGAGATCACCGCTTTGGCGCAAACCCCAAAAGAAGAAATCCCAGCCATCATCAAGGAGCTACGCAAACCCAAGAAGGACCGGAAAGCAAAGAAGCCGATAAGCCCGGAAAAATCCGATGTTGCTGCCGACGATGCTCCTGATTCCAATGAAGTCCATACCGAGGATGAAATTGAGCCAGTAAGCAATTCGCCCCCGGATTTCAAAAGGAGTATCCAAGGTCACAAACGCTGTCTTACAGACGAAGATCGAAAACGACTTCGGCAATCCATTGACAACCGCCATCATAAAACGACCGTTGCGAACGGCTCAATTATGATGTGCGAAGTTCAGGGCGCAAAGGAGGACTTTATCCGCCGCTGGAATCTCGTATTCAAAGACTATCCCGATGTTTTTGAGGACAACGACTGCCGAAGTGCCATTCTTTCTCTGATTGATGACACTTCAGCCTATCTTCAGACGATAAAGGAGAGAGTGCTATAGAAGGATAGGAGGTCTGATCGCTATCATACCAAAAGACTGGAAATACCTCAGAGGGGACATTTACTATGCAGATATGGAGCCGCACATCGGCTCCGAGCAGGGCGGCACCCGCCCTGTGGTGGTTCTGCAAAACGATGTAGGAAACCGCTATGCGCCTACCCTTATTGTGGCGACAGTGACTTCCCGCACCGAGAAAAAGAAATACCAGCCCACACACGTTCTGATAGCCCACAACACAGCCTTTGAGAAGCCGTCTGTGGTTCAGCTGGAACAGATCTTCACGATAGACAAAAGCCGCATACAGCGCTTCTTAGGACAGACTACACGGCATGAAATGCGCAGGATCGAAGAAGCCCTGATGAACAGTTTGGAAATCAATGAATGGGACAGGAGGAATGCCGATGAATGAAAAAGTGATGGTATCGCCGGAGATCCAAACCGAAGCGGTTGTTCTGCCGCAGATCGTCAGCATCAAGCAGGCAAGTCAGCGTATGGGCTTGCCTGAATATTACATCCGCCGCCTTTGCCGGGAAGTGCCGGGCATGGCGTTCCAGTCAGGCATCAAGTGGTACATCAACCTTGGCAAGATGGCTGACTACTTCAACGGTGGAACGACAACTTTGTGATTTGTCAAGGATGCGGGCGTAAACTGCGACATCCTAAAAATTAACCGCCCGAACTGCTATACTCATCGTGACAGAGATAACCACCACACAGAAAGGACGGTAAATATATGGCATCGTTTGAATTGCGAGAACCCAAAAAGAAGCCTCGTTATTATAAACTCATCGCAAATGTTCTGGTGAACGGCAAAATTGAACGCCGTTATGGTCGGTTCGATTTTGACCCCACCGAACTGAAAAACGCTCGTGCGCGCAACGCCGCTGCGAAAGCTGCCGCTGCCGAATTTGAACGGCTGGAACAGGAAAAGGCAGACAAGGAAGCCAGCAATGCAGGAAAGACCTTTGCAGTAGTGGCGCAGGAGTACATAGCTTCAAACCGTTCTCGTATGGCACCTTCAGTTCGTCTGAAGGGCGACTATGATAGCAACAGGAATAAAGAGAACACGAGTTTGAAAAAGGAAAAATATCTTCAGCGCATCCAGTGTTATCCGGAGTTTTCTGAAAAGCCGATTGCGTTGATTACAAAAAAGGATTGTGATTCGATGATTCGCTTCATTGAGGACAGTGACGCACGAGTTTACAAACGTGCAGTTTTGAAACCAGAAGCTAAAGAGTTCAAAACGGTGTCCTGCCCTAAAATTGCGAAGGAATGCACCATCCGAGAGGAAACCATTGAGCGAATCTTCCGTGGCGAAACGGTATCTTTGGATTCGGCACAACAGGTGGCAACGGCTTTAGGTAAGACCGTTGAACAGATGTTTGAAGTAGAGATTGATCGCCGTCCCATGACGAAAAAGACGATGCGAGAGTACAATCTGTTCATTCGGTCAGTTCTGAACTACGCCAATGATAACTATGGAACATCACTTCAAATGCCAATGATAAAGGCATCTGGTCGAAAAGGAAAATCGGTGGATTGCTTACATAGTGATGAGGTAGAAGCTCTGCAAGCTGCCTTACAAGAATGTTCTATGCTGGAAAAAGCAATCGTTTTGTGCTTGCTGAACACAGGTGTCCGCCGTGGTGAATTGGCAGGACTTACATGGAAAGACGTAAACTTCCGCGAGGGAACGATCCATGTGTCAAAATCCCTGCTGGTCTTTCCGAACTATGGCTATCAGCTTACCACAACGAAGGAAAGCAATATCCGTGATGTGGATGTTGCGCCGGAGTTCATGGATTTCCTGAAGGACTATTATGCACAGTGGAAAGCCCAGAAGAAGCTGATGGGTGCAAGCTGGCAGAAGAATTTGGAGAAGAAAGGCTCCAAATACGCACAGTCCCTTTTGGATTTGCGTGGGAACGACTTCGTGATCTGCAACGACTATGGTTTTCCTATCAACCCGGATAGCTATGGCGCATTGGTACGCCGTGTTGGAAAAAAGGCGGGCATTGAAAAAATTCATCCGCATATGTTCCGGCACACCTTCGTCAGCATTCTGTTGTCCAATCCCAATATCGGCGTGGCGACAGTAGCCGCAGAAGCCGGACACGCACAGCCCAGTACTACCCTTGCAATTTACACGCAGGTCTATGATAGGCGGCGTGATGAGATTCGGAAACAGATGAGCAGAGAACTGTACAAGTGAGATTGCTCCATCAGGCAAAAGAAAAAGCACGAGACGCAAAATCTCGTGCTTTTTTGGTGGGCCATGAGGGATTCGAACCCCCACTGGAGCGGTTATGAGCCGCCGGCTTTAACCGTTAAGCTAATGGCCCTTATGACGTTGTTTCAAAGATCTGTAAAGTGGCTTTCGTACCCAGAAAATACCCAAGTCCGATTTTTAAGCCACTAGCAAACCAAAAAACAACGGAAAAACGCTGTTTGGAAAAGGTGGAAACGGTAAGGTCTGGCGGTTATGAGCCGCCAGCTCTGACCAACTGAGCTACTAGCCCGCAGAGCGCCGCAGTGCCATTATTTAGTATAACAAATTCTGCGGCAAATGAAAAGCCCCTTTGCCCGCAAAAATCACCGGGTGCGGTGGGCGTCCAGCTTCTGGGCCATGAATTCGTCCAGCATCTCCTGCGGGAACAGCGGCTCCTTGTAGCCAAAGGCCTCCCGGATGAAGATCAGGGTGACCACGGTCTGGCGGCCGGGGTCCAGCCGCAGGGTGTACAGGGTGTCCAGCGGCTGCTGGGTGGGCTGGTGCAGGGTCAGGTGCAGCAAAAAGCCGCCGTCCCGCTCCCGGCGGCAGTCGTAGACGAACACGTCGGAGTCGTTGTGTTCGTCCAGCCGGTCGAAGCACTCGTCCAGTGCAAGGTCGGTGCGGAATTCGGACAGCCCGGCCGGGCCGTACTGACTGCGGCGGCCGTTTTCCCGCCGGGAGAGCAGAAACACGATCACGCCCAGCACGGCGGCCAGCAGGACGATGGAAACAACAGCGTTCATGGAAAACCTCCGGAATAGTTTTCCTTATTGTAACACAACCTGCGCGGTTTTGTGCTATAATATTTTTAATTCTTTGAAAAATTCAGCAGGCCCGCTGCACGTTGCACCGGGCGGGAGGAACGCAATGAAGCTCAAATTCACACGCAAGACCTGGTACTTCTTTCTGCTGGCCGCTGCAGCCATTTCCATGCTGGGTGGCTTTGCCGTGCTGGGCGGCATGGACTTTTCAGCGCTGGAACTGGTGGCGTTCTGCCTGACCGGCATCGCAGTGCTGTTTCTGGCGGCGCAAAAGGGCGCACCGGCAAGGGAAAAGCGCAACTACACCGGCGTGTTCGTGGTGCTGATGCTCAGTAAGCTGGCGGCCGGCGGCTGGGCAGGCGATATCTGCTCGGCGCTGGTGTGGCCTGCCTTGCTGGCAACGGAGTACGAGCGCGGCAGACCCATCCAGCGGCAGCTGCAGTTGGTGAGCGCCGCCGAGGTGCTGCGCACGGTGTTCTGGCTGCTCACCCGCTATGCGTGCATGGCCGGGCTTGCCTTCTGGACGAACCTGCTGTTCGTGCTGCTGGCCTGTGCCCGCGGCTGGGCGGCGCTGACCCTGTATAAATTGCAGGAGGAAGAGCTGTGACCCGGCGCAGCCGGAAAAAGACAGGACGCAAAAATCGCCGCATGGGGCGGCGCACCTTTCTGCTGGGGGCCGGGGCAGCAGCCTGCGTGGCCGCAGGGCTGTACCTGCGCCGGGTCACTTCCCCTGCGGCCGCCGACAGCACCCCGGAGCCCTCGGCAGACCCCAACCCGGCGCTGCCGGCCGGGGAGTGGCGGGCCGTGTGGGTGAGCTATCTGGAATGGGCTGCCATGGACTTTTCCACGGAGGATGCCTTCCGCGCCGGAGTGGTGCAGCTGCTGGACAACTGTACCGGGCTGGGGCTGAACACAGTGCTGGCCCAGGTGCGTCCCTTCGGGGATGCGCTGTACCGCAGTGCGCTGTTCCCGTGGAGCCATCTGTGCACCGGGGTGCAGGGAAAAGACCCCGGCTTTGACCCGCTGGATGTCTTTCTGACCGAGGCGCACCGCCGGGGCATCGGGGTGGAGGCGTGGGTCAACCCCTACCGCCTGCGCTCCTCGGCGGCGATGCCGCCGAATCTGGCAGAGAATAATCTGGCAAACACCCACCCGGACTGGCTGTGCACCGCCGGGGAGGGGCTGTACCTGAACCCCGCCGTGCCTGCCGCCGCAGACTATGTGGTGCAGGGGGTGGCAGAGCTTTTGCAGAACTACCCGGTGGACGGCATCCACTTTGACGATTACTTTTACCCCACCACCGATGCCGCCGTGGACGCGGCGCAGTTTGCGGCAAGCGGCGCAGCCAACCTTGCCGCGTGGCGGCGGCAGAACGTTACCGCGCTGGTGGCGAAAGTGCACCGCACCGTAAAGGCGGCAGACCCCACCTTGCGGTTCGGCATCAGCCCGCAGGGCAACCCGGACAACGACCTCGACCAGCAGTACAGCGATGTGACCGCGTGGCTGGCGGCGGGCGGGGAGGAAAAGGTCATTGACTACCTCTGCCCACAGGTGTACTGGGGCTACGGCTTTACCTTGCAATCCGGAAGCACCCGCTTTGCCTTTGAAAACATCGTCCCGGCGTGGCTTAGCTACCCTCGGGCGGGGGATGTGGCGCTGTATTTCGGGCTGGGCGCATACCGGGTGGGCACCGGGGACGGCGGCGCGAACCCGGACAGCGTATCCGGCTGGAGCACCGGCAGTGCGCTGGCGGCGCAGGTAAAGGACTTACGGCAGCAGGCGGCGGGCGGCTGGGCACTGTACCGCTACGGCAGCCTGTTCGGGCCGGAGGCTCCCGCACTGGCCGAGGCCGAGTGTGCAGCGCTGCGGGCGCTGAATGGGTGAAAATTTGTGCAGAAACAGGCGGCAAACCGCACAAAATAAATACAGGTATCTTGTGCAGAGCGGCAAAATGCGGTATACTTACCCTGTATCTGCCCGTTGGCAGAGACGCACGAAAAAGAAAAGTTTCTTTGTTTCTATGAGGAAAGCTATGAAGATGAAAAAACAGCTTTTGGCATTGCTGCTGGCGGCGGTGATGGTGCTTAGCCTGACCGGCTGCAAGGAGACCCTGAAAAAGGTGGCGCAGAAGGTGACAGGCCACTCCGAGGAAGTACAGGAGGAGGACACCACCCGCTGGGCGGAAGCCACCACCGACCCGCTGATCATTCAGGGCATTGCGGATGCCTCGGCAAAGTATGCCACCGCCACCGCAGACGGCTGCCTGTACGCGGTGTTCAACGGCATCTGGAGCCGCAACACCGGCTACTTTACTGTGCCGGGCGGCAGTGTGAACATCATGGCCTGCGGCACCGCCGAGGGCACCCAGAAGTTCAAGGTGGCACTGTGGAAAAAGGTGGACGGCGGCGCAGAGTATGTGCCGGACAGCACCTACTATATCAAGACCGATGGCACCGACTACCGCTGCACCATTTCAGGGCTGGACCCGGCGGCGCAGTACCGCGTGACCATCTCGTATGATTCCAGCCGGTACTACCTGTACGGCCTGATGAAGGTGGAGGGCATTGCCGGATGACGAACCAGACGAAAAATTCAATGCTGCTGATGCTGTGCGCCCTGATCTGGGGCACAGCTTTTGTGGCGCAGAGCGCCGGCTCCGGCATGGGCGCGTTCTCCTTTCTGGCAGGGCGCAGCTGGATGGCGGTTCTGGTGCTGATCCCCACGGTCAAGGCGTTTGACGCCTTGCACCACCGGCAGGGCAGGCCGGACGGCAAGCCCAAGACGGCGGCAGAGCGCAAGCTGCTGCTGGAGGCCGGGCTTGTGTGCGGCACGCTGCTGTTTTTAGCCAGTGCAGCGCAGCAGCTGGGCATCACGCTGGACCCCTCCACCGCAAAGGCGGGCTTCCTGACCGCCATGTATGTGGTGCTGGTGCCGGTGTTCGGCCTGTTTCTGGGCCGCAAGGGCAGCGCGCAGCTGTGGGTGAGCATGGCCATTGCCGTGGTGGGGCTGTATCTGCTGTGCATGAAGGACGGCTTTGGCAGCATCCAGAGCAGCGACTGGCTGCTGCTTTTGTGCGCGGTGCTGTTCAGCTTCCAGATCATGGCGGTGGATCATTTCTCCCCGCAGATGGACGGCGTGCGTCTGAGCCTTGTGGAGTTTTTTGTGGTGTCGGTGGAAAGCACCGTGGCGGCGCTGCTGTTCGAGCAGCCTGCCATGGCAGAGTTTGTCACCTACGCCGGGCCTATCCTGTACTGCGGCGTGATGTCCAGCGGCGTGGCCTACACCCTGCAGATTCTGGGTCAGCGGGACCTGAACCCCGCCGTTGCCAGCCTGATCATGTGTCTGGAAAGCGTATTCAGCGCCTTGGGCGGCTGGCTGCTGCTGCACCAGAACCTCTCCTTCCGGGAATCTACCGGCTGCGTGCTGCTGTTTGCCGCCGTGGTGCTGGCGCAGCTGCCCCTTGGCCGCCTGATGCGGAGCAAGGCCTGAGATGCCGACAAAGCCGTGCGCCCAGCTGCGCAGCGTGGAGGGCATCCAGTACGAGCTGGTGCGCAAAAAGGTAAAGCAGCTGCATCTGCGGGTGCGCAGCAACGGCACCGTGATGGTAAGCATCCCTTTGACGGCCAGTCTGGAGCAGGCTGACCGTTTTGTGCTGCAAAACGCCCAGTGGATCCGGGATACCCGGGTGAAGAATATCACGAAGCTCAACAAGGACAACGCCGACCTGCCGGACAAGGCCACGGCGCTGGCCTACTTTACCGCCATGAGCGATAAGGTCTATCCGGCCTTTGCCGGGGTGCTGGGCGGGCAGAAGCCCATCCTGAAAGTGCGCAGCATGACAAGCTGCTGGGGCGTGTGCTGCCCGGCTAAGCGGCAGATCACCTTTGCCTTGCAGCTGTATAACCAGCCCCCTGCGGCGCAGATCTATGTGGTAGTACACGAGTACTGCCACTTTTTGCAGTTGAACCACAGCCCAGCCTTCTGGGCAGAGGTGGAAAAGCTGCTGCCGGACTGGAAAGCCCGGCGGGAGCTGCTGAAAAGATAATCTATCGTAAAAACGGAGGGAAATTCCCTTGGAAAACGAAAAAAAGACCGGCGATAAATATTCCAAGCTTGCCGGCAATACTTTGATCTTTGCAATCTCCAGCTTTTCGTCCAAGCTGCTTACCCTGATCGTACAGCCCTTTCTGACCTACGCCATGGCGGAGATCTCGGATCTGGGTCTGTCCAAGATCCTGAGCCAGTACGCAAACCTGCTCATCCCCTTTGTGTCCATGGGCATGTCCAACGCCATCATCCGCTTTGGTCTGGACAAGGGCAACAGCGAAAAACAGGTGTTCACCAACGGCCTGCTCACCATTCTGGGCGGCTTTGGCATTCTGGTGCTGTGCTGGCCCATCACCCAGTTTTTGCCGGATATGGCGCAGTACGGCCTGCTGATCTACATTTATGTGCTCATGAGCTGTCTGCGCACCCTGTGCACCCAGTTCGTGCGCAGCCGCCAGTGGAATAAGCTGGTGGCGGTGGACGGCGTGCTGTGCACCGTGGCTACCATGGCGTTTTATGTGCTGTATCTGGTGGGCTTCAAGTGGGGCGCCAACGGCTACCTGCTGGCCATTATCAGCGGTGACCTGACCAGCGTGCTGTTCTTGCTGTTCACCGGCAAGCTGTGGAACTATGTGGAGCTGAAGGGCATCAACAAAAAGCTGTGGCGGCAGATGCTCAACTTCTCGCTGCCCATGATCCCGGCGCAGATCAGCTTCTGGATCATCAACGCCTCCGACCTGTTCTTTGTGCGCGAAATGTGCGAAGGGCTGGACGGCCGCACCGGCAACGCATGGAGCGGCCTGCTTTCCACCGGCTACTTCCTGCCCACCATCCTGACCACGCTGGGTCTGATCTTCTACGATGCGTGGCAGCTTTCCGCCGTCACCGAGGAGGAGGAGCGCGCCCGGTTCTTTACCAAGATTTTCCGCACCTATTCCAGTGTGCTGTTCTGCTGTGCGGCGGGCATTATCTGGCTGTGCCGCCCGGTGATGCACGTCATGAAGTCCAACTATTACTACGCATGGCACTTTGTGCCCTTCCTCGTGCTGGCTTCCACCTGCAGCTGCTTCAACCAGTTCATGAACAGCGTGTACGTTGTGACCAAAAAGTCGCAGCGCAGCATGGTCACCATGATGGCGGGTGCCATCAGCAACTGCATCATGAACTATTTCTTCATCAAGCTGTGGGGGCCTGTGGGCGCGACCTATGCGTCCTTCCTTGGCCTTGCGCTGGTGTTCACCCTGCGTGCGGTGGACGCCCGCCGCATGATCGGGATGCGCGTCCACCCGGCGCGGGTGCTGGCAAATGCCGCTGTGCTGGTGTTTGAGGCCTTTGTGCTGTTGGCAGAGCCGCCGCTGTATGGGCTGTGGACGGGGCTGATCACGCTGGTTATCATCCTGTACAACTTTGCGGGCGTATGGGCCATGGCGAGGGTGCTGCTGCCCCGCCTGCTGGGCCGTCGGGGCAAGGCGCTGGTAGCCGCCGTGGACGGCTGGCTGAAGCCGAAAAAGGCGTAAAAATAATTATTTTAATTTTGGGGTTCTGAAAAGCCTATGGCTTTTCAGAACCCCTTTTTATGGAATGTTTTTTACAATTTATGGAATATGCTCAAGTTTTTTCCTTCTGCGGATTGACGGCATCCCCCGGAATCTGTATACTATAAATATATCTTGCGCAAAAGTGTACAAACGGGATACAGACGAAAGGCGGTGGACATCATTCTCAGACGATCGCTCCCCAAGCTGCGGGAAAAGCTTTTGGAGGCGCTGCAGGCGGTGCTGCCCATTGTGGCCATTGTGCTGGTGCTCTGCTTTACGGTAGCACCGGTGTCGCCCAGCATCCTGCTGTGTTTTTTGCTGGGCGCTGCCATGATCGTGGTGGGCATCATGTTCTTTACTCTGGGTGCAGAGATGAGCATGACCCCCATGGGCGAACGGGTAGGTGCAGTCATCACCCGCAGCCGCAAGCTGCCCCTCATCCTCGTGCTCGGCTTTTTGCTGGGCTTCCTTATCACCATCTCGGAGCCGGACTTGCAGGTGCTGGCAGATCAGGTGCCCTCCATCCCCAGCGGTACGCTGATCCTCTCGGTGGCGGCGGGCGTAGGCCTGTTTCTGGTCTTTGCCTTCCTGCGTATGCTTATCGGCGTTGCGCTGCCGAAGCTGCTGGTGTTGTTCTATGGGCTTATCTTTCTGCTGGCGGCCTTTGTGCCCAAGGAGTTCCTCGCCGTGGCGTTTGACTCCGGCGGCGTGACCACCGGCCCTATGACCGTGCCCTTTATCATGGCGCTGGGCGTGGGCGTTTCCGCCATCCGCAGCGACCGCCACGCGGCAGACGACAGCTTTGGTCTGGTGGCGATGTGTTCCATCGGCCCTATTCTGGCGGTGCTGACGCTGGGCATCGCGTTCCGCGCAGCGGACAGCACCTACATCCCGCCTGTTCTGCCGGAGGTGGCAGACTCGGTGGAATTGTGGAAGCTGTTCCGGGAGGGTCTGCCCACCTATCTGGCCGAGATCGCCCGCTCGCTGCTGCCCATCGTGCTGATGTTCGGAGCATTTCAGCTCATCGCCCTGCGGCTGGACCGCCGCACGCTGGGGCGCATCGGCGTGGGTCTTGTGTATACCTATATCGGCCTTGTGCTCTTTCTGACCGGCGCAAACGTGGGCTTTATGCCCGCCGGTAACTATCTGGGTCAGGTGCTGACAGGCGGCGGGATGCGCTGGGTGATCATTCCCATCGGGATGCTCATCGGCTACTTCATCGTCAAGGCCGAGCCTGCGGTCTATGTGCTGAACAAGCAGGTGGAAGAGGTGACCGACGGTGCCATCTCGGCGCAGGCTATGGGTCTGGCGCTTTCCGCCGGTGTATCCATTTCGGTGGGTCTTGCCATGGTGCGGGTGCTGACCGGCATCTCCATCCTGTGGTTCCTTGTGCCGGGCTATGTGTTCGCCATCAGCATCTCCTTTGTGGTGCCCAAGCTGTTTACCGCCATCGCGTTTGACGCGGGCGGTGTGGCCTCCGGCCCCATGACCGCTACCTTCCTGCTGCCGCTGGCGCAGGGTGCCTGCGTGGCGGTGGGCGGCAATATCGTCACCGACGCTTTCGGCGTGGTGGCGATGGTCGCCATGACCCCGCTGATCACCGTGCAGATGATGGGGTTGGTGGCGCAGCTGCGCACCCGCAAGGCACGGACGGCACAGCCCGCTGCGGTGCTTGCCACCGTGTTTGCGGACCTGCCGGATGACGCCATTATCGAGCTGTAAAGGAGGCAGAACGTGAGCAGTTTGTTTTTGATGATCACCATCACCGACCGCCGCTCTACCGACGGCTTTTTGCAGCTGTACAAAAGCCACGGCGTAACGGTAAGTATGCGCACCGTGGGTTCCGGCACGGCGGTGCAGGAGACGCTTTCCACCCTTGGGCTGGAAAAGACCGAAAAGGCGGTGCTGCTGGCTGTGGTAACGGCAGAAAGCTGGCAGAAGATCCAGAAGGATCTGCGCCGCAAAATGCAGATCGATGTGCCGGGCACCGGCATTGCGTTCATTGTGCCGCTGAGCAGCATTGGCGGAAAACGGGCGCTGATGTTCCTTACCGAGCACCAGCCCCTTACATGGAAGGAGGAGAGCACCTTGAAGGATACCCGCTATGAACTGCTGCTGGTGGTGGCAAATCAGGGCTACACCGGCTCCATTATGGATGCTGCCCGCACCGCCGGTGCAGGTGGCGGTACGGTGATCCACGCAAAAGGCACCGGCATGGAGGGTGCAGCCACCTTTCTGGGCGTGGAACTGGTGAACGAAAAGGAGCTGGTGCTCATCGTCAGCCGCACCAGCCAGAAGAACACCATCATGAAGGCCATTATGGAGGGGGCAAACCCCAAGGCGGGCACCATCGTGTTCTCGCTGCCGGTGACCGATACTGCCGGTCTGCGGCTGATGGAAGAGGACGAGGCTCAGCCGGAAGCTGCCCTGTGACCCCCTAAAAATCGATCCCGATATCCGCATTTATCGCCGAAGGCTTGATAAATGCGGATATTTTCGTTATCATAGTAGAAGATACTTCAACTATAAATAAAGGAAGATGAAGATGACGCAATTAACACGCAAGCAACAGCAGCTCTTCAACGCACTGTCCATCGTGGTGGGCAACGCGATGTATGCGCTGACTGTGGTATTATTCCTGATGCCCTCCGGCCTCATTACCGGCGGTGCTACCGGTATCGCACTGGCTTTCAACAAGGTCACCGGACTGCCGGTGTCCGCAGTGCTGTTCGTGGTCAACGTGGTCATGCTGCTGCTGGGCTGGTGGGTGCTGGGAAGCCGTTTTGCCCTGAACACCATGGCAAGCACGGTGCTCAGTCCCTTTTTTATGGCACTGTGGGAGCGCTTGCTGGGCAATCTTGTACTGACCGATGATCTGGTGCTGAACACTGTATTCGCGGGCTTTGGCATCGGCATCTCGCTGGGCATCACGATCCGCGCCGGTGCTTCCACCGGCGGCATGGATATCCCCCCGCTGGTGCTGAACAAGTGGTTCCACCTGCCGGTGTCCAGCACCATGATGGTTTTCGACTTTGTCATTCTGGCGGCGCAGGCGGCGTTCAGCCCGGTGCGGCAGTCCCTGTACGGCGTGGTGATGGCCATTATCTACACGGTCGTGCTGGACAAGGTGCTCATGCTGGGCACCACCCGCACCGAGGTAAAGATCATCAGTGCCAAGTCCGATGAGATCTGCGCCGCTATTTTTGCGCAGCTGGACCGCGGCGTGACTATCCTGCACGGCGAGGGCGGCTACCTGCGGGAGCCGGAATCGGTGCTGCTGAGCGTGGTCTCCAACCGGCAGCTGCCAAGACTGGAAAAGCTGGCGCATGCCATCGACCCCACCTGCTTTATGATCGTGAGCCATGTTACCGAGGTAAGCGGGCGCGGCTTCTCGCTGGAAAAGGACTATCAGGCGGAGGGGTAAGCGGATTTCCGCAAGGCTCTTGCAAAACTGCCCCGGTTTGGGGTATAGTATAGAGGAACAGTAGGTTATACTGTATCTCACCCAAAACAGAAAGGAAAAGCTATCATGTTTGATATTTTCAATATGCTCAAAAAAGAGGCACACACCGCACCCAAGCAGGTGACCCGCGATACCATCATCGGCGACATTCTGGATATGGACCAGACCACCGCACCCTACTTTATGGAGATCGGGATGCACTGTCTGGGCTGCCCGGCCTCCCGCGGAGAGACCATCGAGGAAGCCTGCGAAGTGCACGGCGTGAACTGCGACGAGCTGCTGGAGAAGCTGAACACCCATCTGGCAGCCAAGAAGGCCTGAGTGCTGCCCACACTGGATGCGCGTCTGACCGCTGCGGCCCAGCTGGTGCGCCCGGGACAGCCGGTGGCGGACATCGGCTGTGACCACGGCAAGCTGACGGCGGTGCTGGCGGCTTCGGGCAGATACCCGAAGGTCATCGGGGCAGACCTGCGCCCCGGCCCGCTGGCCAAGGCAAGGCAGACGCTGGAAAATGCAGGTTGTCTGGACCGCGCTGAGCTTCGGCTTGGCGACGGTCTTTCTGTGTTGTCTGCCGGGGAGGTGGGCAGCATCGTGCTGGCGGGCGTGTCGGCGCAGACCACATGGGAGATTATTGAGAAAGCGCCGTGGGTGTCCGCTGTGGGCGGGCCACGCCTTGTCATGGTGCCCGCCACCCGGCACAGCGAGCTGCGCCGCTGGCTGTGGCAGCACGGCTTTGCCCTTGTGGCCGACCGTCCGGTGCAGGCCGCAGGCCGCTGGTATGCGGTAATGGCGGCAGAGTACACCGGCGAGGTGATAGAACCCACCTTTACCCAATGTCTGCTGGGGGACACCGCCCGCTGGCCGGAGGGCGCGGGCTACGCCGCGTGGCAGCGGGCAAAGCTGCCCCGGATGCGGATGGGCGTGCCGGACGGCAGTGCGCTTGCAGCAGAGATGGATGCCATTCTGAAAGAGGGAAACTGAAATGACCACGGTACAGCAGGTATACGAAGTAATGCAGCGGCTTGCCCCGCCGGAACTGGCAGAGCACTGGGATAACCCCGGCCTGCTGGTGGACTGCGGCGGCGCGGTGCGCCGGGTGCTGGTGACGCTGGACATCACCCCGGAGGTGGTGGCAGAAGCTGCGGCAAAGCAGTGCACAGTCATCGTGGCGCACCACCCGGTCATCTTTGACCCGCTCAAGCGGCTGTGCCCCGCCGATGTACCCTATCAGCTGGTGCAGGCGGGCATTTCCGCCATCTGTATGCACACGAATCTGGATGCCGCTGAGGGCGGGGTGAACGATGTGCTGGCGGATCTTTTCAGTATCCGGCAGCGCACCGCCTTTGCAGACGGCTGCGGCCGGGTAGGGGACATCGACCCCATCACCGTGCCGGAACTTGCCGCGCTGGCGCAGCGTAAGCTGGCTGCCCTGTGCAACGCGCCGGATACCGGCACGGCAGTACAGGTGAAGTTTGCCGATGCCGGAAAGCCGGTGCGCCGGTTGGCGGTCATCAGCGGCGCGGGCGGCAGTCTGTTTGCCGAAGCCATCGCCGAGGGCGCGGACTGTCTGCTGACCGGCGAAGCCAACCACCACCATGCACTGGACGCCAAGCGGCTGGGGCTTTCCCTCATTGCGGCGGGGCATTACGCCACCGAGTTCCCGGTGACCGCCGCTGTGGCGGCTGCTCTGCGCACCGCCCTGCCGGAGGTAGAGGTGCTGGTGAGCACCGAGAACCGCGACCCGTATACTTATTTATAAAAAGAGAACCCTCTCCGTCATTGCTGCGCAATGCCACCTCCCCCGAAAGGGGGAGGTCTTTCAGCATAAACCGAAAAACTGGCAACGCCGCAGGCGACTGAGAGGGTTATAGATAAAACGAGGTAAACACTATGGCACTGGATGCCGCGACACTGGCGCTGACGGCGGCGGAACTGAAAGCCACCCTGACCGATGCCAAGATCGCAAAAATTTTTGAACCGACCCGGGATGAGCTGGTCATCACCTTGCGCACCCGCACAGATACCTATGCCCTGTTGCTGTCTGCCCGCAGCGGCTCTGCACGGGTGTGTCTGACCGAGGAGACCTTTGAAAACCCCGAGACGCCGCCCTCCTTCTGTATGCTCATGCGCAAGCACCTGACCGGCGGCAGACTGCTGGATGTGCACATGGAGCCGGGCGACCGCATCGTCTACTTTGATTTTCAGTGCACCAACGAGATGGGCGACCTTGTGCGCAACACCCTGTGCGCGGAGCTGATGGGACGCTACTCCAACCTTGTGCTGGTGCAGAGCGGCAAAATTATTGATGCCCTCAAGCGGGTGGATTTTGAGGACAGCGACGTCCGGCAGCTGCTGCCGGGCTTGCCCTACACCACACCCCCCAAGCCTGCACGGCCGGATTTTCTGCTGGTGAGCAGCGCATCCATCGTGGCAGCGGCCTGTCAGCGGGAGCTGCCGGTGGCGGATGCTCTGAACAAGACGGTGGCCGGCGTAGGGCCGGTGGTCTGCCGGGAGGCCGCATGGCGCGCCTTTGACGGCGAGCACCTGCCCGCCAACGAGCTGACCGATGCCCAGAAGCGCAGCCTGATGGCGGCAATTGACGAACTGAAGGAACTGCACGCGCAGGGCGGCTGTCCCTGCAGCGTCACCGCGCCGGACGGCAAGCCGGTGGAGTATACCTTTTTCCGTCCGCAGCAGTACGGCGAGCAGTACACCATCCGGGAGTGGCCGTCCTTCAACGCGATGCTGGAGGGCTACTACGCCGAGAAGGACCGCGCTGAGCGGCTGCGCACCAAGAGCAAGGAGCTGCACAAGGCGGTGCACAATATGTACGACCGCGCCCTGCGCAAGCAGGCGGCACGGCAGGAAGAGCTTGCCGCCAGCGGCAAAAGCGAAAAGCTGCGCCTGTACGGTGAGCTGCTGTCCGCCAACCTCTATCTGGCGCAAAAGGGCATGAAGAGCCTGACCGTGCCCAACTGGTATGACGAGGGCAAAGAGGTGACCATCCCGCTGGATCTGCGGTTCAGCCCCAGCCAGAACGCCCAGAACTTCTTTAAGAACTACAAAAAGAAGCAGACCGCCGCCCGGATGCTGGTGGACCTGCTGGCCGAGGGCGAAAAAGAGATCGCCTATCTGGAAACGGTGCTCTACGAGGTGGAAAGTGCCTCCGGCGAAGCTGCCCTGAACGAGATCCGCATGGAGCTGAAAAATCAGGGCTACCTGAAGTACTACAAGCAGCGGGACAAAAAGCAGAAGCCTGCGGACTTTTTGCGCTATACCTCCAGTGACGGCTTTGAGATCCTGGTAGGCCGCAACAACGCCCAGAACGACAAGCTCACCCTGCACACCGCCCGGGGCAAGGATTTATGGTTCCATGTACAGAAAGCCCCCGGTAGCCACGTTGTGGTCATGAGCCGGGGCGAGGACATCCCGGACACCACCAAGCAGGAAGCGGCGGAGCTGGCGGTCATCCATTCCAGCGCCTACAAGGCGGGCACCGGCGCCAAGGTGGCAGTGGACACCACCGAGGTGAAGAACATCTGGAAAGCAAACGGTGCCAAGCCCGGCATGGTGCTGTACGAGGTGTACACCACCGTCTACATCACGCCGCGGGAAGGGCTGGAGGAGCAGCTGAAGAAGAAATGATCTGAACTGCGCGCCGCGCTGCTCTGCGCATCTTCAGCGGAAGAAAACTTTATAATTTCAGACTGCCGGAGCGTCTGCGGACGCTCCGGCAGTCCATTTTCACGGGAGGGAGTTCTCCTATGTAATAGGTATAACCCCCGCCTTTCCCGCCCATACTGATGCTGCAAAGGGGAGCGGGGGAGTTTTCCACCGGCAAAAAGCGCTGAGATTGTGCATCTTGCACAGAAAATGCGGCTGTTGACAAAACAGAGAAAATAAAAAAGAAAAATCGTAATTTTCTGCAAAAAACACTTGCCAAATAGACGAAGATGTGATAAAATATCTCTCGGCTGCAAAAGGCTTGTGCGATACAAGTCGTGCAGGCCAGCGATATGCGTTGATGCGGGAGGTTG
>OIBW01000055.1_pt1 | contig 56899 bp, 48 predicted proteins | sample 1581131 | NCBI WGS metagenome assembly OIBW01 (sample SAMEA3882517, study PRJEB24775) | human gut metagenome | biome: human-associated habitat; feature: intestine environment; material: feces | place: Netherlands | collected 2009/2010 | reverse complement strand
TTGTAATTCGCAGTAAAGATATTAATAAACAGTTGGAAGAGGGCATGATGGAATATGAAAGAGTGTCCCGCCAGGTATTGGAAGATGGAACCTATCGTGATCCATATCATGTAGAGCCAATCGAATTAACAAAGAAACGTCAGAGAAAAATATTTTTGGTACAGCATCTGCTTGGATGGGCAAGGTATCTGTTTTAATAAGGAGGAAGGAAAACGTGTTTCAAATATTGATTGTAGAAGATGATAAAGAATTAAGCCAGCTATTCCAAAAAGTGCTTGAGAAGAATGGATATCAAGTCAAAAGTGCATCGGATGGAGCACAGGCATTAGAAGTATTGGATAAGGAATATATTGATCTGATCATTTCTGATATTATGATGCCGGTTATGGATGGCTATGAACTGGTGTCAGAACTTCGTTCAGCAGGATATCAGATACCAGTGCTTATGATCACTGCGAAAGGTTCCTTTGATGATATGCGCCAGGGATTTCTTTCGGGAAGTGACGATTATATGGTAAAACCGGTAAATGTGAATGAAATGGTTTTAAGAGTCGGAGCACTGCTTCGCCGTGCACAGATACTGAATGAACACAAAATTGTGATCGGTTCAACAGAGTTTGATTATGATGCAATGACGGTTACAACTGATAAGGAAAGTCTTGTTTTGCCTAAAAAAGAATTCCTGCTTTTATATAAGCTTGCAGCTTCGCCAGGCAGAACATTTACAAAACAACAGTTGATGGATGAAGTATGGGGATACGAGACGGAGGCAGACCCACATACGATAGAGGTACATATAGGAAGAATCAGGGAGCGTTTTAAGGAAAATCCGGATTTCGAAATTGTAACAATGCGTGGTCTGGGATACAAGGTGGTGAAAAAATAATGGAACATAAAAAGAAAAAAGAATTGCGTATCCGCTCATGTCTGACCGGTGCAATCTGGTTGGCACTTGCATTTTCTATGCTGATATCAGCCTTGTTGTTTGCGTTTTTGAATCATTTTTTGGATTTGCCCGGGAAAATACCGGGCCTTGGCTGGCTTTTGATTTTTAATACATTGATAGCAGGACTTATTACATCATTTATCAATGCAAGGCTCCTTGAGCCGATTACCAGGCTCAGTAAAGCGATGAAAGCAGTTTCCCAGGGAGATTTTGAACAGCATCTGGAAACAAACAGCCGCATAGCCGAGATTGGAGAATCATATCAAAGCTTTAATGTCATGACAAAAGAGCTTCGTGCAACAGAGATGCTGCAAATGGATTTTGTATCCAATGTTTCCCATGAGTTCAAGACTCCAATCAATGCAATTGAAGGCTATACGATGCTGCTCCAGGGAGATGAGCTGTCACAGGAGCAGGAGGGGTATGTAGAAAAAATCCTGTTTAATACTCAAAGGCTTTCAGGTCTTGTTGGAAATATTTTATTGTTATCAAGGCTGGAAAATCAGAATATTCCAATGAAAAAAACCAAATATCGTCTGGATGAACAAATCCGTCAGGCATTTCTTGCATTGGAAGACAAATGGACTGAAAAAGGAATTGGCTTTCAGGTGGAGATGGAGGAGGTCAGATATGTTGGAAATGAAGGGCTTTTTATGCATATCTGGATGAATCTTTTGGATAATGCAATCAAGTTTAGTCCTGAAAATGGGACAATCACCATGTTTCTAAGGCATGAAAATGATTCTGTGCAGTTTATTCTGGAAGATGAGGGACCGGGAATCGCGGATGATGCAAAAGCCAGAATATTTGATAAGTTTTATCAGGTGGATGGTTCCCATAAAGCCGAGGGAAACGGCCTTGGCCTGGCACTTGTGAAAAGAATTGTAGACATCGCCGGTGGAACAATAAAAGCTGAAAACCGGGAATACGGAGGATGCAGATTTGTAGTAGAACTGCCAATAAAGAATTATAATGAGTAGCTATTTAGAACATGATAGTTACAATAATAAAATAATAAGATAAAAAGATAGGAGAATTTACATGACATTTTATCAGGAACTGCAGTTAAATCAGGCCGGCTCTAAAAGCCTGCTGAAAAATAGTAAAACAATGAAAGAAAAACTATACCATGCGTTTGTATATATGGTGAAGATAGCTGTGACAATGGTTTTTTGCTTTGCCTTTGTTACTGCCTCAAGCATCATATTGGGAAAGGATAACAGCATTGTGGGAGTAGTGGTCTTATTATGCGTTATGGTATTTCGCAATGCTGATCTTGGAATCCATACCGTACACTCTACATGGCTTTTGGCATTGTTCTTTGTAATTATGACAGTATGTCCGCATCTGGCAAATCAGCTTTCACCGCTTCCGGCGCTGCTTATAAACATTGCAGCTCTTGCAGTGCTGATTTTGTTCGGATGCCATAATCCATTTATGTTTAATCAATCCACACTGGTTCTTGGCTATTTATTGTTATATGGATATGATGTGTCAGGAAAAAGCTATATGCTTCGAATAGCAGGGATGGCCGCAGGAGCTGCCATCACATGCCTGGTATTTTACAGAAATCATAAAAACAGAGACTATAAAAGAAATATGAAAGCTGTAATTGAGGAGTTTGACCTTTCTTCATCACGTACAAAATGGCAGCTGTGCCAGATACTATGCGTACCGTTAGTTCTATGTATTGCACAGCTTTGCAATATGCCGCGTGCAATGTGGGCAGGTATTGCAGCCATGTCTGCCATCCTGCCGTTTATGGAGGATATGCAGTACAGGGTCAAAAAAAGGATTGTCGGTAATATCGCCGGTGTTATATGCTTCACGGCATTATACTTCCTGCTTCCGCCATCAATCTATGCGTACATAGGAATCATAGGTGGAATCGGCGTGGGATTATCGGCACAATACGGCTGGCAGGCTGTTTTTAATACATTTGGTGCTCTGGCTATAGCTGCAGAGAGCTATGGGTTAAAAGGAGCAGTCTGCCTCAGGGTTATTCAGAATGTGTTTGGAGTCGTTTTTGCGTTGGTATTTTGTGCTGTATTTTATAGAATTATGTCAGTGAAAGTATCGGTGAAAGAGAAAGCTGTATAATACAAGTGGAAACGTGTAATCAGTCATAGGGAATTGTATTCTTCAGATGAAACAGCCCCAAAATCCAAAGTGAAGGAAAAGGTTAAAACAAATATGAGTCAGATAATATTGGCATCGGCATCACCGCGCCGGAAGGAATTATTAGAGCAGATTGGGGCAGAGTTTGTTGTCTGTCCTGCAAAGGGAGAAGAGATAATCACAGAGGAGGAGCCATCTGCGGTTGTCATGGAGCTATCCCGTCAAAAGGCAGAGGAGGTAGCGTCAGGTGTGCTTACCTACAATGAACAGCATGCAGAGCTTGTGACACCGCAGGATATTCTTGTAATCGGAGCGGATACGGTAGTGGCTTATGAGAATCAGATTCTTGGAAAGCCGAAGGACGAAGAAGATGCCAGGCGTATGCTTTCGATGCTTTCGGGAAAAACGCACAGTGTCTATACAGGGGTAACGTTTGTGTTTATTGACAAAGCCGGAAGAACCGGAGAACACTGCTTTTATGAGAAGACGGATGTCAGCATGTATACACTGACGGAAGAGGAAATTGACCGCTATATTTCAAGCGGGGATCCGATGGATAAAGCAGGAAGCTACGGGATACAGGGACGCTTTGCCATCCACATTAAGGGAATACATGGTGATTACAATAATGTGGTAGGGCTTCCGGTAGCGCGCCTGTATCAGGAGCTTAGAAAGCTTGGAGTTGATGTTTAGCGAAGTCTTTTTTTAATAGCCGGTCCGATAAGCATGGCAATTATCATTTTTATCAGGTCACCCGGGATAAATGGGAGCACACATATTGAGAGCGCACCGCTGACTGTGCTTTTTGCCTCAAAGCAGAACCATGCTGTACCGAGCACATAGCATATGATAGTTCCGACAATCATACCAATGAGCTGGAGCCAAGGCTGGTGGAAATGATCGATTACAAGTCCTGCAATAATTGCCATGGCAATAAAACCGATGATGTATCCGCCTGTAGGGCCGGCAAGCTTAGCTGGGCCACCGGTGAAGCCTGAAAATACAGGGATTCCGACAAGTCCGATAAGCAGGTAAATCAGGTAGCTTATAGTTCCGCGTTTCCATCCGAGCAGATATAATGAAATATATATGGCCAGGTTTGTCAGTGAAATAGGTACCGGCCCAATCGGGATAGATAATGGTGCAAGAATACATGTGACAGCTGTCATGAGCGCTGTTACCGTTATGGCATAGGTCGTTCCATGCTTGTAGTCTATAGTTTCTGTCTGGTTCATGATAAAATCTCCTTTTTGTAAATTTCATAGTAATTTTTGTACGGTTAACACATTAACATGAAAAGATGTCGATTGTCAACCGAAACTGCAATAAAGGTTTACAATTATCGGGGAGTAATGAAAAAAAATACTAACATCGGTATATACGTACGCTATTCGGAAAACATGGATACTTGGAAAATGTCTGAAAAATCATTAAAAACAATCGACATTACAGCAAATAAACGCTATAATAGATACATTAAGATAAATGTACTGGGACTTGTATTATCCACAGCCGTCACGCGGTACGGCTGTCGCGGATAGCGTCAGGCCCCGGGAAGGGGAATTATATGCAGGATAAAAAGCAAAAAAAGGCAAAAATACAGGTTATATTTCTAATTCTTATTTCCACGCTTGTTATTTTAGCGGATTTTTATGCGATAATTAATTATCCAAAGGAATACATGCTCATTGCAGCAATCACAGTTATCTTTATGATTTGCCTGTGGGGAGTGATAAGCGGATTTTTCTCACTGAGTGCTCTAAAGGAGGACAGGAGGGAGGAACAGTATGACAGTATTTTTAAGTCGGAAAAGGCATCTTACCTCATGCTTAGAAAGTATTTTGATGAGATAGAGGGAAAGATTGAGATACTGCAGAAGGAGTCAAAGATTCCGACTGAGGATATCATCAATGCACAGAAGGGAATCGCAAAGGTTGTTATCAACAGGAATAAGGAAAATGCTGATGCGATTATGAACTCTAATGAACAGCTTATGGAGACTTTTGAGCATCTTGAGAATAAGCTCAAGGAGAGCAATGATTTCATTATTGAGAGCCAGAAAAATGTGATTTATGACAACCTCAAGGACATTATGGAAAAGCAGCAGGTTCTGTCTGACAGCATAAAGGATATGGAAATCCGTCTGAGTCAGGCAATCACAGCAAATCCTATTCAGTTTACAGCAAATGTTGAGATGCCTAAGCAAACGATCGACGCACCACAATCAGCACCGGCCATGGAGGCGATACCTGAACCGGAATCTGTACAAGCGAATGAGTCAGAACAGATACCTGAGCCTATTCCGGTAAATGAGCCGGAGCCTGTAGTTGAGACACCACATGTACCTGAACCGGAACCTGTAAGTGAGACACCACATATACCTGAACCGGAACCTGTAGTAGAGCCAGGCCCTGCTGCAGAAGAATCTGTTGCAGATACGACAAACAGCGACCCGAACCGTCAGCTGAGTGCAGATGAAATAGCAGCACTTTTTGCAAGTGCAAACGCAGGTGCGACAGAACCTGAATCAGAGCCGGCAGAGAAAGTGATTACGGAACCGGTCACAGAGGCACCTCAGGCACCTGAGCCGGAGCCTGTAAGTGAACCGGAACCTGCAAAGTCTCCGGTTGTAGATTTGAATAACACAAATCGTAATCTGACACCGGATGAGATAGCAGCTTTATTTAGCAGTATGTAGTATTTTGGTAACTATTCAGTAAAGAAATATGCGGTATTGCATATTTCGTAAAAAATGAAGAAATAATATTTTGTAATTATCTCACAAATATGTTAAAGTGTGCATGTTATAAAAATATGCACACTTTATTTTTTTGAAAGGAAATATAAAAAATATATGGAAACAATCAGATTTGACGAATTAGAACTAAACCCTAAGATTTTGCGAGGCATCAAGGATATGGGCTTTGAGGAGGCAACTCCAATACAGGCTCAGGGAATCCCGGCAGTGCTTTCGGGCAGGGATGTAATCGGACAGGCGCAGACTGGAACAGGAAAGACAGCAGCCTTTGGTATTCCGGTGCTTGAGAGCGTTGATGCATCAAGTCACAAGACACAGGTTATCATCCTCTCTCCTACAAGGGAGCTTGCCATCCAGGTGGCAGATGAAATCAGGAAGCTTGCAAAATATATGCATGGTGTGAAGGTACTTCCGGTATACGGAGGACAGGATATCAGCCGCCAGATTAAGGCACTTAAGGGCGGTGTGCAGATTATTATCGGAACCCCGGGGCGTCTTATGGATCATCTCAGGAGAAAGACAATCAGGCCTGACCATGTAAAGACAATAGTGCTCGACGAGGCAGATGAGATGCTCAACATGGGCTTTAGGGAGGATATCGAGACAGTACTTGAATACCTGCCACAGGAGCATCAGACAGTACTCTTCTCGGCAACAATGCCAAAGCCTATTTTGGAAATTACAAGAAAATATCAGCATGATGCTATCAATATCAAGATTGTGAAAAAAGAGCTGACAGTCGCAAATATCGACCAGTATTACTATGATGTGAAGCGCAAGGACAAGATAGATGTACTCACAAGACTGTTGGATTACTATAATCCAAAGCTCTCACTTGTATTCTGCAACACCAAGAAGATGGTCGACGAGCTGGCATATGAGCTTTGCGGACGCGGCTACAGTGCAGAGGGACTTCATGGCGATATGAAGCAGGTGCAGAGAGATCGTGTCATGAAGAACTTCAGAAACGGAAAGACAGATATTCTTATTGCCACTGATGTCGCAGCGCGCGGAATCGATGTGGATGATGTGGAGGCTGTTTTCAATTATGATCTGCCTCAGGATGACGAGTATTATGTACATAGAATCGGTCGTACAGGAAGAGCAGGCCGCTGTGGAAAGGCATTCTCCTTTGTAAAGGGCAAGGAGGTATATAAGCTCAAGGACATACAGCGCTACTGCAAGACAAAAATCTATGCACAGCCAATTCCATCATCTGATGATGTTGCCAAAATCAGGGCAGAAAAGATCATGGACCAGATTTCAACCATTATAGATGAGGAAAATCTCACAAGTGTCATTGATATTATAGAGAATCAGATAAATGAGTCAGATTACACGGCAATGGATATAGCGGCGGCATTTTTATACCAGGCTATGGGTGCTTCAGAGATATCCACAGCTGAATCAAAGGACGACTATGATTTCCACAATACAGGAGCTGAGGATGGCATGGTACGCCTGTTTATCAACGTCGGAAAGAAGGACAAGATAAAGCCGGGCGACATTTTAGGTGCCATTGCAGGCGAGTCAGGCATGCCTGGCAGGCTTGTCGGAGCAATCGACATGTACGATAAGTATACATTTGTTGAGGTGCCGGCTGAGTATGGCAAGGAAGTGCTTAATGCCATGAAGAATGCAAAGATAAAGGGCCGCTCTGTGAACATGGAGCCTGCAAATTCACGATAGCAAAGTCAGGCTTTTCTGATAACGCATCAGCATTTCTTGTTCTCAGTGGTTCTGAATAGTTACGATGGTTGTATAAAAAATACCGGGACACAAAATGTGTTGCCCGGTATTTTTGATTACTTGTCGTCATCGATTCCCCAATGCTCTTTCATGTAATCCTTTCCCATTCCTCCGCCGATATCATTTTGATTTCTGCGAAGATAATTTACAAATATTCCACCAACAACTGCTAAAATGATAAGTGCTGCAAGTACTATCATATGGTCTCCCTTCTGAAACATCTGTCAGTTTCAAAAAAACTGTAATTAATCGTTCGAAAATAAACGAAAAATAATTTGTTGCCATCATTATAGCAGAATTGTCAGATAAGTCAATACATAAATCAGCTATTGTTTACACTAAAACGCAGTCGGATTACTGGTTACACTGTTAGTTGTGAACAGTAATTGACCGGCACGAAATTATGCGTCAGCCAGCATCAGCACATGCTTCACAATTGATTTGATTATATTAACCGCAGTCTCCATGCCTTCCACTGATATGTGCTCAAATGGGCCGTGGAAGCCGTAGCCGCCGGTACCGAGGTTTGGACAAGGAAGTCCCATGAAGGATAAACGTGCGCCGTCTGTACCGCCGCGAACCGGGCGTGATAGTGGCTCTAGACCGTTTTCCTCTATAGCAGCCTTAGCCAGGTCGATAATGTACATGTTGTCCATTATGATTGAAAGCATATTCTCGTAGGAGTGGGTGATAGTCAAAGAAACAGTGCCCTCACCATATTTTTTGTTCATCTCTATCTCAAGAGAGCGGAGAGTATCAAGTCTTTTAGCAAAAAGAGCCTTGTCGTGGTCGCGCACAATATATGACAGATGGGCTGATGCTACATCACCGCTCATATCACACAGATGGTAAAAGCCCTCTCTGCCCTCAGTTGTGGCAGGAGTCTCGTTTGCAGGCAGCGCTGCGGCAATCTCGCAGCCAACCAAAGCAGCATTGACCATAATGTCCTTTGCTTCGCCCGGATGCACGTTGACGCCCTTTATGGTAAATTCAGCGCTTGCGGCATTAAAGTTTTCATAGGCCACCTCGCCCTCGTAATCACCGTCCACGGTGTAGGCAAAATCTGCCTCGAAATAGTCCAGATCAAACAAATCCGCACCTTTTCCGACCTCCTCATCGGGGGTAAATCCAACCCAGATATCGCCGTGAGGAGTGCCCTCTGCGATAATCTGCTCTAAGGCGGTCATAATCTCAGCCACACCGGCCTTGTCATCGGCACCAAGCAGGGTAGTGCCATCTGTGGTAATGAGAGTGCGTCCGGATAGGGCTTTAAGCTCAGGAAAATCGCTTACTCTCAGGTATTCGCCACTGCCTTTAAGCAGCACATCGCTTCCGTCATAGTGACGCAACAGCTGTGGCTTGACATTTTCCCCGGAAAAATCAGGTGCAGTATCCATATGTGCAATAAATCCGACCGCTTTTTTGTGCTCCATGCCGGCAGTGGCAGGCAGCAGACCATACACGTAACAATGGTCAGTGAGCACAACCTTGGATAAGCCAAGCTCCTTAAGCTCTGACTCAAGCTCTCTTGCGAGTGCAAATTCCCTGTCACTGCTTGGTATTTTATCACTTGCTTCATCAGATGTGGTGTGATAGCCCACATATTTTAATAATCTTTCTTCTACTTTCATTATCAGTAATTCCTTTCTGAGAGACTTTGGATGGGAAATCTGGAATAAAAAGTCTCTGTATATAGAAAATAATATAGCTTAAAACGGTGTAAAATCAACTGTTTTACAAAAAATCTAAAAAAAATTTAAAAAAATTAAAAAAAAGTGTTGCATTTCTATAAACTATACTATATAATAAATTTCGCGTTAAGGAAAACGCAAACAAATTAATAAACGCGCTTCTAGCTCATTTGGTAGAGCACCTGACTCTTAATCAGGGTGTGCAGGGTTCGAGCCCCTGGAGGCGCACTCAAAGGTACCGGTTTTATGGACGTATGAGCCATAGGGTTGGTGCTTTTTTGTTATATCATGATTAAAGAATTAAAAGATATCATGTCATTATTTGGATAGGCTGGCAGCTCATGCACATAAAAATGAAATTAATATTGAAATTTTGAAATAATAAGTTTATATTGTTAAATAGGAAAAAAGTAACATTTGGAAAGATGCTTTGGTCGGAGTAAAGTATCTCAATATCCTGGGATTGGTATATGAGCTTGAGAACGATGAGTCAAAAGCCTTTGAATGTTATCTGGAGAGCCTTGCCACGGCAGAAATTATCCGCTCGAGAGATCTTAAGGCTATGGTTTACAGCAATATTGGTTCAAGCTATAGCAAGATGGGAAGAGATAAGGAAGCGCAGAGATATTTCAACGATGCCAGAGACGAATATGACAGTTCCTCAGAAAAATCTGAAGAATGTCATAAAAGCTGGGTCATGTTTGACTATATAAATCATGCGATTAACGACAGATATGTCGCATTATCTTGAAGCAATCAGCTTGCAGATAGGGTTTCCGATAGCAGAGAATTTCTCCTCGTACTCGGTCATGATGTTGCCCTCATTCATTGCGGCATCATGATGCAGGTCGCGTGTACTGGCGTCGAGGTGCCATTTATCAGAGCTTTCAATCTCTTCCAGAGAGAAGGTGAAGAGGTCCTGGTTGTCAGTCTTGAACTCTATGCGTCCGTCAGGTGCGAGAAACAAATCATATCTGGCAAGAAATTCGCTTGAGGTGAGACGTCTTCTTGCGTGCCTGTCCTTCGGCCATGGATCGGAAAAGTTCAGGTAAATGCGGTCAACCTCATTGCGGTCAAAAATATCCGGAAGAGTTGCGGCATCAATGCACAAAAAGTGCACATTTGGCAGCTCGTCCTCCTGCATTTTTTGTACGGCACGAAGAAGCACACTGGTATATCGTTCGATACCTATATAGTTGATCTCGGGATGAAGCCGTGCCAGATCCATCAGAAATCTGCCCTTTCCCATACCAACCTCTATATGAATCGGATTATTGTTTCCTAAAAAATCATGCCATTTTCCTTTTAATTCAACAGGCTCCTTTATGCAATAAGGGCTGTTGTCGATGACTTCACCGGCGCCCGGGATATTTCTAAGTCTCATGTAAATCTCCTTATAAAAACGTAAAATTTCATATAGATAATACCCTACAATTGTGTGGGTGTCAAAATAAAATGGCAAAATACGCTACACATGCCCTTGATAACATGTTTTTCATACATTATAATTAGAAATAGTACATTTTTGGTTATAGTACTGAACAGCTACCAAATTTTAGAATTAATAGGAACAGATATGAAGCATAAAATTATAAATTTAAAAAAATCAGGAATACTAATAATGGCAGTGTTTGCTATGGTCACGACGCTTTGTGCGAGACCGCTTATGGCATTTGCGGATGGTGATGACACGTACTGGCCGGAGGGACCGCAGATAAATGCACCGTGTGCCGTGGTGATGGAGGTCAATACGGGTACGGTGCTCTATGAGAAAAATTCACACGAAAAGCATTATCCTGCAAGTATCACAAAGATCCTCACCACATATCTGGCTATACTCAACTGCAAGATGGATGAGAAGGTTACATTCTCAAAAGAGGCGGTGAAGGAGAGCAGTGATGGTTCGTCGAGCATCAAGAGGGATGTGGGCGAGGAGATGACCATGGAGCAGACACTATATGGAGTTATGCTTGAGTCGGCAAACGAGTGCGCATATGCTGCAGCAGAGCATACAGGCAAAAAGCTTGGGGGAGATTACAGCACATTTATTGATATGATGAACAAGGAAGCCAAAGAATTAGGCTGTACAGATACACATTTCAACAATGCAAATGGTCTGCCCGATGAAAATCACTGGACAAGCGCATACGATATGGGGCTTATCTCGTGTGCAGCATACAGGAATGACGAGTTTCGAAAGATTACAGGCACAAAGACCTATATCATACCACCTACAAACAAGCATACCGAGGATACCCCGCTGTACAATCATCATGCGATGCTGCATCCATTTAAGTCGTATTCACAGTTTGTAAATCAGGATTGTACCGGCGGCAAGACCGGCTACACTTCAGTGGCTAACAGCACGCTTGTCACTTATGCGGAGAAGGATGGCTTGACGCTGTGCGTGGTTATTATGAATGCGCAGTCGCCTGACCAGTATGCAGACACAAACACGCTGCTCAATTACTATTTCAGTAACTTCAAGGCACTAAGCATAGCTGAAAATGAAAACAGCGCAGCTACTGACAATACGCCGGATCTGGGCGTGATGAATGAGCACGGCATGTATGCAAAGGTGTCGGAAAACTATGTTGTTTTGCCAAACAACGCGGATTTTTCAAGCGTTAAAAGGGAAGCTGCTGACATGAAGTCCGACAACAAGGATGCTCTTGCTACGGTCAGATACAAGTATGGTGATCATGTGGTAGGCTGTGTGGATCTGCTGAAATCAGGAGCAAAAGTCGATCTGTCGTACTTTGATGAGAACAGCAGACAGAATTTGGAAAGTGATATAATAAGGATAAAACCGGTATATTTTCTCTGGGTGCTCGTACTTATCGCAGTGATTATTCTGAGTATTTTCATGTTTAGAAGAATATCAGACAATATATATGTGTTGAAACACAAATGGAGCATTAAGAAGGAGCAGCGCGAGCGCTTCAGAGAGCACAAGCTTGAAAGAAAACGGCGCAGAAGGAGAGACAATCTGAAGTTCAGCGGCAGACATAAATATTAATACATTTTTTATTATGACATTATAAATGGAGGCAGAAATGAGTGATGAAAGATGCGCCCTCGTGCTTGAGGGTGGAGCCATGAGAGGTATGTATACAGCCGGAGTACTCGACTGTTTTATGGACCATGATATTAGCTTTGATGCTGTTATCGGTGTTTCGGCGGGAGCACTTTTTGGAGTGAATCTGCTGTCAAAGCAGCGCGGCAGGGTTATACGATACAATAAGAGGTTTAACAGTGACAAAAATTATATGGGTATCAGGCCTCTTCTTCGGGAGAAAAACATAGTGAGCACGAAATATGCCTATGATACAGTACCAAGAGAGCTTGACCCGTTTGATGATGAGGAATATAAGAAGTCGGATATCCCATTTTATGCGGTTGTGACGAATATCAGGACAGGTAAGCCTGAATATGTGCAGATAAAGAGTGTCTTTGACCAGATGGATGTGCTCAGGGCATCGGGCTCCATGCCTGTAGTGTCAAAGCCTGTGAAGCTGGGGAATGAGTGGTATCTGGATGGTGCGGTGACGGACAGTATCCCATATGAGCATATGCTTGATATGGGATATGACAGAGTGGTTGTCGTGCTGACAAAGCCGGCAGACTATATAAAAAAACCTATGCCAAGGGTTTTTACATCGGTATACAAAAAGCGTTTTCCGAGGTTTTATGAGGCATTTTCAAACAGGCATATCATGTACAATTATCAGCTTGAACATCTTAAGGAGCTTGAAAAGCAGGGCATTGCCGAGGTGTTAAGGCCGTCGGAGCACATTAAAATAAGCAAGGTAGAAAAGGATCCTAATAAGCTTGAGAGCCTGTATCAGCTTGGATTACGTGATGCCAAGAGGCTTTTAGCTGATAAGCAAGGGATGGAGAAGCAGTAATGAATATACAACAGGTACAGACTATCATAGCTGATGCCATGGAAAAGCATAACGGAATAGTGAAAAAAGAAGAGCTTACAAGGCTTGGTATAGACTACAGGCGAATTGATACGCTTGTCAGGGAGGGAAAGCTTGTCCGCATCAGAAACGGCTATTACACCGACCGCGTGGATGATTTTTCTGAGGATGCACTTGTCGCAGCACTCTTTCCGGATGCAATGCTTTGCATGGAAAGTGCACTTTACGCCTATGGCTACATAAAGGAAAAGCCTTACGGGTGGACGCTTGCTGTGGACAAAAATACATCAAAATCACGCTTTAAGATGGACTATCCAAGAATTATCCCGTTTTATACGGAGCCCACGGCACTTATGCTTGGAGCCACAACCATTGAGCTTGGAGGCAATACCTTTGGAATCTATGATAAAGAACGTGTGATATGCGACTGCCTGAAGTATGAGTCGAGACTGGACCGCAATGATTTCAAGGCAGCTGTACAGTCGTACATAGCGGATACGGACAAGGATATTTCCGTGCTCATGGATTATGCAAGGGCGAGGCGCGTGGTAAAGAAGGTGCAAAGCTTCATAGGAGTATGGTTGTAGTGAGGGTAGATTTAAGACATATAAGCGATGAGAAAAAATTATCGTACAGCGATGTGTTATGGCAGTACGTGAAGCAGGATTTTCTCTGGCGCATAAATAATGCCGGTCTGGGAAAAGTGCTGTGGCTTCAAAAGCCGTATTTTGTAACAGGAGAAAAGCTGGCGTTTTATTATGTATATGGCAGCCCCGGTGGCAGGGCAGGGGATAATGGTACGCCGTTTGATGTACTGCGCAATATCATTATAGGCAATGCAGGGCTTAACAGTCACAGTGATGTGGTATGGACTAATGCAGAATTACCTAAGCAGACGGCAAAGGTATCAGCTAATGAACCGGATGCCAGTGATATGCAGCCGCTGATACATACGTGGAATCTAAGCGCTATGTGTGATGGCGGGGAAGTACCGTTTGCAGTGAGGCTTGAGCGCCTTAATGAAGCGGATGCAGGAGTTCCCATGACTAAAAATATTGTTTTTATGAACAGCTTTTATGGAGACGCAGATGTTTGTATTTTTTCGCCTGAATCCAGGCTCGGAGAACAGCTGTTTGAGATAATGGATAAGCTTGAGCTGGTTAGCGATATGAAACCATATGGTGATGCATATGAGATACTTAAGAGATATTCGGTCAGCGGAAGGCAGATAATTGATAATTTTAAGGTTAGAGCGAAAAATAAACCGAAGACAGTGAGCATGCACAGGCTTGAGCAGGTGTATGGTTATCGCAGCTATGCGTATATGAAAAGGCGCTGGGAGCAGTATTGTAAGAGGCTGACACGACAGCAGAGGGCATATGCGAATGCAGGCTGGGAGGAGACGCTTGATTTGATACTTGATTTCCTCACACCGGTCTGGAGCGCGTTCTGCAATGATGAAATATTTTATGATGACTGGATGCCGGAGCTTGGAAGATTTCTGGGCTAAAAAGGATATATAGGTACTTAAATGGAAAAAGAACTGATAAATAATTCACAATCAAATATTTATCCGTTTCACATGCCGGGGCATAAGCGCCGTGGCAGTGATATAGGTGCAGGGCTGGACCCGTATGCTATTGATATCACAGAGATAGACAATTTTGACAATCTGCACCACGCTGAGGGCATTATAAAGGAGGCGCAGGCTGAGGCAGCGGCACTTTACGGTGCAAAGCGTGCATATTTTCTCATAAACGGAAGCACCTGCGGTATACTGGCAGCAATATCTGCGGCCACCAAAAGGGGGGACAAGGTGCTTGTAGCAAGGAACTGTCACAAGGCAGTGTATCATGCGCTTTACTTAAGGCAGCTTCACCCGGTGTTTACATACCCTGAAATTACACGGACAGGACTGCAGGGACAGATAACCGAGGCGCAGATAAGGGCAGCATTTGATGAAAATCCCGACATAAAGGCGGTCGTGATAACCTCGCCTACATACGATGGCGTGGTTTCCGATGTGGCGGCAATCGCATCTGTGGCACATGCACATGGAGCTATACTCATAGTTGACGAGGCACATGGCGCGCACTTTGGCTTTGGAGGCGGCTTCCCTCAAAATGCCATAGCACTCGGGGCCGATGCGGTCATAGTGAGCCTGCACAAGACGCTTCCGGCATTTACACAGACAGCGCTTCTGCTGCTTGGTGGGATGCGTGAAGCTGCAGTGGAGAAGTTTCTCGGCATTTATGAGACAAGCTCACCGTCATATGTGCTTATGACAGGCATAGAGCGCTGCATACACTATGTGCGCGATAACAAAGAGACAGCCTTTGCACAGCTTAGGAGCAAACTTGACAGATTTTATCAGAAGGTCAGTGGACTTTCGCATCTGAACGTGGTCAGAAAAAGTGATTTTTCTGCTGACGAGGCATATGATTTTGACGAGTCAAAGATTATTATATTTACGAAAGAGGCTATGAATGGACATACGCTGCTTGAGCTTCTGCTCAAAAAATATGAGCTGCAGCTTGAGATGGCGGCGGGCAATTATGTACTGGCGCTGGCATCTGTCATGGATACGGATGAGGGCTTTGACAGGCTTGCGGATGCTTTGATTGAAATAGACAGCCAGCTCGAAAAATATAAGTCTGATTTTGAAGAGTTTTATGATATATTAAAGCAGGAGGGCGTAGTACATAAATTTTACCTGCCTGTCAAAATGGACACAGATATATATCAAAAGCTGTCTGCCGCAATGGAAATGTATGACGCATATGATGCAGACCATCAGGCGGTCTATGCCTTTAAGGCAAGCGGGAAGGTGAGCGGTGCCTTTATAAATATATATCCGCCGGGGATACCGCTTGTGGTGCCGGGAGAGATAATGAACGACAAGCTCATAGATGATGTAATAAAGGCTGTAAATTCAGGTCTTGAAGTGGATGGCCTGTACTTTGATCCGGATGCTCATATGTGGAAGTTTGTTGCTGTGCTGTAGCAAGCAACAGTTTGACATAGCAAACAATCGTATTTATACTAATTACAATATTAAGAGGTTTACAGATGGGTAAGATTTTCTGCGTGATGGGAAAAAGCGCATCAGGCAAGGACACTATATACAATAAAATACTGCAGGATGATTCCCTAATGCTTAGCAGGATTATCCCGTATACCACGCGGCCGATAAGGGACGGAGAGACACAGGATAAGGATTATCATTTCTGCAATGAAGAGGATGTAAAAAGGCTTAGTGAACAGGGGCGCATCATAGAGCTTCGCGAGTACAATACGGTGTACGGCGTGTGGAAATATTTCACGGTAAACGATGATGATATAGACCTTCGCTGCAAAAGCTATCTGACAGTCGGAACACTGGAGTCTTACACAAAGATACGCGATTATTTTGGCAGTGACAAGGTACTGCCAATCTATGTGGAGGTGGAGGACGGCGACCGTCTGATACGCGCCATTCACCGGGAAAAGGGGCAGCAGGTGCCTAAATATGAGGAGATGTGCCGTCGTTTTCTGGCAGACGCATCAGATTTCTCTGAGGAGAAGTTGCATGAGGCGGGTATTACACACCGTTTCGTAAATGATGATATGGACACTGTGCTTGCCGAGATTTCAGCATACATACGACAGAGTTCCTAATTGCAGAGCAAGATGATGGTTACGACCTGCACATAAATGTAACCGGAAACGAATAAGGAGGCAGCCTTATGGCAGTCAGAGTAAATGAAGTAAATCAGGTGACACAGGTTCATGATGCACAAAAAACACAGGCCGGTGACGGCTCGTTCAAATTCACACTGGCCAGCGCCATAACAGACGCTGATCTCCAGGCAAAGGTAGATGCGCTGATGCAGGATATCACAGCACAGGGCAACAGAATAGCCGAGCATATGGATATCAGGGATATGAAGCGATATCGCGGGCTCATAAAGGATTTTTTAAATGAGGTGGTCTACAGATCACATAAATTTTCCAGAGAAAATTTCCTCGACAGGAGAGGAAGGCACAGAGTTTATGGTATAATAAGACTGATAGACAGCAATCTGGATGAGCTGGCATCAGAGCTGGTGGAGGATGAGAAGGATCATCTGTCCATACTGGCAAGAATCGGAGAGATACGTGGACTGTTGCTTGATATATTCACGTAGGATATAAAAGCTATAACAGACACAGGCAGACTAAAACGGAGGCAGCAGCTATGGCAGGATTTAAGGATATAGTAGGAAATGAGCAGATAATAGAGCATCTGCAAAATGCCATATCAATGGGAAAGGTCTCACATGCATATATAATAAACGGACCACAGCTGTCCGGCAAAATGATGATAGCCGAGGCATTTGCCAGGGCACTGCAGTGTGAGAAGGAGGGCACAGACGGTTGTGGAGAGTGCAAATCGTGCCACCAGGCAGATGACCACAATCATCCTGATATCATATATGTCAGTCATGAAAAGCCCAACAACATATCGGTTGACGACATCAGGACACAGCTCAACAACGATATAGTGATAAAGCCGTACAGCAGTAAATACAAGATTTACATAGTGGATGAGGCTGAAAAAATGAACCAGCAGGCGCAGAACGCGCTTTTAAAGACCATTGAGGAGCCACCGGCATATGCGGTCATCATGCTTCTCACCACCAATGCAGACAGTTTTCTGCAGACCATCAGGTCGCGCTGCATCACACTCAATATGAAGTCGGTAAAGGACGAGGTGATAAAGGCATACCTGATGAATGAAAAGCATATTCCGGATTATCAGGCAGATATCAGTGCCGCATTTGCACAGGGCATCGTCGGAAAGGCTGTTAAGCTCGCCTCATCAGACGAGTTCAACGAGCTAAAGGAGTCAGCACTGTCGCTTATAAAGCGCCTCGATGACATAGATCTCTACGAGCTGGGTGCAGCGGTAAAGCAGATAGCTGAGTACAAGCTTAAGGTGCAGGATTATTTTGACCTGATTATGGTGTGGTACAGAGATGTGCTGTATATGAAGGCGACAAACGATGTTAACGGACTCATATTCAAGGATGAGGTCTATGATATAAAGAAACAGGCAGCAAAGCATTCCTATCATGGAATCGAGGCAATACTTGAGGCACTTGAGAAGGCGAAGATAAGAATTAACGCAAACGTCAATTTTGACCTGGTAATTGAGCTGCTGCTTATGACCATAAAGGAGAACTAATCACATGACAAAAATAGTTGGTATCAGATTCAGGACAGCAGGCAAAATATATTACTTTGACCCGGCTGATTTCGACCTCGACATGGCAATGCATGTTATCGTGGAGACAGCAAGAGGCATAGAGATGGGAACTGTCCTCATTCCGCCGAAGGAGGTGGATGATGATAAGGTGGTTTCACCGCTTAAGCCTGTCATCAGAGTGGCAACCGATGAGGATGAGAAAACGGTTGAAAGAAATAAGGAAAAGGAAAAAGAGGCATTTGCCATCTGCAAGGAGAAAATCATCAAGCACGGACTTGAGATGAAGCTGGTGGATGCAGAGTATACCTTTGACGGAAACAAGCTGCTGTTTTACTTTACAGCGGACGGCAGAATTGATTTTAGAGAGCTTGTAAAGGATCTGGCAGCGGTATTCCGCACCAGAATAGAGCTTCGTCAGATCGGTGTCAGGGATGAGACCAAGATGATGGGCGGCATCGGAATCTGCGGCAGACCGCTCTGCTGTCATTCTTATATGGCAGATTTTGTGCCGGTTTCCATAAAGATGGCAAAGGAGCAGAATCTCTCGCTCAATCCAACCAAGATATCCGGTGTGTGCGGAAGGCTTATGTGCTGTCTCAAGTATGAGCAGGATACATATGAGTATCTGAACAGCAGAATGCCGTCAGTGGGAGAAAAGGTGAAGACACCTGATGGAATCATCGGAGAGGTCAAGTCAGTCAGCGTGCTCAGGCAGCTCGTGCGTGTTGTCATTGACAACGGCGAGGAGAAGGAGCTTCGTGAGTACACTGTAGATGATCTGCGCTTAAAGCCGCGCCAGAAAAAGGATGTAAAGCTCACCGAGGAGGAGCTTCGCGAGCTCAAGGATCTCGAGGATAGCGGCGACGAGACGATGGAGGATAAGTCACAGGAGAAACCGCAGAGAAACCGTGGACACCGTGACAACAAAAATGAATATCGCGAGCGCCGTGATAAGCGTGACAACAGAGAAAGACGTCCGTACAGGGCGGACATAGAGGCAGCGGAAGCTTCTGCAAATGAGACAAATGAAGTAAATGCTGCAAATGCCGGCAGAGAAAATAAGGACGGTTACAAAAAGCCGTACAAGGGCGGCAAAAACAGACCAAACAAGCAGAAATACAACCGCAACAAGGATTACAAGAACAGAAACTATAATAAAGATTACAACAGGGACAAAGACAATGGAAGCACTGATACACAGTAATGAGCGACTGGACGATTTGTGCCGCAAGGGCTACAGGCTCATACAGGATCCAAAGCTGTTCTGCTTCGGCATAGACGCCGTGCTCTTATCTGACTATGCAAAGGTAAAGCGCGGCGAGAGAGCTGTGGATTTGTGCACCGGAAACGGTGTGATTCCGATACTTCTTGAGGCAAAAAATAACGGAGAGCATTACAGCGGGCTTGAGCTTCAGCCTCAGTGTGCAGACCTGGCAAGAAGAAGTGTGAAATATAACCATCTTGAGGACAAAGTGACCATAGAAGAGGGAGATGTGTGCAATGCCTCAGAGCTTTTCGGGCGCGAGTCCGTGGAGGTGGTGACGGTAAATCCGCCGTATATGATAGGCCAGCATGGTATCAAAAATGCAGACGATGCTATGACTATAGCGCGCCACGAGGTAAGGTGTACACTGGATGACATAGTCAGGGAGAGCGCAAAAATGCTCAAATTCAATGGGCGTTTTTACATGGTTCACAGACCATTCAGGCTGGCAGAGATTTTTAGCACGATGATGAAATATCATATCGAGCCAAAGCGAATGCGCCTTGTACATCCCTACGCGGACAGGGAGCCGAACATGGTGCTCATAGAGGGATTAAAGGGCGGCAAAAGCCGTATAACCATCGAAAAACCGTTAGTTGTATACAAGGAGCCTAATGTATACACGGATGAGATATATGAGATATACGGCGATAAGCCCCGGAATAACGGAAAATAACAGGAGAATCATATGACAGGAACACTGTATCTGTGCGCAACTCCGATAGGAAATCTGGAGGACATCACATTTCGTGTGCTGCGCACACTTAAGGAGGTAGACCTCATAGCAGCAGAGGATACGAGAAACTCCATAAAGCTGCTCAATCATTTTGAGATAAAGACACCCATGACGAGCTATCATGAGTTTAACAAGATAGATAAAGCCTACCAGCTTGTGGCAAAGCTTAAGGAGGGCAAAAATATAGCCCTCATCACTGATGCAGGAACACCCGGCATTTCTGACCCGGGTGAGGACATTGTGCGCATCTGCTACGAGGAGGGCGTGCCTGTTACCTCGCTTCCCGGGGCAGCAGCGTGCATTACAGCGCTCACCATGTCGGGCAGGCCGACCAGGAGGTTTGCGTTTGAGGCATTTTTGCCGAGGGATAAAAAGGAACGCGCGAGCGTCATTGATGAGCTTAAAAACGAGACTCGGACAATCATCATCTACGAGGCGCCTCATCATCTTATAAAGACAGTCACAGAGCTTTACAATGCGCTCGGGGACAGAGAGCTTACCGTGTGCAGGGAGCTTACGAAAAAGCACGAGGAAAAGGTGCAGACTACATTTTCGGAGCTTTTGGAGCGTTCAAGGACACAGGAGCCAAGAGGTGAATATGTGCTTGTAATCTGTGGCAGAAACGTGGCTGAAATAGCAAAGGAGCAGCAGGAAAGCTGGGAAGCCATGCCTCTTGAAGCGCATATGGCACACTATGAGTCACAGGGCATCGACAGGAAGGAAGCCATGAAGCTCGTGGCAAAGGACAGAGGTGTCAGCAAGAGGGATATATACAAACAGCTTCTGTAAGCTGACAATAATACATTCTGCAGCAAATAGTTAGGATTGGATATGAACGATATAAAACATGACATAAAAAAACGACATAAGAACCTGTCAGAGTTCAGATACATCGCAGTTGGCTTTTTTCTGACAATATTATCAGGGGCTATAATGCTGAGCCTTCCGTTTTCTTCAAGAGACGGACAATGGACCAATTTTCTGGACTCACTTTTTACGGCAACAAGCGCAACCTGTGTGACAGGTCTTGTTGTGTTTGACACCTTCAGACACTGGAGTATCATAGGGCAGCTTGTAATTCTGGTGCTGATTCAGATAGGAGGCATGGGCTTCATCTCAATCGGTGTGGCATTTTCCATGCTTCTGCACAAAAAAATCGGACTCAGACAGAGGGATCTGATGCAGGAGAGTGTCAATGCACTCGAGATTGGTGGAATAGTTAGGCTTTTCAGCGTGATAATAAGGGGAACCTTCCTTATCGAAGGCATAGGAGCGGTGCTTTTAGCAATCCGCTTCATACCGGATTTTGGCATATTAAGAGGCATATATTTCTCGGTGTTCCACTCGATATCTGCATTTTGCAATGCGGGCTTTGACCTGATGGGCATAAACGAGGAGTACTCATCGTTTACAAAATATGCCGCAGACCCGTTAGTCAATATCACAATCATGCTGCTTATCATCATAGGTGGTATTGGTTTTACCATATGGAATGAGGTCAGAATCAAAAAGTTTAAGCTTAGCAGATACTCGCTCCACGCCAAGATAGTAATATCAACCACACTGATACTCGTATTCGGTGGCGGACTGTTTATGTATATTTTTGAAAAAAACAATACCATAGCAGGCATGGACACACCGGGTGCCGTATTTGCATCGTTATTCGGCTCAGTTACGGCGAGAACGGCAGGCTTCAATACAGTAGACACAGCAGCACTGACACCGGAGAGCAAGCTTTTGACTATAGTGCTCATGTTCATAGGAGGAAGCCCGGGCTCGACAGCCGGTGGAATCAAAACCACAACCATGGCGGTCATGATAATCTATATTGTTTCGTATCTGAGAGGATGCAACGGCTGCAATGTGTTTGGCAGGAAAATAAGCAGTGAGGTAATCAAAAAGGCCGGAATGGTGCTTATCATCAATCTGGTGCTTGGACTTACAGCGGTGATAGCTATACTTGCCACATCCAATATGGAGATGGACGATGTACTGTTTGAGGTATACTCTGCAATCAGTACGGTCGGCATGACAACAGGCATCACAAGAGATTTAAATACAGTAGGACGCATAATTATCATAATTATGATGTATTGTGGAAGAATCGGAAGTATGACATTTGTGCTTTCGTTTGTGCATAGACCGGATAAAGCCAATATAGAGCTTCCGGAGGAAAAAGTTATCATTGGATAAGGATAAGGAGAAACGAAATGAAATCAATTTTAATTATTGGAATGGGTAAATTCGGACACCATCTGTGTGCGGATTTGATTAAAAACGGAAACGACATTATGGTGATGGACAAGGACGAGGCCAAGGTCAGGGATTTAATCTATGACGTGACCAAGGTGCAGATAGGTGACTGTACCGACCCACAGGTAGTAAAAGCACTCGGAATCAACAATTTCGATTTGATTTTTGTATGTATCGGCACCAATTTCCAGAGCTCGCTTGAGATAACAAGTCTCGTGAAGGAGATGGGCGGAAAATACGTCATCAGCAAGGCAAACAGGGATGTGCATGCCAAGTTCCTGCTTCGAAACGGTGCGGATGAGGTTATCTATCCTGACCGCGACATGGCAGAACGAGTGGCAAAGAAATACAGCGCCAACCATGTGCTTGATTATGTGGCATTAAATGATGATTACTCAATCTACGAGATAAATCCACCTGAAGGCTGGGTAGGAAAGAGCATCATGGAAAATAATGTGCGTCAGAAATACAATGTAAATATCGTTACAGTAAAGGAAGCCGGAAAGAATCGCGTGCTTCCGCTGCCGGACTATGTGTTCAAGGCAGACGATGCAGTGATGGTGCTTGGACTGAATGCAGATGTGGACAAGCTGGTGCGAAAGCTATAAAAGTGTGGCTCAAAAAATAATAGGCAGCAATTTAAAGAAGAAAAGAAGAAAGGATGGATACATATGGGTAACAATGACAGCAGTGTAGAAACATTTTTGCAGTGGATAAAGGCTTCGGACAATATTGTATTTTTCGGCGGAGCAGGTGTATCAACCGAGAGTGGCATACCTGATTTCAGAAGCGTGGACGGACTTTATAATCAGAAGTATGATTATCCGCCCGAGACCATCCTGAGCCATACATTTTACAGGAAGCATCCGCAGGAGTTTTACCGATTCTACCGTGACAAGATGCTCTGCCTTGATGCAGAGCCGAACATCACGCATTACAAGCTGGCAGAGCTTGAAAAAGCCGGAAAGCTTAAGGGTGTTGTGACGCAGAACATAGACGGACTGCACCAGAAGGCCGGCAGCAAAAATGTAATGGAGCTGCACGGCAGTGTGCTGAGAAATTACTGTGAGAGATGCTTGCAGTTTGTAAGCGCAGAGGAAATCCTCAACTCGACAGACGTGCCAAAATGTCCAAAGTGCGGCGGCCCGGTAAAGCCGGATGTCGTATTGTACGAGGAGGGCTTAAATCAGAAAACGCTTGAGGATGCAATCTACTACATCAGTCACGCCGATGTGCTCATAGTGGGCGGAACATCACTTGCGGTATATCCGGCGGCAGGCCTCATAGACTATTACACCGGAAACAAGCTCGTGCTTATCAACAAGTCCACCACACCGATGGACGCAAGAGCAGACCTTCTGATACAGCAGGGACTGGGCTCTGTATTTGAGCAGATAGAGGTGTAAACAGAGGATAATACACAGCATATTAAATGGCAGGCATAGGTAGAAGAGGAATATAGAATGGATAAATACGCAGTAGGAGATATCGTAAAACTGAAAAAACCGCATCCGTGCGGCAGCAGCGAGTGGGAAATCATGCGTGTCGGCGCAGACTTCCGCCTGAAATGCATGGGCTGTGGACACCAGGTTATGGTGCCAAGGAAGCTGGTCGAGAAAAATGACCGCGGTCTCACGAAGAAGCAGGATTAGATAGAATAGTAAAAACAGAGGTGCAGTTTACTGCACCTCGTCTTTTTATTTATATTCAGCCACAGAGTAAGGGACGTACGCCGCGGACAGGGGGAGAGCACAGGCATACTTTCGCAAGAGCGCATAGCGAAGCTGCTTAGAGGCTGTAGAATTGTGCTACGAAGTACAGAAATGCCCCGGCATGGACGCCGGGGCAAGGAGCTATCGAGCCATGGAGGGCGAGTAGCGACGGTTTCGTCAGGCATAGAAAACCAAAAACACAATTCGTACAGCCACTTAGCAGCGAAGCGTAGCTCACGCGGAAGTACGCCTGTGCTCTCCCCCTGTCCGCGGCGCATGTCCCGACCTGATAAAAATTAAAGAAAAATTGCAAAAACCCCTTGAAAAGTACCACGATTCATGTTATTATCTAGACTCGTGATATAAAATTCCTTGCTCATAATCAGATTTATGAGCCAGAGACCAAAAGGAGGTAACATTCGCATGAACAAATATGAATTAGCACTCGTCGTTAGTGCAAAGATCGAGGATGATGCGAGAACAGCAGTAGTCGAGAAGGCAAAAGAGTACATCACACGTGCCGGCGGTACTGTTACAGAAGTTGAGGAGGCTGGTAAGAAGAGATTAGCTTACGAGATTCAGCACATGACTGAGGCCTTTTATTACTTCATCCAGTTCGATGCTGAGGGAACAGTCCCAGCAGAAATCGAGCAGGACGTTCGTATCATGGACAATGTTCTTCGTTTCTTATGCGTTAGAAAAGACGAGGCATAGTATAAGAAAATAGGAGATTGTATTATGAACAAAGTAATACTTATGGGTAGATTAACCAGAGACGCAGAAATCCGCTATGCCCAGGGGGACAACTCACTTGCAATAGCAAGATTTTCACTTGCGGTAGACAGACGCTACAGCAAGAATGCAGAGGAGCAGTCAACGGATTTCATCAACTGCGTAGCTTTTGGAAAGATAGCAGAATTTTTTGAGAGATTTGGCCGTAAAGGAACAAAATTTGTTGTTGAGGGTCGAATCCAGACCGGCAGCTATACAAACAAGGACGGACAGAAGGTATACACCACTGACGTCGTGGTTGAAAATGCAGAGTTTGCAGAGTCTAAATCAGCCGCATCAGGAAATGCAGGCGGATTTGCACCGGCAGACAGACCTGCACCTAGCCAGGCTGCTGGGGATGGCTTCATGAACATTCCGGACGGACTTGACGAGGAGCTTCCATTCAATTAAAATATAGCAGTTTCAACTGCTATATAAAAACTTAAAACTTAATATTGTTCATAAAAAGACCGCAGAAATTTAATTTTCTGCGGTTTTTCTTTGCAAAAACACAATACAGCCTGCTGAAAATCCGAAATGATTAATTCCAGATAGGAATAGAATAACCGATGGGAATACCAAGAGTGGCTATGAGTTTCTCGTCAGGATAAAAACAATCAACATTCTCGCACACATCAGGGCATTTAGCCCATTCTCCACTTGCCGCAACAAGAATGGTCAGGGATGAGAGGATTCCATAACCAAAGTTTGAGGTGCTCCCCAGTTTCGCATAATCTGACTCTTTAGCTTTGTTGGCCGGAATGGCTTTACGAAACGATGTCCGCCCATATTTCTCCCTTGCGTTGAAGATCATATCACCGACGCGGGTGTTCGCGCGGTATGAACTTGTAAGGTAGTCATAGTCTCGGCAGACGAATTCAGCTTTTTTTCCTGTCTTGTCATATTCGTGGATATAATAGCAGCCGCAGAGGCTCTTTAAGCGTCTTACAATTTCGCCGCCCTCTGTGCCATTTGCTTTGATGCTTCCCTCAACAAGAAAATCTTCCCAGAATTTATCTTTTCTTACAAAAGTGTCGAAAAACTTCTTGTTTGCTTCCAGATATACAGACTCCGGGATAACCTCGCCCGGTTTCAGATATTCTGTAATATCTATGAAGTTTCCTGCAAATACAAGTACTGTACGCAGGCTTTCCTCGTCATATTTGTCAATGTCATCAGAAAAGACCATCTTGTATATGGCTTTTCTTGTCTGCCTGTGCATATAGGCAAACAGCAGGCCAAGATAAATATCCTCCCTGTAGACTCGGCGGCGCTGTACTTCAATAAGCTTTGCTACAAATCTGTAATCTTTATCATTGAGGTCTCTTGCCAGTGTTGCCTGAAATACATTGAGAAGACCTATCATGTATGAATCGCGCTCGTCCATGAGGGCAATCAGCTTATACATCCTGTGTTCCTTAACCTCCCATGTTTTCTTTATGTAATTCTTATAATCTTCAGGATACTCCCTGAGCCATTTGTCCGTTGTTACATTATAAAACTTTTTTCCATTGTAATCGGTTAGTTCTATGCTGAAAAATCCCATTTTCCGTTCCTCCATATCTGATACAAAAGCTACTACATAGTGTAGTGCTTAATTATGTTCCTTCTATATAAATTCTTAACAAATGTCAAATTATCTACATTTCCATATATAGTATGTTTGATTCAGAACTCATTATTGTCTTTCTATATAAAATACCACCACTTGAAGGAAAAAGCAAAGAAAACAGACAATATGTCCGGCTTTAAAAATTCTAACATACTTCTTATATATAAAGAGAAACGGAGGAAGCAATAATGAGCGCACAGGTAAATTACAACACAGAAGCAATTTGTGAAAACGTAGATACACTCGCTCTTTGTGAGATACTGGGCATCCCGGTGAAAAAGAAGGGCGCAACGTATTTTTCAGAATGTCCAAACCCGGAGCATCATGAGGAGAAGATATTTTCCCACAATAAGATATATCCGGGAAACGGGGGATGCCATTGTTTTGCATGTGGCAAGACATACAGACCGTATGGAATGGCAAAGGACTGGCTTGAAAAGCAAGGACAAATAGTATCTGGTTCTGAAATTTATGGCATTCTTGGCGATGCAGCAGGCGGAAGGGAACAGTATATTATCAAGGGACGTTTTAAGCCAGAAGAGAAATTTCCTCTCAGCAAAAAGCTGATGGATATACTGGACTTTAAAACCAATACAGGGTTTAACGAAATAAAATCCTGCGAGACGGATAAAGACGGCATGATCCTGTCATCAAAAGAACAGTATGCAGCGGGACTTTCTGTAAAGCAGCTCTGGCTGTCCGACAAAACAGCTTTCTGGTACATCGTTGGGACCAGATGCAGACAGATGCTTGAAAAATACAGAAAATTTGCCAATGTGTTCTCAAAGTCGAGAACCGCATCCGGACAGGCAATCGCCGGAGTGTACAAGAGCAATGCACTGGAGATAAAAGAGTTCATGCTTGCAGTGCAGAACAAAATTTAATACCAAAAAAGCCTTTCTTATATGGAAGGCTTTTCTTTTTTGAAAGAAAAAACATACTCTTCGTAAAAGAGAAAAGAAGAAAGGAGAAAACGACATATGATACACACACATGTTCACACACAGTCACTGTTTGATTCGGACATGAATCACAAACTACTTGTGAAAAAAATCAAAGAAAACGGATGGAAAGGAATGGTTGTTACAAACCATGGAGTTGTAAGTGACATTTATGATTTACAGCCACTGTTTGCAGAGAATGGCCTCAAGCTTGGCTGTGGATGCGAATTTTATGTAGATGGAGGAATTTTAGGAAGACTCCATCTTATAGGAATTGCAAAAAACAATCTTGGCTGGAAGGGCCTTTCAAAGCTTGTAACAATGTCAAACACAAATGTAAAAGGAGGCTTTCCTCTTGTAACATTTGACATGCTGGAAGAACTGTTTGGAACAGACGGACAGTATAAAGACAGCATGTATGTGACATCTGCCTGCATGCAAGGTGTTATTCCTGCCATATTCAGACAGAATGAAACAATTGAAAAAACGGTTGAAAAACTGGTTAGAAAACAGGAAAAGTTAAAGAATCCTTCAGACCGCGGATATGCTGATGCGCAGGTTAAGGTTTCGGAAATCAAAAAGCGCGTAGAGCTGCTTAGTGAAGAAAAGAAGAGTGCTGAAAAAATTGCAAAACAAAGTTTTGTAAAGCGTTCAAAGCAGATTGCGAAGTTGACAGGAGACGCGAAAAAAGAGGCAGAGATGCTTCTTGATGAAGACAGAAAGGCTGCCGCAGAAGCAGCAGTGAAACTTGAAAAGCTGAATCCTGAAATAAAATCCATAAAAGCAAAGCTTACTGCCAAAAACAAGGAGCTCAAAAAAATTGAGGAAGAAATTGGCAGATGGCTTGAAATTGAGGATGAAGTGGCAGGTCTTAAAAAGGAACTTAAAACACCGGATGAACTCTGGGATGTAGCGGTTTCGGAAGCAGAGAAGTACAAAAATCTCTTTGGTGATATGTTCTACATAGAGATTCAGTATCACGGTATTCCTGAAGAAGTAAACTGTTACCAGAAGTCGGTTGACATTGCAAGAAAGCTTAACATCCCGCTTATCGCCTCTAACGATGCGCATATTGTTGAAAAGACTGACGATGAGAGACTGAGAAGACAGATAATGCGCTCAATACGATTTGATGAGTGGCAGGAAGAAGGAACCGGGGACAGTGAGTTATATCTTAAAACAGAAGATGAGCTTCGCGACATGCTTTCTGAGATTTATCCACAGGATGTAATTGATGAGGCAGTGGCAAATACTGACAAGCTTTTTGATTCGCTTGATGTAACTTTTGTCAAGGAAAACCACTATCCGAAGTTTAAGGATAACACAGGCCGCACAGTCGATGAAATTTTTGACGACTTAATCAAAACCGGAATTACATGGAGATTCAACGGACATCTTGAGAGAGAGTACCAGAAAAGACTGGAATATGAAATTGGCATCATCAGAAAGATGGATGTTGTAGATTATCTTGTCGTAGTAAGAGACTTTCTTGAGTATGCCAGACTTCTCGGATATGTGCCTGATAAGGAACTGCCTGACGCACCGCTTACAATAGATTCATTAAAGCAGTTTATCAAAGACCGCGGCTATAAAAATCCAGGAATGTCAGTCGGCCCCGGAAGAGGTTCAGGAGTTGGCAGCCTTGTGTGCTACCTGCTTGGAATTACAAACCTTGATCCGCTTAAGTACGACCTCTTATTCGAGAGATTCCTTAATCCGTCGCGAGTTTCAATGCCTGACATTGACTCCGACCTTGCAAAGGGAGTACGTGAAAAGACAATTGAGTACGTCCGTCATAAGTATGGTGAGAAAGCAGTATGTCTTATCATGACAAAGGCTGTAAAGGCTCCAAAAGGAGCAGTAAAGGACGCTTCGAGATTTTACGGACAGAAGATGTATGGCGAAAAGCTTACAGCACTTGGGGACAAACTGTCAAAGGATATTCCTTCAAGAGTTAACCTGTCATTTGATTCGCCATATGATGAAAATGATGAAGGCAAAGATAACTACCAAAGCGTGTATGAAGCCCTTAAAGAAAAATATGCAGACAACAAAGATGCGCTCGAGGTCTTAAGATGGGCAAAATGCATTGAAGGCATGTTTTACGCTTACGGAGAGCATGCTGCCGGTGTTGTTATTTCTGATAATAATGATGTATCAGATTATGTACCGCTCAGATATAACTCTTCATCAAAGCAGATGGACTGCCAGCTTAACATGGTTCAGGTCGAGGAGAATGGACTTCTCAAAATGGACTTTCTGGGACTTAAAACATTAAATATCGTCACAGATGCAATGAGGCTTATAGAGAAGAACTGCGGAAAGATTATTGATCCGTTAAAGATAAATCTTGAAGATGAGCATATCTTTTCAAAAGGTCTTACAAATGCTGTATTCCAGTTTGAGTCGGACGGTATGAAACAGATGCTTAAGAGATTCAAGCCGACATGTTTTGAGGATATTATCATTCTCGTCAGCATGTTCAGACCGGGACCGCTTCAGTACATTGACGGCGTGATAGACGTCAAGAACAAAGTCAGACCAATGACGTTTCTGTGTGAAGAGCTTAAACCTATTTTGAGCAAAACATACGGTGCCATTGTATATCAGGAGCAGGTTATGCAGCTCGTGCAGAGTCTTGCTGGATTTTCGCTTGGTGATGCCGATAATGTAAGACGTTTCATGTCAAAGAAAAAGGCTGAAAAGCTTGCTCATGAGAGAGACGCATTTATCTATGGCGATGAAGGCAGAAATATCAAGGGCTACATAAAAGTACACCTTGAAAACGTGCATGCCGAAAACATGTCGCAGGCGGAAGCAGAGGCAGAGAAGAAGAAGGCTGAGAATGTTGCAAACGAAATCTTCGATCAGATGACGGAATTTGCAAAGTATGCGTTCAACAAATCGCATGCCACAGCATATGCATTTAATGCGTATATTACCGCATGGCTTAAATATTATTATCCCGCCGAGTTTTTCGCAGCAGCACTTAACTGGGCCGCAAACGGCGAAAAAATGGCAGCCCTGGTAAGAGAAGCAAGGGTGTGCGGCGTCAAAATTATGTGTCCGGATGTAAACAGGTCGGCAGAAAAATTCACAGTAGAAGGAAATGCCGTACTTTTCGGATTAAGCGCCATAAAGGGCATTAAGTCAAGCGCTGAAAAAATTGTTGAAATCAGAAAAGAGCAGGGCGTATATACATCTGTAAAGGATTTTATAATAAGGAGCGGAATTTCCGTTGCAAATGTGGAATCCCTCATACAGGCAGGTGCGCTTGATGAGTTCAATGAAATGCAATATAGGCGATCTGAAGGACGCAGCTAAAAAACTTGCCGACAAGGAAAAACTCTTCAACAGCATAAACCTTGTTATAGACAACTATGACAGGATAGAAACAGAAGATGAGCTTGAAAAAATACAGGGAAACTGTATTGCAGTAAAAAAACTGGTAAAAAAGGATACGCTGATAAAGAGGCGTGACAATTACCAGACAACAATAGACCTGTTAAAAGGCTACATTGAGGAAATCCATGTGCCGGACATCATAGAGGACAGGCTTGAAAGAATGCAGAAAGAGAAAGAATATCTCGGAGTATATGTTACAGAGCATCCGATTTCCTTGTATCCAAAGCAGAAAACAACGCCTATCATCAATATTGATGAGTCGCAGAGAAGAATCTTTGGAGTTGTCGATGACCTTGAAATCAAATACAGAAAAGCAGACAACAAGCCAATGGCTTTCTTTAAGCTGACCGATGAAACAGGATCTGTCAAGTGTTCATGCTTTACAAAGTCTTATTCAAGGCTTTCTGACATGTTGAAAGAAGGTTATGGATTAATTCTGACCGGAAAGGTAACAAAAGATGTTCTTGATGTGGATGAAAACGGCAATGAGATAACAGAATTTAATTTTGTCATCGAAGATGCTAAAAGGGTTGCAAAAGAGGAAAGAGCCATTTATATGGAAGTATCTTCATACCCGACATTTCATATCATGGAAGAGGATGGATTCAGAAAGCAGTATGAGGCACAGGAAGGGGGTCATCCTTTCTACATCTTTGACAGTGCACAGGGAGTGTTAAGAAAAGCTCTTTATAAAGTCTCGGACGATGTAATGGAGCTTCCGGGAACAAGGATTTGACGATTAATGATTTGTATCAGGAAAAAAGAGACAGCTCGATAAGGGCTGTCTTTTTTGTACAAAGAAAAAATCATACTATCCGTGACATTAAAATAAAATCCGGAATTATCCGGAAATTTTAACAGGAGGGCTAATTAAATTGGCAAGACAAAATACAGTATTTCTACTCGGCCAGGTATACAAAGAGCCGAAACTTAAGGCCGCCGAAGACGGCGGTTATGCCTATGCCATGTGTTACGTGGATGTCGTGAGAAGTCCACGAAACGTAGAAGATGGAAGCTCGTATGCAAGACATGACATACCGGTTATTATAACAAAAACACCTGTTATAGCAACCGAAATGAGCAACTGGAAAAAGCATGACATAGTATTAATCAAGGGTGTTTTTACAACAAGAAACATCAACAAGACATCACACTGTCCGCACTGTGCAGAAACCGGACATGACCAGGCGAATGTATCAGCGGGAACTCTGGCTTATATCGAGCCTATTTTTGCAGAAAAGATTGCAGAGATGGGAAGCGACGAAGAAGCCGCAAAATATCTCGCAAAGCATAAGGAAATTTCCAATCAGATTTATTTTATAGGAAACCTTACAAGAGACCCTAAAAAGATAAAGACTGAAAAAGGTGTGGTCTTAACACAGTATCAGATTGCTGCAAACAGGAAGTTCAGGGCAAAAACAGACCTGCCGGAAAACAGGACAGACTATCCGTGGGTGAAGACATACGGAGAGCATGCAGAAGAGGACAGAAACCATTTACACTGCGGTTCGGGGGTTTTCGTTGACGGAGCGATACAGGCAAGGGCAGTCAAGCGTACAATGAAATGTCCGGTATGCGGAGAGTTTTATTCATGGAAAGACAAAACAATGGAGATAGTTGCTTATGCAACGGAGTATCTCAGCAATTTCTATACGGATGAAGAAATTGCAAGCATGAGAAATGCAAAATTAAAAGACAGCCTTGCAAAGATTTACGGCGAGGATGAAGATGAATTTTTTGATGATGATGTGCCGGAGGATGAGATCCCGGTAGACGAGTAGAAGAAGACGAGGGAGAACGAAAATGAACGCAAAGAAAATCATAGGATGCTGTATCGCAGGAGCTGCAGTATGCGGGGCTGCTATTGCAGCTGTTAAAATCGTTATGGATATTCTTGAAGAAAGGAAATATGTCAGTGTCAGAAAACGCGACCGCAAAGACGATGACGAATGGGATGAGGACATAGCTGAAGAATTCTAGGATACGAAGATCAGAAGGGGGCGGAGAAATCCGTCCTTTTTTGTGTGTATTATATGCAAACCGTGTGTTTCTTATATAGAAAAGCATTTGCAGTCAGAAAATCTAACATACTGTATATAGAAATACGAGAATCAAGAGGTTTGCAATTAATAAGAGGTTAATTTTTTATGGAACAAATATATAAAAAAGTATTATTGGAGAAAATTTTATATCCATACGGAGTAAGGCATGTGGAAGATGAGTTTGCGCTGCTTTTATGCACAGACGAAACAGGAAAGTCCGTTAAATTCAAAATGCTGTCAGGAACAGTCAGAACAGGGGATGAGTATCATGTTACATACCATACAGAGAATGATTCCAGATACGGAGAAACTAATGTCATAGACAGCATCCTTGAATATGATGACCTTGACTCAACTGTCGGAATCAGAAAATTTATTTCAAAAATCACAAGCGGCGACATTGCCAAAAGAATCAGTGATAAATATGGAATGAAAATAATAGAGGTCTTAAATAAAGAGCCCGATGAGGCCAAGAAAGAGCTAAAGACTGTTAAGGGCATAGGAAGCGCGCGCGCACAGATTATCATTGATAAATACAATGAAAAGAAAAGTCTTCTTGCGGCTACCCTTGCACTTGGGAAATATGGATTTACAGAACCGCAGCTTAAGCTGATAAAAAACTTCTACAAGGACATTACAAAAGCGGTCTGCGCCATTCAGAAAAACATATATGCACTGACATATATAGATGGAATTAAATTCCACGATATTGATAAAAAGGCGCTTGACCTTAATTATACATGCAACGACGGCCGCCGCATGATAGCGGGTTTACGTTACTGTTTTATACAGGCACTGGACAGATATGGCTGGTCATATATGAGGGAAAAACAGATTTATGCCATGGTAAATGAGTGCAAAATCCCAAACTTTTCGCCTTATGTCAAATCAGCAATTAACTATATGGTTGAGCATAAGTGTATCAACATCACCGGAGCACAGAAAGTGTATTCACTGTCCAAGCTTTACAATGTGGAAGCGGATATAATGAGAGAGCTTTACAGAATAGCTGCCGGAAATATAGAGAGGATATCAGACTCTGTTCTTCAGGAACACCTCGATAATTTAACTACATACAATGAGGACCAGCTTGATTTTGTGAAAAAAGCTGCAAATTCAGCACTTTCTGTTGTTACAGGAGCTGCCGGTACAGGAAAAACATACAGTGTGCAGGGCGTGGTAAGCCTGTTTAAGCATGAAGTATGCTACGGCTGTGCTCTTTCCGGAAGAGCTGCTGCAAATCTAAAAGAAAGTCTTGGAAAAGTGGAATGCTCAACAATACACAGAGCCATTCCAGAGCTGATGGGAAATTTCGGGGCAAACAATGAGAATTTTGACAATGCAAAGGTAATCATTGTTGACGAGAGCACGATGATTGACGGAGAGATTTTTCTCACACTGCTTAAACATGTGAAGACCGGCACAAGACTGATACTGATGGGAGATATAAAACAGCTTCCGCCTATCGGAAAATGCCAGATATTCCATGACATTCTTCTTTCCGAGCAGTTTACATATTCAAACCTTACAAAGCCTTGCCGTCAGGATGCAGACAGTGGAATACTTGCCTATTCATTCAAGGTTGTTGAGGGAGACATTGAAGGAAGATATAAAATACTTGATAATTTTTCAGACATTTCAGAAGCAGACTACGGCCTGGATGCGATAGAAAATTATTTCTTCGCAGAGCTTGAAAATTATAACTCGCTGCGCGAAGTGCAGATATGCATGGCAATGAGAGCAGAGTGTGCTGTGGTAAATGAAAGGATACACAACAAACTTAAAGAAAAAGGCATTTTAAAAGAAGCAGAGCTTAAGCTTAAAAAGAAGTCGGGCGACGAGCTCAAGATACAGGTGGGAGATAAGCTGATTAACACAAAGAACATATATAAAGACCTGTATGACCAGAATGGAAACAATGCAACATGCATGAATGGCGAAATCGGCATTGTCAAAAAGATAGAATTTGGCATTGTAACAATTGCCTTTATTCAGAATGACCAGATTGTGGATATTAACTTTGAAAAGTCACAGCTTGAGAACATGGAATATGGCTATGCATGCACCTGCCACAAGCTGCAGGGAAGCGGTTTCTCATCTGTTATTGTCGGCATGGGAAACAGTTTTTGCGGAATGTATACAAGGGAGTGGTTTTACACTGCGGTAACAAGGGCAAAGAAAAATGTGAAGATATTCACCACGGACACAGCCTTAAAGCATGCTTTCTATAACTGTGAAACAAATAAAAAGCAGACCTTCCTTGAGGCGATGCTAAACAAAGATGAAAGACTTGTCGGCTGATAGGTCTTTTTTCTTCGTTTTAAAAAGAAAAAACATACTCTCCATATAAATAGAAAGAAAGGAGATTAAGCATGACAAAGTTATTGGAATTACAGAAAGCGGTTGCAAATCGCAACTTCGAGCATGACGCTATTGATGGAGATCTTGAGTTTGTGGAGGATCAGTTTGATGCATTCCGCAAATACTTCAATGCAGTATACGAGGATATCTGTGCAGGCGAAGCTGCAAAGGTACTTTTATCATCTGGACGCTGGACAACTGAACAGTATCAGGATAAAATAGTGTCATTAGATCAGAACAGACGAATGGCACATGACAGAGCTGTGGACGCATGTAAGATTCTTAACAGAATGTGTGACATGCATCAGGTCGAGCATATCTGTCCTGATAAGTATGACAGAGCAACAGTTGCTGATTATGTCGGCAATGTAATGCAGGAGTATTATCAGGAGGGTTTATCAAAGCAGAGGGAAAAGGATAAGCAGACTTCCCTTAAAGCTCCTCGAAGGAAAACTGAATAACAGCAAAAAGGCGTCTGAATAAGGCGTCTTTTTTGTGCACAAAAAATGAATGAAAAATCTGTCATACTTATAATATAGGCATAAATAAAAAAAAACAGGAGGATGAAATTTATGTTACTTATCGTAATACTTATTATTCTTGCAGTAATTGTTTTGGCAAATGTAAGGACTGTACATCAGGGACACGTACAGATTGTGGAAAGACTTGGAAAATTCCATGATGCATGGGGAGCAGGACTCCATGTTAAGGTTCCCTTTATTGATGCAGTCAGAAAAGATGTATCTCTTAAAGAGCAGACATATGATTTTCCAGAGTCACAGATGATTACAAAGGATAACATTGTTATTGTAGTAGATTCCGTAGTTTACTCTAAGGTATTCGATGCACAAAAATATTACTATGGCATTGAGGATCCGGTATTTGGTATTGAAAATCTTACAACTACAACTTTGCGAAGCATTGTAGGCTCAAAAAACTTCGATGAGCTCTTAAACGGCCGTGACGCAATCAACGCACAGCTTAAGCAGGAAATTGATTCCGCAACAGATCCATGGGGCATTTCAATTACCAGAGTAGAAGTTAAAAAGCTTCAGGCTTCAAGAGAGGTGCAGGAGACGATGCAGAAAGAAATGACTGCTGAGCGTAACAAGAGAGCCACAATCCTTGATGCTGAAGCACACCAGAAGTCAATTATTACAGCTGCAGAAGGTGACAAGAAAGCGGCTATCCTTGCTGCAGAAGCGCAGGCTGAGTCAACAATCAAAAAAGCAGAGGCAGATGCAGAAGCAATCAGAAAGGTTGCAGAAGCAAGGGCGTATGAAGCACAGATTATGGCTGATGCAATCGGTTCAAGTTCATACGTTACAATCAAGGGCTATGATGCTCTTAAGGAAGTTGCTGACGGAAATGCTACAAAGATTTATGTACCAGCTGACCTTGCGTCAAACATTGTCAGGGCCGGAGTTGAAGGCGACAGTTTCGTTGAGGGATTTAAGAGCCCTGCTGCAAAGAAGCATGTTGAAAAGCCAAGAATCGACCACTGCGAGACGAAGAATGCAGCACATAAGGAAGATGCTGCGCAGATTGGTGACATGATTGATAGTAAGAGCGGCTTCACAGCGACATCAAAAAAGTCGGACAAAAAGAACGGTGAGCTTACGGATGCGATTGTTGAGGCGCTTGGACTTAACTAGAAGCGGGATTATATAAGGATAGTCTCTCGGTAATAAGCTGGGAGATTATTTTTTAAATAATAAAAACTTATATAGAAAGCCATAATAAAGGAATAAATCTATCATACTTATGGTGTAAGAAAAAATGTGCTACAGGCACTGAATTATCAAAGGAGGACATAAAATATGTCAAAGACAGAGTTAGTCGCAGCAATTGCGGAGAAAACAGGACTTACAAAGAAGGACTCAGAGGCGGCAGTAAATGCATTCATTGGAACAGTAACAGAGCAGCTCAAAAAAGGCGAGAAGGTACAGCTTATCGGATTTGGTACATTTGAGGTATCTGAGAGAGCAGCAAGAACAGGAAGAAATCCACAGACTGGCGCTGATATGACAATTGCAGCATCTAAGGCTCCTAAGTTCAAGGCTGGAAAAGCACTTAAGGAATTGCTCAATTAAGCGCTTAGACACAGCGGAGTATAACCAAAAAAATTTTACGATTTTTGAAAAACACAGCATATATGCTAAACAAAAAGATCCATCAGAAAATGATGGGTCTTTTTTCTTACGTCAATGCAGAAGAAATCTCAGTTTTTGCTTCAAATAATGTAAATGCCGATATTGTGCTGATGCAGAAAGATATATATTTAGACCTTACCAATTTTGAAAAATATTTGAAGCGGTCGTTGAAGAACAAAGGTATTAATACAGATAATATAAAAATTCAAACAGGTAACACAGAGACAGAAGATACAAGCGATTCGGGCACTTCTACAATGTTTAATGAATTTACCGCGCAGAAGGTTGACGTGACGGCTGCAACAACCTCAAAAAGTGGTAATAATATTATTACACCTTCTAACAAAGTTTGTGTATACAATATAACCGCCCAAAACGGATTATCAGCAGGATGCTGGAGCGGAAGCTTTAGCATTGGACTGACACTGACAAAAGAATAAAGAAACACAGATTAAGGGTATAGTTAATGGCTATATCCTTTTTTTTGATTTTGATGTTTTTTGGGGAAAATAAAAATCATACTTATATTAAGGCAGTATACAATGCTTGAAAAATATAATACTTTTTCAAAAACTTATATAGAAGGCTATAAATGAAAAATATTTCTATCATACTTATGGTGTAGCGGTGAGAGCCATACACAATACACAAAACACACCATGCCCACGGTCAAGTCCGTTAAGTTCGTTTTTATGCGAAGAACCGACAGGGAGAAGCAGAGAGGCGAGAAGAGGCATAATTGTCGCAGGATACGTTAACGGCTAACCCCAAGGCTCATAACCTTTGGAATGCGGGTTCAAATCCCGCTCCTGCAACTAAGCCTTAAAAAGGCTTCATATCCGGGGTTGTAAAGGCTTCGACAGGATTACAAAAGTGCAGAACTCGCCCGAGTGATGACGCAATCATCAAAACTTAAAATTAAACGCAAACAACAGATGTTTAGCAGCAGCCTAATGGCTGCACCAAAACGTTCCAAGATAATGCTGGTAGGGGCTGAGGTTCAAAAACAAGCGTGTTAGAAGTTCTCTGTATACATAGGAACAGAGTGGTGGGCTAGACTGGACTACAGACGCAAAAACGGCGTAAAGGTTCTGCATGAGTACTAATTCTGGACACGGGTTCGATTCCCGTCAGCTCCATATCCGGCATGGCCGGAAAAATAGAAGGATGGTGTAAGTGGCAGCACGGTGGTCTCCAAAACCACAAATTTGGGTTCAAATCCCAATCTTTCTGCTGCATGGGAAAATCCTGTGCAACATAAGCAACCTTTCAAATATGTACAACGTGGCAGCAATGCTGCCATGCATGGCTCCGTGGTCTAGCCGGTTAGTGATACGGCCCTTTCAAGGCTGTGACGCGGGTTCAATTCCCGCCGGAGTCATTCTGCCATTGTTTCCATTCTTTTGCGGTGGCAGACTCATAAAAACCTCATAATTGTATAAAAGAAGCAGGGCTAAGCTGCTTCGTCTCCCATCTGTCGCTAGAGCAGTATTGCAGGTGCAATTCCTGCAGGGAGATTTCGTCCGGATGAGAAAAGCGTCTGCCGACTATTTTTAATTCTGGACATTTAGTGCCCGTAGCTCAATTGGTTAGAGCATCCGGCTCATAACCGGACGGTCGAAGGTTCGAGTCCTTCCGGGCGCACTATTATCCGGCACTAAAACTGCCTACCGACTGTTTTGGCACTGGATAATTTTTATGACTGCGGAAAAAGCAAAATAATATCTGCATTAAGCTAATTATAACGGCAAATAATGCGGAAGTTTATACTTATGTATCAAGTTCCTTCTACGAATACATATGGATCATTTATAAAATTACCTGATACAATTGCCACAGTCTTTGTTCCGGCTATATTAAGACTTCCTTCTTAATTATAAAACAAATAGCAGATCATCTAGTGTTGATAACTTCCGGAACATAATAACAATTCAAAAGCAGATATGTTGCAGCTTCCTTCTTCTTGGACTTTATAAGTTGATTTCAGTTGCGACGATTACTGCGAAACCGGATATGATAGCAGTTCCTTCTATGGATATGTTATATCTCGTTTGGCTGATTTTGGTCAGCCGAGATAGTTGATGTACTGCTGTCAATTCCCAGTTTTTATCAAAGGAGAAAAATTCATTATGGAAAATTCAGTATTTAACATCATTTTAAGAAGAAAAAACAGAGTGTTCATTAACGATGACGATATGCTTAAATCTCTTTCTGCTGCAGTCGGTGAAAAGAATAAGCAGATTGTTGCAACAATGAATAAGAACATAGAAGTCTTTGGCTATACAATGTCAGAGGCTCTTTTTGACAAGCTTGTGCACATGAAAGCTAAGAACCGTGAAGTGATGTATGATGCCCTTGTAAACGGACTTAAGGAAATCACCGGTGCTGACAGGGTGTACAATCCAATGTATCCTAATTTCCCTGAGTCTGTCATGGAGAAAGATGATTTTGAACTGTATTTCAATGCTATCGTTCATTACTGGTCTTTTGGCACCCTTCTGCCTTATGAGGAGAAAAAGGAGAGAGTACCTCTTTTTAACACTGCAAAGGTTAAGGTCCTTGAAGCAGGTTCGTTTGATGACTTAAATGACATCTTTAATAATTTCTGTGCATCAAAGACATCTCTTTCAAAGAGTGATGTGGATGACATGGTCTTTATTTTAAATTCAGCAAAGGTTACTTTGCCGGATGAGATTCCGTTTAAGGAGAATACTGCGTGCATATGCAGACTGCTTGTTGATACCGGTGTTGACACAGATGGCTCTTTATGCAGAAAATACATAAAAACTGCAACTGATGTACTGCGTCTTGTTACAGCAATGTCTGATGGTGACGTCAGTCTTGCAGAAAACACTAAGTTCAGAAACTTAAAGAGAGGCGAGCGCAGAATTATCATGAACCTGCTTGCAGGCTGTGGAAATGCAGCTGAGGATATGAGCAGATATGCCGGAAGATGGATCCGTGTAGGCGAAAAACTGCACCCGGGTGAGTTTGCTAAGAATGAGCGCTATACAAAAGTTGTTCAGGCATTTGGCGTCATAAGAAATGATGGTAAAATTCAGTCGTTTGCAGGCAGAGTGGATGCGGCTGTTGCGTCAGGCGATGTAAACACCGTTGTTTCCCTGCTTAAAAAGCGCCCGGGAGAGTTTGCAAGAAGAATTGATTTTCTTCTTCGCACATTTGACAAGGATGCCGACGGAAAGGCTGTTATCATGGGCTTTGCTTCTGTTGCAAAGGATGTATCGTCTACAGTACTTTTGCAGGTAAGAGAGCATTTTATCAATAAGCTTGACGGCAGTGATGACATGAGGGTTTTCTTTCCAAAGGGAAATCTTGCAAGGTCATACTATGTCAAGAATGACAAAACAGAGGCTATTCCTGAGGATGCAATGATAATGGTTATTGCTGTCTGCGAGAATGCGCTTGTCAATATATATGGAAGTAGGGCATTTCTTGGAAAAGTGTATATTGACAAGGCTCTTAGAAACTACACAGTACCGTTTTCGTTAAGAAGCGCGGGCAAGACAATGACCGCTGTTTCAAGAGGCTCACGTATTGCAATAGACGACAGTGTAAAGATTATCAGACCATTCATCTGGTGGACTAATACCAAGAATGATATTATTGATGTTGATCTGTCAGTAGCGGTTTTTGCTGATAACTGGGATTGTCTTGAGCATGTGTCATACTCAAACCTTAAGTCAGAGAAGTTTGGAATGTACCATTCAGGTGACATTACAAACGGCGGACCTGTTGACGGAGAGGGTGCTGCTGAGTTTATTGACCTTGACATTGACAAGGTTTTGGGGGCAGGTGCAAGATACGCGGTATTTAACGTGTATAATTTCTCGAATGAGTTCTTTTCAAAGATGGAGCATGCAGCTTTTGGCTTTATGACAAGAGAGAACATGGAAAGTGGTGAAATCTTTGAGCCGTCTACAGTAAAACAGCGCATGGACCTTGCATCAGCAACTACCACATGCATTCCGGTCATCTTTGACCTTAAGGAGAGGGTATTCATCTGGTGTGACATGGCACTTACTGCTGACCATGTAAGAGCTGGCTATGGCGGCATCAATGTGGAGAGCAATCTGCCATCAGTAGTTGTTACCTGCAAAGCCATGGTTGATGTTAAAAAGCCTAATCTGTATGACCTGCTTATGTTCAATGTTAAGGCAAGGGGTATTATTACCGCCAATCCGGACGAAGCGGACATAAGATTTGGTCTTGATGATAACTGCGATGTGAAGCCAAGTGATATTGACGTTATCGTTGGCAAATATCTGTAGACAGCATAAACAAGGGCGGGAGAAATCCCGTCTTTTTTATATGGAAGGCCATTTACAAACATTATTTCTGACATACTTATATTAAAAGGAAAGGAAGCATTTTAAATGGAAGAACTAATCAGACGCATCAGCAGAGACCACGAACCATATGAAGTAGACAAGACGGATCCTGTAATAATACAAAGTATGAGTGGCAGGACACTGTCAGAAGATGAAATTAATAAGCTCGATGCAAAAGAGCAGACGGTGCTCAAAGAAGGAATGCGACAATTTTTGGATACGCAGACGGCATGCTTAAATGATATAATTGTAAGAAATGGCTGCTATTTTGAAAGCCGCTTTGCTGGAAATTGCAGAATAATCAGAAGAATCATTAAAATGGACGAACAAAGAGTTGCAAATTAATCTTTTGCAGCAGGAAAGGAGAAAAAATAATGGGACAAAAAAGCCGGCTTAAAAAATTTGCCAGGAATGCCATAAACCAGAAAGACATTAATAATGCGTTTCTTGGCAAACTACCTGATGGATTAAAAACCAGGGTTACGGACAATATAAAAACACAGGACACACAGATGGCTCAGATGTTAAAAGGATTCGCTGAATCATTTAACGGGCTGGATTTTAAGACGGAGCCGCAGGCATCAGACAGAGAGATAGGATACTTCTTCGTGCAGGGTTTCCTGACAATTGATATGAGATTGGATTTTTTCGCAATAGCTAATGATTTTTTCATGAACTGCCCAGGTATCTGCAAAACCTTCAATGAGGAATATTATGACGAAAATCTTGATTTTCTTTACGGCAAAAACGAGGATGATGTTGTGTATTTCCCAAGTGCTGAAGGAGACTGGTTTAAAATAATGATACTTCATTATATATACCGTGCCGCAGTTGACATGGACAATGATTTCTGCAAAAAACAGCTTTTGTATCTGTACAGAACATACTACAAAAAAGAATATAATCAGGTAAAACGGTTCTCAGAAATAACATTAAAAGACGTACTAGACATATTAGGAGATACAAATGCCAGCTCCATCGCAAGGATTATTGTAATGGCAAAATTTATGGGTAAGACCGTAAAACCTGAGTATCCGGATGGCAGACTTCTTCAGCTCATGCATAAGGATTTTACAGAACGCACCATAGCTGAACAATACGATTTTTACGAGCCTGTCATTCTTGAAGAATCACTTGATGAAAGCAGAGACCATATGCAGGAAGCTCAGGACATGGCTAAAAAATACATGAAAAAATATAAATCTGTAATAGAGGAACTAAAAGCTTCTACATCAAAGCTTATGTTCAGGTATTTTGCTTTAAGAGAAAGAAAAGAACTTTCGTGGATTGCAGACAGATGGCATGAAAATGATAGCATAGTTGAAAAATACATAGGATATGCAATAGCACTTGCCATATCAGATCCTGAATATGATTACGGTTTTCTAAATAAAAGTATTTTAGACGAAGAAACTGAAGGATGTATTGCCAAAATGATGTTTATGGCATTTACCTGCTATTTAAGCAATGAATTATTGTGTGCGCAGGTTGCCGAAACGCTTGATACGTCATTTCTGTTTTCAACAGAACCAGATATCGAAGTACATTATAAAGGTATAGAAATAGCAGCGGAATACAGCAAGGAAACAGATGATGCAGAAGACACTCAGGAAAGCGTACAGGGTGAGGAACTGATTACAGACCTTGAATCGGAGATAAAAGCGCTTAAGTCAAAAATCAAAATGCAGGAAACCGAAATAAGCTCGCTAAGGAAAGAAAATAGAAAAGTAAAAGACCTTCAGGAAGAACTTGAGAAAGAAAAACAGGAGAATGCAGATGATAAAAAAGAGCTGGCAGCATTGAGGACATTTGTGCATGAACTTGATGACGAAGGAAACAAAAGCAGCAGGACAAGCATTGATGAGATGAAAAAGCTGTTAAACTCAAAGAAAGTGACTATAATAGGAGGACATCAGAATCTTGTCAACTATCTGAAGCAGGAATTCCCTAACTGGACATACACGGCAACGGAAGTAAGGTCTGATATTCCATTGTCGAAGCTTTTAAATCAGGATATTACAATCTTCTGCGCTGAACATATCTGCCACGCGTTTTATTACAAATATCTGCATATGGCAAGGAAAAATGACCTCAAAATAGGCTATATACAGGGTTCAAATGTTGAGCAGATAATAACGCAGATATACGGACAGGTATAATGGAAGGAAGAAGCGTTCATGGAAATTAACAAAAAGCAGATATTAATTAGGAGGAAAACACATGCAAAAGAGAAGAATTGTTATGGCAGCGGCTGTTGCAGTACTTACTGTCGGATTGACTGGATGCGGACTACTTGACAGTGAGGTTAATGAACTGAATGGAACTATAAAAGGAAATACGTATAATGTTTCCTTTTACAGTAATGAAGGCGAAAACTTTATGAACATGAGCGGCGAAAAAATAGACATGTCGTCAAATACTGTAGAAGAGCCTGTTTATACAGATGGTGGCTGGGGATATTCGGAGACAATGAGCTCCGTTGTAACAGTAACCATTGATGGCAGCGAAATAGAAAGCTGTGGAAGCACAATGATTTTCGCAGAGGATGGACTTGAGCCGGAAGTGGATTTCAAAAGCCCGGAACTGATTGAAAGTGCATCAGGCAGTTCAGTCAAGGATTATACATTCATCGCTGGCATTGTCAACAAGGTTAAGAACAATTTTGGAAAGAGCAGGGTGGTTGTAATCCAGTCGCAGCTTGGCGATCCGATATGCGCATACTCAGGTGACGAAGTATATTGGAAAGTCTGCAAAGACCTGCCAAAGACAACAAAGTTAATGATAGACGGAAAAGCTCTGTATATCCACAGAGCTAATTTCCAGATAATTGATAAGGAATTATTGAATTAAGGAGGATTAACTATGAGCATTATAACAGCAGAAAATATGGAACTTGAACTTTTACCGGATGAGGTGGAGCGATTAAGCAGGGAGCATATACAGGCGAAAATTGAGAGCCTGCTTATGCACGGAATACAGGAGATTAACCCTGATTTAAGCAGAGAAGCTGCGGAGGTACTGGCGCAAACAATGAAATCATCAGTTATCGCAAAATACGAGACGGCGGCAGACAGGCTGATGCGAGAGTTTGCTGATGAAGCATTGAAGACATACGAATCAGACCTTGAAATGCGCCCATGTACGTTACATATCGAATTTATTGATTATGACGGCGAAGTGCCAGATGACAGACATTTCCAGACGAGAAAAGAGGCTTTTGCCGCGATTGATGAATTTGTGATGAGCGTATACAACAAGAACCCAAACCATACATATACTTTCAGGAAAGTCAATCCGAAGAAGGAGTATGAAATAAGAGAGAAGGGCGAAGCAATTATCAAGATGTATATCAGAGAAGACTAAGAAGATGCGAAATTATATGAACCGGGAGCATATGCTACTTCCGGTTCTTTCCGCAAGAATAAAAAATCATACTTGTAATAAATTACGAAGAAAGGGCAGACATAAGCTATGAATGTCAAGAGAAGAATAACAGCAATAGTACTGGTATGTAGTCTTATAATACTGATTTTTGGAGGACAAAGCCCTGCAACTGTAATGGCAGATGATACTAAAATAGTAGAATCTGCTAATTATTCAGGACCTTATTGGAGTAGTAGTGGTTCATGGAATAGTTGGAAAAATTGGTATATTAACAAAGGGTATACTATCATCGGATCTGGGAAAACAACATTATGGTGGAATAGAAAAGATTATGAAGCATGGTGGTTGGGAGTCAAAGATAAAAATGAAAATTTGAAATGGGCTTTATTGTTTGATGGGGTTCAAACAACTTCAGGCAATTATATTACTCGATATAATGCATGGATGCCGGTACGCGAGGGAAATGACATAGTCTGGTACTATTTAGATAATGAAGGACTCACATACACTAATACGTGGTTACATACAAGATGTGCAGATGCAAATAATAAAGCTTCAGATAAACATGGTTATTTTTATTTTAACGGAAGTGGCAGGTTACAAACAGGATGGCTTCGAGACAGAAGCGGCGGATGGTACTATTCAGATGATAAAGAGGGCAGCGTAAATCCTGGTATAAGCGAACATGGCGGATTGACTTGGACAACGATAAAAAATCCAATGTCATACGAGAAAGATGGCCTTTATAGTAATGGATTATATTATCTTAATGGTCTGAATGTTGTAACAAACGTATATAGAATGAACATTAATGGCTCTTATGATTATATAGGGAACACAGTAAACAATATCAAAGTTGGAGATGGCAATGACCAAATAAATCCCCTAAAAGAAAAGACGATAAATGCAGATACAGATTACGTAAATAAGCAAATTTATAACTCAAAAGGATTGTTTATTAATGCAAATGCAGAAGGAAGCTGTACTCAGCAACAAAATCTGGCTTTGAAAAATAATAATTATAAACAGATAAAAATCAATGAATTTACATACTATATTGACAGGAAAAAATTTACTTTGACTCAAAATATAAATAGTGATGCAGAAACAACTAAAACATCATCAATATATTTTGAAGGCGCAACAACCATTGAAGATCCATCTGCCAAGGCAGGATATACATTTACTACATGGAATCTACAAGGGAATGGAAGTGAATTGAATGGCAGGACATTTATAATGGGAGATGAGGATGCTATTCTTACTGCACAGTGGAAGTATAATACTATTCATGTTAAGATACCCCAGACTCTTATTGGGGATTCAAAAGGTAACAGTTCATTTCGTGTCAAATGTGACGACTTAAAAGCTGGTAACATCAAAGTGACAGTTCCAAACAGCCTTCTATATAAGCAGGCTGGCAAGACTGACATAACAGCTGCAATAACAGCAAAAAGTGGTAACAATACCATTACACCAACAAATAAGGTTTGTGTATACGATATAGCCACCACTAACGGATTATCAGCTGGATGCTGGCAGGGAAGCTTTAACATAGGACTCACGCTGACAAAAGAATAAAGAAACGCAGATTAAGGGTATAGCTAATGGCTATATCCTTTTTCATTGAAAAAAATATCATACTTATAATGACAAATTTAAAATAAATCACAAAAGAGGATTTTGTGGGGAAAGGAAGAAAAAATGATAAATTTCAGAGATGAATTGAAGAAAATGAGATTCAAAAAGAAACCGCGTGATGGTAAGAAGCATGATCTGTCAGCACCGGGCAGGAAGACCGTTTTGTCAGCCGGAGCTGTTCTCATAGCAGTCGGACTGCTTACGGCGGGAGTTCTTAATGCAAATACGAGTGCTTATACAAGCAGCTTTTTGTCTGACAACAGCAGTTCGCGTAAAATAACCAACGAGAACTACGACTATAAAACGGCAGACAAGCACCTTATCGTAAAAAACGCTTCAAGTCTCAAAGAATCTGACGGATACAAAAAGATTGCTGATGGGCTGTATCTTGTGGACAAGGATAAAGAGCTTGATGGAAGCGTTACAACATATGAGGATGGAGATGTTGTAGTCGCTGATGCTGAGGATGATGGAGTGAATCCTGAAGAAGATGTGGATACAGGTGACAAGACTGAGAAGACAGAAATATCAGGCGAGACACCTGATGATAACAATACCGATGTTGGTGATGTAAAAGAAAACGATAAAACTAATGAAGCGGCAGAGTTGACTGACAATGAAAATAATGATGAAAGCACCGCTGATAAAGACACAGAAAAAGAAATTGTGCTTAAAACAGATGAGAGTGAGTCAAAAACACCAACATCAGTTACTGAAAGTGCATACAAAGAATCAGAAAAACAACTGAAGGAAGTTGAAAAAATAAACGAATGCTCAAAACTTGATAAATATTTGTCAACATTGACATTCGACAATGATATTAAGATAGCCGTTGTAGACTCGGGAGCGACTGTAGATAGTGACAGAGTTCTTAATGGAGCCAATTTTTCAGCAACGGGAGACAAACTCAGTATTGCAGATGACAACGGACATGGCTCGAAAGTTACAGAATTAATGCTCGAAAACACACCAGACAATGTATCTATATTGCCAGTCAAAGTAGTTGACAGCACAGGACATGGTACGCTACTGTCCTTATATCAAGGTATTGAATATGCAATAGAACAGAAAGTGGATATAATTAACATCTCACTTGCATCAAAGGCAATTGATACAGGATTGATTCAGAAAGCTGTCAATGATGCGAGAAATGCGGGTATTTTAGTAATAGCAGCCGCAGGAAATGACAACTCTGATGTTAAAAACTATGTGCCAGGCAATGTCAACGGCGTTATGACTATTGCTGGTATTGATGAGAATAACAATATAGCCCAATATTCAAATTATGGCAACATGATTAGCTACGCAGCTAACGGCGTTTATAAAGAGTATAAAGGAACATCTTTCGCTGCAGCAAGAGTTTCAGCCGTCGCAGCAATGATAAAAAGCAATAATAAAAATAATGATATTGAAAGTATTCTTGATAGATATGTATACAATCCAAAGATTGACAAAAAGTATATTGGCCGTGGAATGATTACTTTATCAGGGAAAATTACTGCAAATAAAGAAAAAGAGTTAAAAGAAAACGTTCAGGCAAAATTAGACGATTGGGAAAGTATTTCAGACAAAAAGGTGAATGATATTATCAAAGACATGCCTGCTGATGAGATAGCTTTTTTCTGGCAGTCGCTAACCGAAGAAAAACAGAAAAAACTTTTAGAAAGATGCGCATATCTTAATCAGGATGTTACTATTAGCAACAAAGATGGAGTACAAACAAAATCATTTGCTGAATATTTAAACAGCAATTTTACATTTGACGATACCGCGACAGTTGGTTGGGAACAGCAGACCATGTGGGATCAAAGCCGTGGATATTTCTGGTGCTGGGTAGATTATAGTGGCGCAAAGTGCTGGTATAAAATAGATGTGTCATTATCAAGAACCGACTCTATAAATGGTAATATGACATTTGCTTCTAGTTTTTATTCTGGTACAAACGTGGCAACTATAAGCTGCGCAAATGGACAGACCAATGGTCATAATTATGCAGGTGGCACGACTGTAACGGCAACGCCTAAGACGGGATATTTTATAAAAAACGGTGGTAATTATGGCTCTGGTGCTGTATCGACATGGTGTAACATAGGATGTTTAACAAACGCAGGATTTACATGTTCAAACAATGCGTATCATAATTGGAAGACACGTCCGTGGAATAGTGATTCAGATATTAAGTTTGTCGGAGCGCCGGGACTTCATGCAGAATTTGATGTCGGAGATGCCAAAAATGCAACATGTACAGTCAATATGGATCCTACTTTAAGCGGAAAGGTCATCAACGGCGGAGGCGGACGAAAAGATTTTACATTTGATGTATATAGTGGCAGCAATAAAATAAAAGATCGGGTTTACGATTTTAATGAAGATGTAGAGTATGGTTCTCATTTGTATATTAAAAGTGTAAGTGCACCAACAGGCTACCATATTACAGGTGACGATAATGGTACTTACAACTTGGGAGTAATAAAAGAAAATAAAACAGGAAGCAAGACGATATACAAACCAAATATAGAGCCAAATACATACAATGTGGCTTATGAACAGAATAAACCATCGGACAAAATGCTTGATTACTACAAACCGTATGGTTCTACTGCAACAACAAAAGGCTGCACATATGGTGTTACGAACTACATTAGTTCATGCGGATATACCATGCCGGGTTATTCATTTAAAAACTGGAATACGGCTTCAAATGGCAGTGGAAAAACATACAATCCCGGGGATTCATTCACGGCTCTTACAAGTACAAACGGTGAAACAGTACATCTTTATGCTCAATGGACAAAGAACAGCTACACAACACACTTTGATCTGAATGGCGGTTCGGGCTATGCTCCTGATCAGACTGTTGCATATGGCGAAAATGTATCTCTTCCTATGGATGGATTTTCCAAGGAAGGTAAAACATTTATCGGATGGTCTTTAACTGCAAATGACATTGGTTCAACAGTACAGTCATTAAGGTCTGGCTTTTCATATGTCAATATGTATAAGACGGAGACAAAATACTTTGACTCTCCGCAGGATGTAACACTCCATGCGATGTACTCAATTCCTGTATCGGATGTAAAATCTGTACAGTTGCGCGTGTTGCAGAAGAATGGCCCACAGATGGATGTTAAGTCTATTTCAGATGTTAGCTTCCACAAGGACGGAGAAGCCTTCTACTCATTTATAGGAGCTTACAAACTTGTTCAAATGTTAAACTCTTCAGGCGGATATTATCAGGCTTACAACAACTATTATTGTAATCTTGGAGCCGACATTATAGCAACAGACAATGCTGGAAATGTTGGAACTATCTGGAGGCTTGAACTTAATGGTGCAAACAATCCTGATCCGCCAGCACCTGAATACAGAACAGTTAAAACAGATCACTATATGTACAAGTATAAACTGGCAAGAAACAATAGTGGATTTGAATACTACGATACGACTGACGGCCAGCAGGTTCTCAAAGGAACAAGTTATGAGGCAGGTTTCCTGAATGAAAAGTCGAATCCAAGGATTCCTGACGGATATGAACCGGTGCGCATGACTGTTAAGTTTCAGGATGTTCAGGGAGCTTCAGAAAGTGATATTATGAACAAATATAACGGCGATAATGATGTTGATAATATATCTATAACTGAAAACACTTTCTATTCTGCATACTACATGCCGAAACAGTACAAAGTACATTTTAAGACTGCTTCAAATGAGTCTTTTATCAAAAATAAAAACGCTGATAACAGAAATTCAAAGTCATATCTGTATACAAACAATGAAATGCCTACAATGAACATTCATTATACAGAAGCCTTTGAAGAGCTTCCATCAGCATCAAAAACTGGACACACATTCACAGGATGGTTTGTACTTGATGAAAATGGAAATGATACAGGCGTACAGATTAAGAAAGATGAACCTTTTAATTATACCCGTGATATAACTGTAGTCCCTCACTGGGAAATTAACAGTTATAAGATTACTTATGACGCAGCAACAAACGGCGGCGTACTGTCAGGAAAGTCGTCTGAGTCGGTGCAGTATAATTCAAAAGTAAATATAGACACAAATAACTACAGTGCAGCAAAAGACGGTTTTAATTTCCTCGGATGGAACACCAATCCAGAAGCTACAGAAGTCAAGGGCGGCGTTTTTGAAGATGGCGCAAAAGTGCTTAACAACGGCAGAATGCCTGATAAAGACATAACGGTTTATGCAATATACAGCCGTACTGTCACAGCAAAATTCTACAGTGCTTATTCGCAGGGAGAGCCTTATGAAATCGCACCTTCAGGAACACTTACTGACACTATCAGCGTGACATACTACAATACTGATACATCAGGCGAAATTACAGCTCCAAAGTCAAAACAGGGAAACCTCGACTGGACATTCTGTGGATGGTCTACAGAGAACAACTGGAATTCACCTATTGCAATAGTGGCCGACAATAAGATAAGTATCAGCAAAGACACAGACTTTTATGGGCTGTACCAGAAAAATGTAACACTGAGTTACGAAAGCAACTGCGATGCGTCAGTTGATCCAATGACAGGAACAGTTTATTTCAATGCAGCTCCCGACGGAAAGCAGGGTGACTATAAAAAGAATTTTGAAGGAAATCTTGATAGTTCACTGCAAAGCAATGAAGCAAACAGTTTCGTTGGCTGGGTACAGACGTTCCCACAGACAAACTGTGCTGTATGCGGAAACCCTACAAAGGACAGCATCATAGGAACAATCGACACAAGCGTTAACGGCTGTAAATGTAAGTGTTTCTATCCAAACAGCGGATATAAGAACAAGCGTCAGGATGGATGTACATGTTGCTTTATGGCAAATGATGCATTCAGCATTGACCGTGATACAACTGTTGCTGCAAGATGGGATGCATATCCAACAATCAGTGCAAAGGATACTTATATCTCAGTTCAAGAAAAGAATGATTTTGAGAAAAAACTCCTTGACTCAGCGGAGTCAATTGATAACGAGGATGTTACAACACCAATAGTTATACAGAATAAGGATGAGATTAAGGAAATCATAAACGGCACTGATGAAAATGTTGATGTGACAGTTATTTACAAAACAGCTGATTCATATGGAAACATTACAACAGAGAGCAAGATGCTTCATGTCATAAACACGGCATCAAAAGAAGCTGCAAACACATCATATGCAAGATTCATCAATACAAAAGCAAAGAACGCTTCTTACAATATGGGTGGACTTGAAGAAAATTCACTATGGCTCACAAAACAGTCATACAAAGATGCGTTAAACACAGCTCTTTCAAATGCTGATAGTGTAAAGGGTAAAAAGATGGATACCGCTAATTCATATCTTCTTGGAAATGGAAAGGCATACAAGCCACAGTACGTACTTAAATACACAAACAGTGATATAAAGGCAATAAAGAAATATCTGAAAAATAACGGATATGGAAAATTCCAGTCATCTACTGACATGGACAAAGGAAGCAGTATATTAAAGGACTACTTCAAGACATATGTTGAAGCATACGAAGAATAATTTTTTGTATCACACAATTGGCAGGAGACCGTTCGCGGTCTTCTGTTTTTTTAGAATGAATGAGAAAAAGATTAATCATATTTGTCAGTGGAATGAGATGAGGTTTGTGAATTATTATATGTACTATCAAATTATAAATTGATAGTAAATTAGTGCTATACTCCTACGCATAAATATGCTATACTATATGTAGTGGTTTTTTAAAGACAAATTCAGATATATGCCCGAAAAAGAAAAAATCTTATATAGAAGGCCATTTGCTAAAATGAAATCTAACATACTATATATGTAAAAAAGGAACAGATTTTAGTTCCATGAAACACAGATCAGATTGAAGAGAAGGAGAAATATCAATGAAAAAGAAAATTTTAATGGCCCTCCTGTGTGGAACAATGACAGCGTCATTATTCACAGGCTGCGGCAAGTCTGACAGTATAGAGCAGACAAAGGACAAAATGAAAGTTGAGGCAGGTGACACCTTCAATTTCAAGGTATCAGACTACTTCAAGCACTCAAACGGAGACGCTATCAGCGATGATGAGTACAAGCTCGATGCGACAGCGGTAAACACTGACAAGGTAGGAGAGTACACCGTAAAGGTTACATTCGGCACAGGTAATGATGCAAAGGATTACAAGGTGAAGGTAGCTGTGCAGGATACCGTTGCACCAGAAATCAAGGCAAAGGGAGATGTCGCAAACAGTGGATATACATATGTCAACGACATGAGCACAGACATGTCACAGTATGTTGATGCAACAGACATCACAGACCTTAAGTATTCCACAAAGGCTGAGAAACTCGGAGACCTTGCCGAGGTAAACGACCAGTCAATTGCAGGTTATCTTGAGCAGGTGAAGACTGTAAATGACGCAGAAGCCGCAAAGCAGGCTGAAGCTTCAAAAAAGAGTGACAAAAAAGAGGACAAGAAGGCTGATAAAAAGGATGCAACAGAGAAAACCGATGGCACCGAAAAGGCTGACGGTACTGAAAGCGCAGCCCAGACAGCAGATGACCTCAAAAACATGGGCGAGGGCTTCTATCTTACAACAGTAACAGCCACAGATGCAGGTGGCAATACAGCAGATGTGTCGTTCCTTGTAATCTGCGACAAGACAGCGCCTGTTGTATCATACAACGGACAGCAGCTTGCTGACGGAAGCACAATAGAGCTTGAGAAAGACATAAATGATGCATCAGAGGTAGTTTTTGATGTAACAGACAACACCCGTGGAAAGCTGGCAGACGGCGACTATACCAAGACGCTCGATAAGAGTAATGGCTACAGCTTCAAGATTGACGCAGGGGATTCTGCAGGAAACCAGACTTCAATCAGCGTGAACGGAAACGTGAAGAAACAGGAAGTGGCTGAGAACAGCAGTTCTGCTAACAAGGGAAGCGGAAAGAACAACGGCGGTTCAAAGAAGAATAACACCTCATCAGGAAAGAAGCACAACAGCAGCTCATCAGGTGGCAGTTCTGCACCTGCAAGCAATCCGGAAAACGGAGATAATACCGTGAGCGAGCCTGCTAATAATAATGTGCAGTATGGAGTGATTACATGGACAGACAAAGGCGGTGGATGTTACAAAGTATATGCACATAACTGGAATGAAGCGCAATCTTATGCAGATGCTTTTGTTAAGAGTAAACTTGGTAGCAGTTACTCAGGAAGTTTTCAATCAGGCGGTTCTAGTAACGGAGTCTATTCCGCTGGTAGACTTATAGCAAGAATTGATAACGATAGCGCTAATGCAATATATGAAATGCGACCAAATGTTGCTAAGGTTGTGAGTGGTTCAACCTTTAACGAATCTACATGGGAATGGGAAGACGCTAAAGATATAAGCTGGTAAAAGCAGCAAATGTTATAGAGGATAAGACATCTCTTTTTGGGATGTCTTATTTTTTTAAAAGAAAAAATCATACTTATACTGTAAGTAAAATTTACAAATATCTAAGAAAGGAGGATTTTTATGCTAAGTAGGTTAAAAAAGATTGCAAAACGTGCAGCTGCGGTTATTGCAACGGGAATTATCACGTTGACAGCATTACCCGCTATTCCTGTACATGCATCTGAAGATGTTATAAATTATCATGTATATCAGAATGCTAAACAACTTTATGACTCAGTAGCAGACACATCATGGATATACACCACCCCCGACAATTCAGAACTTTTCTGGGTGACAAAGAGTAACAAGGCATCAAGCTCATCTCATCTGAAATACAGAACCCTTGGCTGGAGACTTGTTATATCGGGAAGCGGGTATTCGCAGAAATGTGACCTGATACTCAACAACACAATCAAAAGGCCAGCAGGGGCATTAGGAGAGTGTGAGAGTGATGGTTACTATTATATTCTGTATACCATAGACTTAAAGACGGTCTATAACAGAATGTGTGCCCAAAACAGCAGTATAGCAGCAGCGATATACGGCGGTTCATCATATCATATTGTGGCACATCCGATAATGACAAAAGTACCGGCAAACAGCAGCCCAAGCGGATCGCTTACAGGAGAAAACTCAAACGGAACTGTTAATGCAAGTGGTTTTGTATGTTTCATGGATGAAAATGGCGGCTACAATGCACTGAAGAATTGTGCTTCATGGAGTTCAGCTTCGTATGATGCGTTTAGTGATTTCCATTCTGGAAGAAATTGTGATATAAGCGCAATGAAATACAATGTCCGATATAGGATTGTGGATGGAAATGGCAATGCTGTTGAGAACACTTCTTTGTCTAGCGGTTTGAAAACAAATTCAGGCGGAGATGTCGTTAATTCGAGGGGATCTGCGTATTCGCAGAATGTAACATCGTTCGCCCCAATAAGCGCATTAAATGTTGCGATTACAAAGCCTGGCTATACTCTTGAAACAGTATGGAAAAAATCCGGAACAAACTATGCAGTTGGTTTTGGCGGACAGATTACATCCTATGCGATAGGCGGCAACACAACCCTTGTAGCAAAGGTAACACCAAACACATATTATGTTGACTACTATAAGGATGGAAATGTTATCATGCGCCAGACATGTACTTATGACAAGAACTTCAGTACATATGACGGCACATCTGTTTCGTGGGACAATTATGTATTCAAGAACTGGAATACACAGGAAAATGGAAAGGGAACAACATATAACTCAAAGCAGACAGTTAAAAATCTGACGACCGTTCCAGGCGGAGTGGTTAAGCTTTATGCACAGAAAGAGCCGAAGGAATATGAAGTAACACTGAATCCTGTTGGAGGAAGTGGCGGCACAGATAAGGTATATGAGAAATATGGTATCAGATACACAGCTCAGAGTGAAAAAGTTGTAAATAATCCGGCATCAATAAGTGCTGTAACTTCACCAAAGAAATTTGGTTATGATTTTACCGGATATTTTACATCGGCTAATGGTGAAGGAAACAAGTTTGCAGATGGCGTAAACCCGTTAATGCAGACACCTAATGCAAACCACACGGTTGCTATCACAAAAGATACAGTAATGTTTAATGCAAAAAACACACATACTGTATATGCGAATTATACACCGCGTACACCGGTCATCAGTTTTAACAAGCAGGGCGGTTTAGGTGGCTCAGATTCAACAACAGCTACATTCGGCAACGACCTGCCACTTGTTGACAACAACAAAAATTCTTTGTCAGCACCGTCAAAAGAAGGCTGGTCATTTAAGGGCTACTATACAGAGCCTGATGGCAGAGGAACAATGTTTTACAACGAGTCTATGGGTGCAACAAAGACCTGTGACTTTGAAGACAACCTGACTGTATATGCCTACTGGGTGGACAATATTCCGCCAACAGTAACTGTCGTGCCAACTACAAACGGATGGACAAATCAAGCTATAAACATCACCATACGAATGCATGACACAGGAAGCGGACTTAAAAAATCTGGCTGTGTTATCAAAATGGATGGCAAAGAAATTGGCTGGAACCGATGGTTTAGTGACGGATGCACAGACGAAGTTGTTACAACCATCACATGTACTACAGAGGGCATTCACAAGTATGAAGCTATTGCCACTGATATGTGGAGCAATGTAAGTTCTGCAATGACCGTTGTATATTATGATATTACGGTGCCAAAAGGAAGTGTTCATGCTTACGGCCCGGGAGTTTCAGAAAGAATACCGATGACATATCTTAATAATAGCTCAGTATGGTACATCCGAGACGGAAAAGTTACAGATTACAACGTAAAATACGACTAGGACGGAAACACAAGATCAGATATCTGACGAGATTAAGCATGGCACAAGCCGTGCTTTTTTCGTTTATGGAAGAAAAATAAGTGCCACAGGTGCTGACAGGGG
>OIBW01000030.1_pt1 | contig 77924 bp, 58 predicted proteins | sample 1581131 | NCBI WGS metagenome assembly OIBW01 (sample SAMEA3882517, study PRJEB24775) | human gut metagenome | biome: human-associated habitat; feature: intestine environment; material: feces | place: Netherlands | collected 2009/2010 | reverse complement strand
AAAAAAATTCACCGTCCCGGAAATGTCCGGAGCGATACAAAATCAAAAAAATCCCAGGAGGACATATATTATGAAAGAAAAAGTTGTTTTAGCGTATTCCGGTGGTCTTGATACCACAGCCCTTATCCCGTGGCTGAAAGAAACCTTTGATTATGATGTTGTCTGCTGCTGCATCGACTGCGGACAGGGAGAAGAGCTTGATGGACTGGATGAAAGAGCAAAACTTTCCGGTGCTTCCAAATTATATATCGAAAACGTTATCGACGAGTTCAGTGAAGACTTCATCATGCCGTGCGTAAAAGCAGGCGCTGTTTATGAGAACAAATACCTGCTCGGTACTTCCATGGCACGTCCGGTTATCGCAAAGAAACTCGTTGAGATCGCAAGAAAAGAAGGTGCTGTTGCCATCTGCCACGGCGCTACCGGTAAAGGAAATGACCAGATCCGTTTCGAGCTCGGCATCAAAGCCCTTGCTCCGGATATCAAAGTAATCGCTCCTTGGAGAATGACCGATGTATGGACCATGCAGTCCCGTGAAGACGAGCTGGCTTACTGTAAAGCACACGGCATCGACCTTCCGTTTGATGCAAACCACAGCTACAGCCGTGACCGTAACCTGTGGCACATCAGCCATGAGGGACTTGAGCTTGAGGATCCGTCCAACGAGCCGAACTACGACGATCTTCTCGTACTGACCACTCCTCCGGAAAAAGCTCCGGACGAAGGCGAGTACGTAACCATGACCTTTGAGGCCGGCGTTCCGAAGACCTTAAACGGAAAAGAAATGAAAGTTTCTGAAATCATCACCGAGCTGAACAAGCTGGGTGGAAAACACGGCATCGGTATTGTTGATATCGTTGAGAACCGTGTTGTCGGCATGAAATCCCGCGGTGTTTATGAGACTCCTGGCGGAACCATCCTGATGGCTGCACATGAGCAGTTAGAGGAGCTGATTCTCGACCGTGAGACCCTGAAAACAAAGAAAGATCTCGGAAACCTGCTTGCTGAGGTTGTTTACGAAGGAAAATGGTACACTCCTCTGCGCGAGGCAATCCAGGCATTCGTTGATGTAACCCAGAAATACGTAACAGGCGAAGTAAAATTCAAACTGTTCAAAGGCAACATCATCAAAGCCGGCGAGTCTTCTCCGTACAGCCTGTACAATGAGTCTCTTGCTTCCTTCACCACCGGCGATCTCTACGATCACCACGATGCAGACGGATTCATCACACTGTTCGGTCTGCCGCTGAAGGTTCGTGCGATGAAAATGCAGGAGCTGGAGAAAAACAACAACAAATAAGATCTGATCCTATGGATTCCCAAAAGAAAGCGGACTCGCTCCGCTTTCTTTTTTTGCATGCAAAAAGGACCCGCCCATTTCAGGCAGGTCCCTTTGTTGCCAGGCATATCAATAATTGGTCCAGTGGACCAATTTTGATTATTCGTAATATGCGTCGATTCCGTCCGCAATTCCCTGTGCCATCTTGTTTCGGTAATCCTCGGTTGCCATCAAACGGTCCTCGGAAGGATTGCTCATGAAGCCAAGCTCAATGATCGTGACCGGAATGGTACTCCAGTTGATACCGCTCATGGAATCGGTGTAAATCACATCGCGGTTCTTCGCACCGGTGTCTTTGCAGAATGCTGCGATCATCTTCTGGGAGAGCTTCTGGCTCTTGCTGATCACATCACCGGAAAGATACGTATTTCTGCTGCTCGGTGCCATCGTGAGTGCTCCGTAAACCGACTGGTTCGAATCGCCGTTCGCGTGTACACGCACGAGAATGTCTGCTCCGTTCTGCGCGGCAAGTTTTGCACGCTCGGAGTTGCTGATATTGACGTCGTGCGTCTCGCGGATCATGTAAACATCGTAGCCGCGCTCCTCAAGGATATCGCGTACCTTTAAGGATACCGCAAGGTTCAGCTCATACTCATTGATGCCGGTTGCCACACCGCATGTTCCGGAAGCAACCTTCGCCTTATAGGTCGATGATCCCGGTCCGATCGGCTCTTTCTCGCTGTTTCCTCTTCTCTGGTGTCCTGCGTCGATTGCCACGCAGATATTTTTGCTGTTCCGGCGGACACCGTTTTTATCAACGTAATAGCCGTCGATGTAGGTATCCTTATAGATGCCTCCCCAGCTTCGGAAGTAATACGTTTTTCCGTCCACTTCCTGCCAGCCGTTCTTGTAAATACCGCCCCAGCTCCTGAAGTAATACGTTGCGCCTTTGATCGTTACCCATTGGCTCTTATACATGCCGCCCCAGCTCCGCAGGTAATACCAGTTATTATCATACCACAGCCATTCACTGTGCATCATTTTGCCGTCCTGCCTCAGATAATACCAGTTCTTGTCATACAGCAGCCAGCCTTCCCCTTTTGGGATTCCGTTGCTGTCCATGTAATACCAGTCACTGCCCTTGGCCGCCCAGGCGTTCACGCGCATGCCGCCCCAGCTTTCAAAGTAATAATCAACGCCGTCAATCGTCTGCCAGCCGGTACTCATCACACCGTCTGCATCTACATGGTACGTTCTTTTATCATGCACAAACCACTGATTCGTTCTGAGGCTTCCGTCCTCATTCAGATAGTACCATGTTCCGCCGACTTTTTTCCAGCCCTGGAATCCGGCTCCGCCCCAGCTCTCGAAGTAGTAGAGCGTTCCGTCAATCTTCTGCAGTCCGGTGCTCATCACACCGTTTTCATCTACATGGTATGTTCTCTTGTCGTGAACGAACCATTCATTTGTTTTGACGCTTCCGTCCTCGTTCAGATAGTACCATGCCCCGCCGACTTTTTTCCAGCCCTGGAATCCGGCTCCGCCCCAGCTCTCAAAATAATAGAGCTTTCCGTTGACCATCGAAAGACCCGTGCACATGATTTCGTCTGCATTCAGATAATATCTCCGGTTCAGATGGGTGATCCACTCGCTGGCGGCCATCGTGCCGTCCTCTTTTCTGTATTTCCAGCTTCCGTCCTCCTGTTTCACCCAGCCGGCAGGAAGTTTCTCTTCCGGCTCCTGTTCGTTGTCCTCACCTGGAATCGTAACAGCCGGCGTCTCGTTTTCCGAAGTACCGCTCTGCTCCTGCGCTGCCGCTTCCTCATCCGAATTCTGCTCGGAACTTTCCGTCTCATCCTGCTGCCAGGTTACGGCCGTGCCGTCATTTTCTGCTGCGCTTACCCTTGCCGGAAGCGCCCAGCCTCCTGCCGCAACGGCCGCTGCGATCAGCAGTGCTGCGATTTTCTTTTTTGCCATCTGGTTTTCCTCCTTTTATCGCGCCATCTGGTAAATCTCATATACTTCCTGTGCGCCCAGCTTGCGGATGCGGGACAGTTTTACAGTGTCCTGCTGTGTTGCATCCATGGAAAGGGCACGCAGATCCTCATCCGACGGGTTCGGGATATCAAGCTCATGCAGGGAGGTCGGCATGCCGAGCGAATGGAAGAACGCTACTGTGCGCTCAATGCCTTCCGTTGCCCGTTTGTGATCGCTTCCCTCTGTGATGCCCCAGACTTTTTCTGCAAACCGTGCAAACCGCCAGAGAACCGTCTCCTCATCGTACTGGTATTTCGCCCAGGCACCCCAGACTGCAGCCAGGGATGCGCCGTGTGCTACATCGTATTTTGCACTTAACGCATGGCCGAATTTATGTACCGAAAAATCTTTGCCGCGTCCGCACTCCGTCAGTCCATTGTGTGACAGGCTTCCGCACCACATGATTTCCGCCATCGCATTGTAATCGGATGGGTTTTCCAGAACCTTCGGTCCGTTTTTGATTACGGTACGGAGGAGTCCCTCTGCGATCTCGTCCGTCATCTCGCACTGGCTCTCCGGAATGAAATAGCGCTCCATCGTGTGCATCATGATGTCGGTTACTCCGCAGGCAATCTGGTATTTCGGCAGGGTTGCTGCCAGCTCCGGATTCATGATGGCAAATTTGCAGCGGTTGAACGGCGTGTTGATGCCGGCCTTTTTGCCGATTGCCTCGTTTGTCAGAACGGCTGAATCGCTCATCTCGCTTCCGGCTGCCGGTATCGTCAGAACCGCTCCTACCGGGAGAGATTTTGTCAGCGGTACTTTTTTCGTCCAGATATCCCAGAGTGCCTCCTCCGGATTTGCAGCTCCGTGTGCAACGGCTTTTGCGGTGTCAATCGAGCTTCCGCCGCCGACGGCAAGAATAAAGTCTGCCTGCATTTCCACTGCTTTTTTCACACCCTCCTCGGCAAGGGCAAGTCTCGGGTTTGGTTTTACGCCGCCAAGCTCTTCAAAGGCAAGGCCCTCTTTTGCAAGAGATGCTTCCACTCGGTCCAGAAGACCGCTCCGTTTTGCACTTCCGCCTCCGTAAACGACGAGCACCTTTGTGCCGCCCCATTTCTTTACCTCAGCGCCTGCCTGGTTTTCGGTCTCTTTTCCGAACACGACTTCCGTCGGGGTATACTGTATAAACTGATCCATCTTCTTATTTCCTCCCTGCATTTTTATTCTTCATAAATCCGTACGTTTCCCGAGCTTACACGGTAAAGATCGTCTCTCCTGTTTTCCAGAGACGGGATTTCATTTCTTGTCCGCTCCAGCACTTCCGGATCCAGCTCTGCGATGAGTACCTGCGGGGTATCATCTGCCTCCGTAAGAATTTCGCCGTCCGGCGCAATGATCATGGAATGGCCGTACGCCTCAAACCGCGCTTTCTGGCCGCACTGGTTGGCGGCGAGCACGTAGCATCCGTTTTCAATGGCGCGCGTGCGCAGCAGTGCTTCCCAGTGGCGCTCTCCCGTTGCTTTCGTAAAATCCGCCGCTATCAGAAATGCATCTGCTCCGGAGGATGCCATCAGCCGGTACTGTTCCGGAAAGCGGATATCGTAGCAGATGCTCATGCCGAACAAGCCAAGCGCCGTGTCCGCAAGAACAATTTCATTTCCCGGGCAGATCTCGTGTGATTCTTCGTAGGAGACACTGCCCGGAATATTTACATCAAACATATGTATTTTGCTGTATTCTGCAATCGTTTCTCCATCTGGTCCGAACAGAAACGACGTGTTGGACGGACGCCCCGGATGGCGCCGTACCGTCATGCTGCCGCAGTGCAGATAGACACCGTACCGTTTGGCAAGGCTGGAAAACCGGCGGCTGACGTAGCCCGGCACTGCACTTGCGTGGCCCGGCATGTCTGCTCCCGTGTATTCTGCGGTCTCCGGGAAAAGAATCAGCTTCGCTCCCTGTTCCGCCGCCTCCCGCACATACTGCTCAGCCATACGCATATTTTCATTCATATCCGGCCCGGAATCCATCTGCACCAGGCCTGCAATTATTTTTTCCATCTTTTTGTCCCCTCGTTTCACATGTTATCTTGTGATTTTTCCGCTTATACTCTCGTTTATTATATCGTTACAGTTCACAGATACCTGCGAACTGTAACATTCGCAGCCCTCATTGAAAGTTTTGCTACGCAAAAGGAGGGCTGCTCACACCTGAATCACTTTCTTACGCAGCGAAACAGCAAGTGTTTCACTGCTGAGTGAACAGTAGCGATCTGATCATATATCTGCACGGGAAGTACAGACCGGAAGTGGAATGTGGGTCACAGGTTTTTCCACTCCCCCAATTATACCTTAAAAAAGAAAAGAAAGAAACCCCAAGAACGAGAAAATGCAGGATGTTGCGCAAATGAGAAAAAAATGTAACAGTCTTCATAAAATGTTCATATCTATCTGGTAAAGTTTTTTGTATATGTGAAGATTGCGGAAGCGCATATGCGCAGAGCAGTTCGGTATGGAATACAGATGTATGGAGAAAGAAATGTATGGAAAATGACCCAAAACCTTACAAATTCATGAAAGAGAGCATCAAAAAGCAGCCGCCCGACTGGAAAAAGATTGTTCTTCTGATTGCCGGATGGCTGGCACTTGCGGCGCTTGGCGGTCTGGTTGCGGCCGCGGTATTTGCGGTGACAGAGCCAAAGATTGCAGAAGCAGTTACCAGGGAAGAGACGCCGGCGAAAGTGGATATCCCGGGAGATGAGGATCCAAACAGCGGACAGGAGCCGGATGAGACAATTACCGCATCTTCGGCGAGTGCGTCGGTAGACAGCAGCGGCTCCGGTTCGGAAATCAGCAGTTCTACAGTGGATAGCAGTACTTCAGAAAGCAGTGTATCCGAAAGTACGGTTTCCGAAAGCACAGAGGAGAACGGAGCGGCAGGGGGAACGGAAAGCAGCACTTCCGAAGAGCCGGAGGAGGGCAGCGAGGTTTCCAGTGTCGATGGGGAAACGGATGCGGAGGAAAAGGACAGCAGCCTGAAAAATTATGAAGCGCTCTACCAGGATATGCTGGAAGTAACGGAAAAACCAAAACGAGCGCTGGTTACTGTCATCGGCATTACCAATCAGATGGACTATTTTAACCAGAACTATGAAAACCAGCAGCAGATTTCCGGTCTGATTGTTGCGGACAATGGGCAGGATCTCTTTATTCTGACGGAATACCGCATCGTGGAAAATGTGGAGCGGATTCAGGTCACCTTCTGGGACGAGACGATGGTGGATGCCACATACCAGCGCCACGATCCGAGCACCGGCCTTACGATTGTGAAGGTGGATGAATCGAAGCTGGATGAGGAAACACGGGACGGTCTTGCGGTTGCGCCGCTCGGCAGTTCGTATCTCGTCAGCCAGGGTGACCCGGTCGTGGCTGTCGGAAGCCCGGTCGGCTACAGCAATTCGATTGCGTACGGTGTGGTGACTTCGGTTACGAACAAGATTTCCGCGCTGGACAATGAGTACAATCTGCTGACCACCGACATCCTCGGCAGCACGGACGGCAGCGGCATTCTGGTAAATCTTGACGGCGAAATCGTCGGCATTATTGCGCAGAGTTACAGCGCCAAAGGAAACAACGTGGTGACGGGCATTGCGATTTCCCAGATCAAAAAGCTGATCGAAAATCTTTCCAACAACGTGAGCCGCGCGTATATCGGCATCCGCGGACAGGATGTCACAGAAGAACTTTCCGATAAAACCGGCATTCCAAAAGGCGTTCTCATCAGCCGCGTCGCAGACGATTCTCCGGCGATGATGGCGGGCATGAAAGAGTACGATGTGATTGTAAAGCTCGGGGAGCACAAGGTTGAGACGATCAAACAGTACCATGAACAGCTTGGCAAATACAGCACAGGAGACGTGGTTACCGTGACGGCGATGCGGAAAGGCGCCGAAGGGTATGCGGAGATGACGTTTGATGTGACGATGGGGGAAGTATAAAAAACAGAGGCTTTCGGGAGCAGAAAAAGCCGGTTTTAGCCGGTGGGGCTTCCGGAAGCTTTTCTTTTCGAATGGTTTTCCACTGGCGGATGAAAAAATACGTGCATTCTGCAGGAAAATCTGGTAGAATTGGTAAGGCATGCAGGAGCACAGGCTTTGCATCATAAAAACGGCATCATAGAAACAAAAACGGAACACTGTTTCCGCATTTATTTTAGAAAAAGAGGATTTATTTTTATGAAGTATATCAACGAACTCCGGGAAGGAAACCGCATTTCCGGAATTTATCTCTGCAAACATAAACAGTCGGCTGTTACCAAAAACGGAAAACAGTACGAAAACGTGATCTTACAGGATAAAACCGGTACGATCGATGCGAAAATCTGGGATCCGAATTCTATGGGAATCCGTGAATTTGAAGCACTGGATTATGTAGATATTATGGGAGATGTTTCCAGTTTTAATGGAGCACTTCAGGTTTCCATTAAAAATGCAAGAAAAGCGGAAGAGGGCGAATATAATCCGGCGGACTATCTGCCAACGAGCCGTTACGACATCAATACGATGTATCAGGAGCTGCTCTCCTGGATCGGAACGGTGAAAAATCAGTATCTCTCCGAACTGCTGACGTATTATTTTATCCAGGATCAGGAGACCGCAAAACGGTTCCGCATGAGCTCTGCAGCAAAAAGCGTGCATCACGGATTCGTCGGCGGCCTTTTAGAGCATACGTTAAGTGTCACCCGTTTCTGCGATTTTATGGTAAAATCGTATCCGATTCTGAACCGCGATCTGCTGATTACGGCAGCAATTCTGCACGATATCGGAAAGACGAAAGAACTCTCCTTATTCCCGCAGAACGATTACACCAATGACGGACAGCTGCTCGGCCACATCATGATCGGTGCGGAGATGGTACACGATGCGGCGCAGAAGATCGACGGTTTCCCACAGGAACTCGAGAATCAGTTAAAGCACTGCATTTTGGCGCACCACGGCGAGCTGGAATACGGTTCCCCGAAAAAACCGGCAATGGTAGAGGCGGTAGCGCTGAACCTGGCGGACAATGCCGATGCCAAAATGGAAACCCTGACCGAGCTGTTTGAAGCAGCGCCGGCCGGCAATGAGTGGCTTGGCTACAACCGGTTCTTTGAGTCCAACATCCGCAGAACAGGAGACTTTTCATGAGCTATCAGAAAAATGATGTACTTACGGTGAAAATTGAAGATATGGGACACGACGGAGAGGGTATAGGCAAATGCGAGGGCTATACCCTCTTTGTCAAGGACACCGTCATCGGCGATCTTGCCGAGGTAAAAGTGATCAAAGCAAAGAAAAATTACGGCTACGCGCGCCTGATGCGCCTGATCGAGCCGTCCGCACACCGTGTTGAGCCGGTCTGCCCGGTTGCACGTCCGTGCGGCGGATGCCAGTTGCAGATGCTCGACTATGCGGAGCAGCTTCGCTTTAAGGAGAAGAAAATCGCCGGAAATCTCCAGCGCATCGGCGGCATGACGGAGATCCCGATGGAGCCGATCGTGGGGATGGAAAATCCGTTCCGCTATCGAAACAAAGCCCAGTTTCCGATCGGGCAGGATAGAAATGGAAAGCTGATTACGGGATTTTATGCGGGAAGAACGCATCAGATCATGGAAAACCGGAACTGTTATCTCGGCGTGGAGCAGAACGAGGAGATTCTGAACCGCATTCTTGCCTGGATGGAGGAGAACGGCGTTCCGGCATACAACGAGGAGACCGGCAAAGGCCTGGTGCGCCATGTGCTGATCCGGTTTGGATTTATGACGAAAGAGATTATGGTCTGTCTCGTTGTGAACGGAAAGAAACTGCCGGCCGAGGAGAAACTCATCAAATCGCTGACAGAACTCGAAGGCATGACAAGCATTACCCTAAGCGCAAACCGTGAGCGGACCAATGTGATCATGGGAAAAGAAATCCGCTGCCTGTGGGGACAGGGGTATATCACCGACTATATTGGAACCGTAAAATATCGGATCTCCCCGCTGTCCTTCTACCAGGTCAACCCGGCGCAGACGGAAAAGCTGTACGGTCTTGCCCTGGAATACGCAGGCCTCACCGGAAATGAGACGGTCTGGGATCTCTACTGCGGCATCGGAACGATTTCCCTGTTCCTCGCGCAGAAAGCCAAAAAAGTCTACGGCGTCGAAATCGTCCCGGAGGCAATCGCGGATGCGAAGAACAATGCGAAAATTAACGAGATCGAAAACGCTGAATTTTTCGTTGGAAAATCGGAAGAGATTCTTCCGGCCTACTACGAACAGTACGCCAAAGACCACCCGGGCGAACACGCCCACGCGGACGTCATCGTCGTCGATCCGCCGAGAAAAGGCTGCGAAGAAAACCTCCTCCACACCATGGCCAGCATGCAGCCGGACCGCATCGTGTATGTATCCTGCGATTCCGCAACGCTGGCACGAGATGTGAAGGTGCTTGGGGAGCTGGGGTATGAAGTAAAGAAAGTCCGAGGGGTTGACCAATTCCCGATGACGTGCCATGTGGAGACGGTTGTTCTTTTGTCCCAACAAAAACCAGATGACACGATAGAGATCGACTTAGACCTGGACGAGCTGGATGCCACCAGTGCCGAGTTGAAAGCAACCTATCAGGAAATCAAAGATTATGTGCTGAAAGAATTTGGCTTGAAGGTTTCAAGTTTATATATTTCTCAGGTAAAACGCAAATGTGGAATTGAAGTGGGAGAAAACTATAATCTTCCAAAATCAGAAAATGCAAGAGTTCCACAATGCCCGAAAGAGAAAGAAGATGCTATCAAGGCTGCCCTGAAATATTTTGCGATGATTTAAGGACATCGCTGATTTCAAGGAGGAATAACACATGAAAAGCACATTTGAAAAAATGGGTGGAACCTACACACTTGGCGCAGACGGAATTTACTATCCGAATCTTGTCAGTACAGATGAAGAACCGCATTATGGGAAATATGGAATGATGCGGAAAACATATCTGAAAGAGCATCGTCCGGCAATGTATTCACTGTATATGCTGGAAGACAGACTGACAGAACATCTGAATACTGTGGACGATGAAGCACAGGAGAGAATGGATATTCTGGTGAGTCAGATGATGGAGAAGCAGGGCATTACGGAAGAATTGAAAGCTCGTGACCAGATGGAATGGGTTAGAGCGGTAAATAATGTCCGGAATGCTGCAGAAGAGATTGTGTTGAAAGAATTAGTGTATATTGAAAGCGTAGAAAGCTCCTTCGGGAGCTTTTTGCTGTTTATAAGATAAATTCTGTCGGAGCTTTTGACTTAATGATTTGATTTATAAAACTGGCAATGATACAATTAGCGTAATTTGAAAGAAAGCAGAGAAAATATGAGTGAAAAGTTACTGATTGTTGAAGATGACAAAAAATTAAATGATGGAATCCGTCTGGCTTTAAAGAATGATGCTTATTTCTTTTATCAGTGCAGAACTTTGCAGGAAGCTAGAGAAATCTTGAAAAAGGAAGATATCACATTGGTTTTATTAGATGTGAACTTGCCGGATGGGAATGGGATTGATTTTGTAAGAGAAATAAGGAAAAATAGTCAGGTGTCGATTATTCTGCTTACAGTAAATAACATGGAAGTAGATATTGTAACAGGATTGGAAGCTGGGGCAAATGATTATATTACGAAACCGTTTAGCTTGATGGTTTTGCGTGCAAGAGTGTCTGTGCAGCTTAGAAATAAAGAGGCAGCAGCTGAAAATTCTATGGAGCTTGATGGATTTGAGTTCTATTTCGATAAAATGGGATTTTTCAAAGATGGAGAACCTATTGAACTTAGTAAGACAGAACAAAAGCTCCTTAGAGTGCTGTGTGAAAACAGAGGAAAAGTATTGAAACGGGAATATCTGATTGACGAGGTATGGCAGGGAGATACAGAGTTTGTGGATGCTCATGCTCTGACTGTTGCAGTTAAACGCCTCAGGGACAAATTAGAAGATGATACGCAGAAGCCTGAATATATCAAGACAGTCTATGGAATTGGTTATACCTGGGCGGTGAATGGATGATAGAACTAATTATATTGATTGTAGGAATATTTGTTTTAAGTGGAATCTTCTGGCATAGCATTTTTTATCAGAAAGAAAAAAAGCTTTTGAATCGGCTGCAGCAAATGCTGGATTGTGCTATAGATGGAGAACTGGAACGGACAGAAATATCAGAAGAAAAGTATTCTGCTCTTGAAAACAGCATGAAACAACATTTAGACAGTAGCTTTCTGGCAAGAAAGAACCAACAGGAACAAAAAGAAGTGATACAGAAACTTATTTCCGACATTGCGCATCAGACCTTGACTCCTATTTCAAATTTGAAAATTTATGGTGAAATACTCTCTGAAACAAATCATGAAAATCAGGAGGAGATAGCTACCATTTTGGAGCAGACAGAGAAATTAGATTTCCTGATACAATCATTGGTCAAATTGTCACGGATGGAGAGTGGAATTATCGCAGTACATTCGGAGGATACTACTATTGCACAGATGTTTGCATCCGTACAGCAGCAGTTTAACGTAAAAGTAAGGGAGAAGAATATTACTCTGAGCCTATGTGACACGGATTTGCATGTTCGATGTGATCCAAAATGGACCGTGGAGGCACTCGGAAATATTGTAGATAATGCGATTAAATACACAGCATGTGGGGGAAATGTTCAGGTAAAAGCCGAGCAGAATTCTTTCTTTGTAAAGATTGATATCATTGATGATGGCATTGGAATAGAAAAAGAAGAAATACCAAAGATATTTGGACGGTTTTATCGGAGTCTGTCAGTGGCAGACCAGCCAGGAGTAGGAATTGGCTTATTCCTTGCAAGAGAGATCATTCAGGCACAAAAGGGGTATATAAAAGTGACATCAGAGAGAGAAAAGGGCTCTACCTTTTCTGTGTTTCTCCCGATATCAAAAAAGGAATAGTATCAAAACTGTGATATTTCAGAAACCAGATGGAGACATTGTTATGATAAAGTCTGTATTGTAAAGATCAATACAGGCTTTTTTGATGGGAGGATGGCATGAATATATTAAAAGCAGTGAATTTAAGAAAAATATATGGACAAGGAGAAACAGAAGTCAAAGCCCTTGATGGTGTAAATTTAGAAGTGGAAAAGGGGGAGTTTGTAGCGATTGTTGGAACTTCTGGGAGCGGAAAGTCTACGATGCTTCATATGATTGGAGGATTAGATAATCCAACATCCGGTCAGGTCATTGTTGACGGACAGAATTTAAGCCATATGACAGATGAAGAGCTTACTATTTTTAGGCGTAGAAATATTGGATTTGTATTTCAACAGTATAATCTGGTTCCGATGCTGAATGTATGGGAAAATATTGTTCTTCCTGTAAAACTGGATGGAAAAAAGATTGAAAAAGATTATGTAAATGAAATCATAGATACACTGGGCATTCGGACAAAACTGGAAAATCTTCCAAGTGCACTGTCAGGGGGTCAGCAGCAAAGGGTGGCAATCGCAAGAGCATTAGCGGCAAAACCTGCTATTTTGCTGGCAGATGAACCGACAGGAAATCTGGACTCAAAAACGAGTCAGGATGTATTGGGACTTTTAAAAGTCACCGGTAAGCGTTTTCATCAAACGATTGTAATGATTACTCACAATGAGGAGATTGCCCAGATGGCTGACAGGATTTTACAGATTGAAGACGGAAAAATTGTTTCAGACAGTGGTTTGGTATAGTGAGGGCGTTTATATGGTAAAAGTAGAGAATAAAGAAACGTTACGATTATTGACGAAACGTTTTATGAAAATGAACCGAGCAAGAAATATTATTGCTGTTATTGCAATCATGTTGACATCACTGTTATTTACAAGCCTCTTTGTGGGGAGTGTATCCATGATACTTTCCAAAAGAGCAACGGAAATTAAGCAATTTATGGATTCATCCCATGCTATTGCGCAGAATTTGTCAGAAGAAGATGCGGAGAGATTGCAAAAAACAATAGAACAGGATGAAGATGTGGAACGATATGGTTCCGGTATTTTTCTGGGAGCTGGAATGGACGAACGGTTTGGATTTTCCGTAGAGGTCCGATATGCAGATGAAAATATGGCAGAAAGTTTTAATTGTCTGCCAACTACAGGAAGACTGCCGGAGAAAGAAAATGAAGTAGCACTTAGCAGCACGATATTGGAATCTCTGGGTGTTACACCAAAGATTGGGGAAGAAGTAACGCTGACCTGGGAAGTAAATCCCATGCTGAAACAATATAAGACAGATACGTTTCAGATATGTGGATTCTGGCAGGGGGATAAAGCTGTTTTAGGTCAGATGGTCTGGGTATCCGAAGCCTATGCAAAGGAGAATCGTTATCCCGTTACGCAGGAAGAATTAGAAAATGGCATCTACAATGGAGGGAAAGAGTATTCTGTCTGGTACAAGAATCTTTGGAATCTGGAAAAGAAAACGGAAAAGATATCTAGAGCAGCGGGATTTACGAAAGCTGGGACAGGAATGGAAGTCAATCCGGCATATAATCTCTTTGAAGAGGATTCATTTTCATTTTCTTCTTTAATTATCATGATTCTATTTGTCATATTAGCTGGATACCTGATTATTTATAATATTTTTAACATTTCTGTGAAAACGGATATCCGGGCTTACGGATTGTTAAAGAATGTGGGGACAACGGGAAAGCAGTTGAAGAAAATTGTACGTATGCAGGCGTGGAGATTATCAGCTATTGGCATTCCAATCGGATTGCTTTGTGGTTATCTTGCAGGTCTTTGTATGGCTCCGTCCTTGACTGCAGATGCTGAAATTAGTGCACAGGCAGGAAAAACGGCTCAGACAGTAGTATCAGCCAATCCTTTGATTTTCCTTGCAGCGATACTTTTAACGCTTTTAACGGTGTATCTCTCCAGTCTGCAGGCTTGTAAAATGGTGGAAAGAGTTTCGCCTGTGGAAGCTCTGCGTTTGGCAGAAGGAGAGCAGTCACATAGGAAAATAAAAAAGAATACTTCTGTAACCTGGTGGGGGATGGCAGTTCAAAATGTGTTACGAAATTGGAAAAAGGGATTGATTGTTATGCTTTCTATCGCTCTTTCTATGGTGGTTGTCAACTGTATTGTGATGCTGGTGCAGGGATATGATTTTGATTCTTACAAAAAAGTGCTTTTAGCTTCCGATTTTCAACTGGATCAGATGACGGGAAGTTTGTTAAATACGAATTTCAACGGTATTACACCTGAAATCAAAGAGATTCTGGACGAATGTCCTGATAGTGCTAAGACAGGATATGTGTATTATTCTGAGGAAACCCACAAGATGGAGCCGGAACTTCTGAAAACATGGGAAGCATTCGCAGATAAATATGAAAAAAACTGGAACGATTATGAAAAACAGGTTTGGGAAGAGGCAAAGGCTTCTAATACAGTAAGTGTTCATTTTCTCGGAATCAGCGAGTCGGTGTTTGACAAATTAGAATGGAGAGGGGAAAAATGCTCTTGGGATACATTTAAAAGCGGAAATTATGTGCTTGTAGATTATGGTGATAAATATGCAGAGCATCCGGTTTCTTATTATCAGACTGGGGATATTTTTCAGATGGATTACAAAAATGGAAACCAAAAAGATTACGAAGTCATCGGAGAAGCACTGATGCCATATGCATTGGATTATCCGTATGCGGACTGTATCTATATCACGGTATTGGTTCCCGAAGAGGAGTATATCACCCAGACAGGAAATGAATCAGCCATGTATGCTGCCATTGATGCAAAGAAGGGCGAGGACAAGCAGATAAAAGAATACATTGATAAAAATATTTTGAAAGAAAATGATATGATCAATGTGTTTTCTGTATTGGATATGAAGGCGAGCTTTAGGCGGTTTGTCAGTAAATATTATATGATTGGTAGTTTTCTTGTCGTTATTTTAGCCTTTATTGGCATTATGAATTTCTTTAATACAACAGCAACCTCTGTAATCAGCAGGAAAAAGGAACTGGCGCTTTTGGAAGTTGTTGGAATGACGAAAAAACAGGTATCGAAAATGCTAGTGACTGAGGGATTCCTATATTTGGGAGGCGCATTTGTGATTGCAGTATTATTAGTTGTGTTTGGGGCAGAGAAGATTTTAGCAAATACACTCGGTACGGCATTTTTCTTCCGGCTGCATCTTACGATAGTGCCATGTGTGCTTATGATTCCGATTTTGGTTGGGATTGCGTATGTGATACCAAAGTATCAGTTTGAAAAGATGAGTCGGGAAAGTGTAGTTGAAAGAATTCGTAAGGAATAATGACAATATATAAATCAGGCGTATGGGAGTATATTAAAGAAGAGCGGTATGACGATGGTGGAGATTGCGAAGCGGAACAATGTCAGTGAACGGACGATTTATAGGTATAAAGAATATAAAAGGTCGTCAGGAATTTATGCGGATGCTGAATGATATGGAAGACGGCAAGGACGGAGTTGATTTCGTCCTTGTATTTAAATTATCCCGATTTGGCAGAAATGTGGCGGATGTACTCAGCTCTTTACAGCTTATGCAGGATTATGGTGTGGCAAATTATCTGAACAATCATGGATTATAATGCAAAAAATTGATTGTATAAAAGAAATGGGTAAGTTATAATATAGGTGTGGTCAGATGCCTTTTGGGGGATGATGATATCTGTTACAAAAAGGAGAAAGACCAGTGAATACAGAATTGAAAAATGAAGTGAAAGCGATTATTGCAGGAAAAGAACCTGCACTTGCATAAAGTTATGTAAGAAAAAGAGCCTTTGAGTTAAAATGACTTGGAGGCTCCTGTTATTTTTCAGTAAGGAGTTAGGAGTAGTAAATGGATATTAATAGACAGCAGAAAGCTCCAATTTATGAGGCACTTGAGGAATTTAAAAAAAGAAGAGTGGTTCCATTTGACGTGCCTGGGCACAAAAGAGGCAGGGGAAACCCGGAACTGGTACAGCTGCTTGGACAAAAGTGCGTGGAACTGGACGTAAATTCCATGAAACCACTGGATAATTTGTGCCATCCGGTTTCTGTTATCCGCGAAGCAGAAGAACTGACGGCAGATGCATTTGGCGCAGAAAATGCATTCCTCATGGTTGGGGGAACGACATCGGCAGTGCAGGCAATGATATTGTCAACCTGTAAGGCGGGCGATAAAATTATATTACCGAGAAATGTCCATAAAAGTGCACTTAATGCACTGGTGCTCTGTGGGGCAGTTCCGGTTTATGTGAATCCGGAGATGAATGCGAAACTTGGGATTTCTCTCGGAATGGAAATAGACCAGGTTGCCAGGGCGATTGAGGACAACCCGGATGCAAAAGCGGTTCTGGTAAACAATCCGACGTATTACGGGATATGTTCAGATCTCCGGGCAATCGTAAAACTTGCTCATTCCAGAGGAATCAAGGTGCTTACAGATGAAGCACATGGGACGCATCTGTATTTTGGGGAAAACCTTCCGGTATGTGGTATGGCAGCAGGCGCAGACATGTCTGCCATCTCCATGCACAAATCCGGGGGAAGCCTTACACAAAGCTCCATCCTTCTTACCGGGAAAGCGGTAAAAGCAGATCATGTCAGGCAGATTATCAATCTGACACAGACAACCAGTGCATCGTATCTCCTTTTATCGAGTCTTGATATTTCAAGAAGAAATCTTGCGTTGCGGGGAAGAGAATCTTTTGCCAGAGTTGCAAAAATGGCAGAATATGCCAGAAATGAAATCAATTCTATTGGCGGTTACTATGCCTATGGGCGTGATCTGGTAAATGGAACCAGCATTTACGATTACGATGTCACCAAGCTGTCCGTTTATACACTGGATATCGGGCTTGCCGGAATAGAAGTATATGACCTGCTCCGGGATGAATATGACATACAGATCGAATTCGGTGATATCTGTAATATCCTTGCGTATATTTCCATTGGTGACAGAATTCAGGATATTGAGAGACTCGTAGGGGCATTGCAGGATATCAAGAGGTTATACAGCAGGGACAGGACAGGGCTTTTGTCCGGGGAATATATCAATCCGGAGGTGGCGGTATCTCCGCAGAAAGCTTTTTATGCAGAAAAAAAATCGCTAAGCATAAAAGATTCCGTGGGATGCATCAGTGGAGAGTTTGTCATGTGCTACCCACCGGGGATTCCGATCCTTGCCCCGGGAGAACGGATTACAAAAGAGATTGCGGAATATATTCTGTATGCAAAAGAAAAAGGATGCTCCATGCAGGGAACCGAAGATCCGGCAGTGGAATATCTTCAGGTACTGGCATGAGTGGCAACAGGAGGTAAAGATATGCAAATGTGGTTTTCGGAATATCATACAGTTAATGTAAAACTGGATGTCCGGATAGAGGAGCAGCTTTTTTCGGGGAAAAGTGAATATCAGAAGATAGATGTATTTAAATCCTATGAATTTGGAAAAATGGCAGCATTGGATGGTGAAATTGTTTTTTCCGATGCAGATGAATTTATATATGATGAAATGGTGACCCATGTGCCGATGGCAGTCCATCCCAATGCAAAAAAAATTCTGATTATCGGTGGCGGGGATGGGGGTGTGGCGAAAGAACTCATAAAATACCCGTTTGTTGAAAAGATTGACGTGGTAGAAACCGATAAAATGTTTGTGGATGTATGCAGAAAATTTTTCCCGGAGGTGGCATGTGGGTTAGAGGATCCCAGAATTTCAATGTATTATGATGATGGGCTTAGATTCCTGCGTGGGAAAAATGATGAATACGATCTGATCATCAACGATTCAACAGATCCATTGGGGCATACGGAAGGACTTTTTACAAAAGAATTTTACGGAAGCTGTTATAAAGCTCTCCGGGAGGACGGAATCATGGTGTATCAGCACGGAAGCCCGTTTTATGACGAGGATGAGGCTGAATGCCGGAAAATGCACAGAAAAGTCTACAAGTCATTCCCGATCAGCCGGGTATACCAGGCACATATCCCGACCTGTCCTTCCGGGTACTGGTTATTCGGATTCGCTTCTAAAAAGTATCATCCGCTGAATGATCTTGATGCAGAAAGATGGGATGCACTTGGAATGAAAACATGGTACTATACTACAAATTTACACCGGGGGGCATTTATGCTTCCAAAATATGTAGAGGACTTACTCGAAGAGGAAGAAACCCGGTAAAATAAATGATACAGGAGGAATAAAAATGAGCAGATTACTTATTATTGGATGTGGCGGTGTTGCACAGGTGGCAATCAGAAAATGCTGTCAGAACAGTGAAGTTTTCACGGACATCATGATTGCAAGCCGTACCCTGTCAAAATGTGACGATTTAAAGGCAAAACTTGAAGGGAAAACAGCTTCCAGAATTGAGACGGCAAGGGTTGACGCGGACAACGTGGAAGAATTAAAAACACTGATCCGTTCGTACCGGCCGGATGCAGTGCTCAATGTGGCACTCCCTTATCAGGATCTTACGATTATGGATGCATGTCTTGCCTGTGGAGTTGACTATATTGATACCGCAAACTACGAGTGCGAGGATACGCAAGATCCACAGTGGAGGGAAATTTATGAGAAGCGGTGCAAAAAACTGGGATTTACCGCTTACTTTGATTATTCCTGGCAGTGGGCTTATCAGGAAAAATTCAAGGAGGCAGGACTTACCGCAATTCTTGGAAGCGGGTTTGACCCTGGTGTCACATCGGTATTTACGGCATATGCGCAGAAACATTATTTTGATGAAATCCACACCATTGATATACTTGACTGTAATGGCGGAGATCATGGATATCCGTTTGCCACAAACTTTAATCCGGAGATAAATCTTCGGGAGGTATCCGCTAACGGTTCCTACTGGACGGATGGGCACTGGGTAGAAACCGAGCCGATGGAGTGGCGGGCACAGTATAATTTTGACCAGGTCGGAGAAAAAGATATGTATCTTCTCCACCATGAGGAAATAGAATCCCTTGCAAAAAATATTCCGGGTGTGAAAAGAATCCGGTTTTTCATGACGTTTGGACAGAGTTATCTTACACACATGAAATGCCTTGAGGATGTGGGAATGCTCCGGACAGATCCGATTATGGTAGACGGAAAAGAAGTGGTGCCGTTACAGGTGTTAAAAGAACTGCTTCCGGATCCGGCATCACTTGGACCACGGACAGTAGGGAAGACAAATATCGGATGTATTTTTAATGGGATAAAGGACGGAAAAAAGAAGTCTATTTATATTTATAATGTATGTGATCATCAGGAATGCTACAAAGAAGTGGAATCACAGGCAGTTTCCTATACAACAGGAGTACCGGCAATGATAGGTTCCATGATGGTTGTGACAGGACTCTGGAAAAAGCCCGGGGTATTCAATCTTGAGGAGATGGATCCGGATCCGTATATGGAAGCACTGAATAAATTTGGTCTTCCATGGAAGGTAGTTGAAAATCCGGTATCCGTGGATTGTTACAAGACAGCAGACCCTTCTGTTCATATGGATTGAGCCGGAGGGAAGGATGAAGATTAATGAACTGAAAACTCCCTGCTACGTGATAGATGAGGGAAAACTGACAGAAAACCTGAAGATTTTGCATCATGTAATGCAGAGAACGGGCGCAAAGATCCTTCTTGCACAGAAAGCGTTCAGCGCATTTTGTGAATATCCTCTGATTGGAAAATATTTAAGTGGGACGACGGCAAGCGGGCTGTATGAAGCACGTCTGGCACAGGAAGAGATGGGAAAAGAAAACCATGTCTTCTGTCCGGCATATCTGCCGGAAGAAATGGACGAACTGGTAAAAATATGTGACCATATTGTTTTTAATTCCGTTTCCCAGTTTCTGGTTCATAAGGAAAAAATCAAAGAAGCAGCCGCAGGGGTAAGTACAGGACTTAGAATTAACCCGGAGTGTTCTACACAGGAAGGGCATGAGATTTATGATCCGTGCGGTACAGGTTCAAGGCTTGGTCTAACGAGGGCAGAGCTTGACAAAGCCATACAAAACGGTTTTGACCTGTCGCAGATAGATGGGTTTCACTTCCATACGCTCTGTGAACAGAATTCGGATGCCCTGGAAACGACACTTGTTGCTGTGGAAAAAAAGTTTGGAGATCTGCTGTACGGACGGAAATGGCTTAATATGGGTGGCGGACATCATATCACAAAAGCCGGTTACGACATGGAAAAACTGGAGAACTGTATCCGGCGCATGCAGGAAACATATGACCTTGAAATTTATCTTGAGCCGGGGGAGGCAGTAGCCCTGAATGCAGGCTATCTTGAGACAACCGTGCTCGATATTGTCGAAAACAATGGGATAAAGATACTGGTTCTGGACACTTCAGCGGCATGCCATATGCCGGATGTACTCGAAATGCCGTATCGTCCGCCGCTTAAGGACAGTGGAAAAGCAGGGGAGAAAGCATATACGTACCGGCTTTCTTCCTGTACCTGTCTGGCAGGTGATGTGATCGGTGATTACTCATTTGATAAAGAGATAAAAGTGGGCAACAGGCTTACATTCTGTGACATGGCAATTTATTCCATGGTCAAAAATAATACGTTTAACGGTATGCCGCTTCCGGACATCGCAGTTATGGGGGCGGATAAAGAATGCAGGGTAATCAGGAGATTTGGATATGAAGATTTTAAAGGAAGGTTGTCCTAGCAAGGATGGATTTCATATGCCGGCGGAGTATGAACCGCATAAAGGGACAATACTTATATGGCCGAAACGGCCGGGTTCCTGGATATATGGTGCAAAAAAGGCAAGAGAGGCTTTTGCGGATGTCATATGTGCCACTGCGGAATCCGAGACGGTATATCTGCTGGTGGAAGCAGGGGAGCTGGATCATGCACAAATGATAATTGAAGCTGTCCGGAAAGAAAAAAACTATCAGAAAAATTATCCGGTCCATTATATGGAAATTGCATCGGATGATGCATGGGCGAGGGATGTCGGACCGACCTTTGTTGTCAATGGGCAGGGACAGGTACGGGGAATTGACTGGTGTTTTAATGCATGGGGTGGAATCTGTGACGGATTGTATGCAGACTGGGAAAAGGATGATAAAGTAGCGTCTTCTTTTTGCCGGAAGGCAGGATATGATCTGTATGATGCGCATCCGTTTGTGCTAGAAGGAGGGGCAATCCATACCGATGGAGAGGGAACCATCCTTGTGACAGAAAGCTGTCTGCTCAGTAAAGGCAGAAATCCGGAACTTTCAAAAGAAAAGATCGGACAGAAGTTAAAGGATTATCTTGGGGCAGAAAAAATCATCTGGATTCCATATGGAATCTACAACGATGAGACAAACGGACACATAGACAATGTCTGTGCATTTACCGCTCCCGGCCATGTGGTGCTTGCGTGGACGGAGGATCCCAAAGATCCGCAGTATCCCTTGTCATCTGCAGATCTTGCAATATTGGAAAAAGAGACAGATGCCAGGGGGCGGAAGCTCATAGTCCACAAAGTCCCGGTTCCGGGGAAGCCGGTTTGTATAACGGAATATGAACTTGCCGGTTTTTCCTTTGAAGAGGGGGAGGAGCAGCGAAAAGCAGGGGAGCGGCTTGCCGCAAGCTATGTTAATTTTTATATTACAAATGGAGGAGTCCTGATTCCCCAGTTTGAGGATGAAATGGATGCAGAGGCTGTGAACATCATAGGGGGGCTTTTTCCCGGAAGGAAAGTATACCCGGTTTACGCACGTGATATTATTGTCGGTGGTGGGAACATTCATTGTATTACACAGCAGATACCGGCTGATTCCGGGAGGATGGGAGGAGCATGATATGAGAAAAACCACAGTGGCTGCCATACAGATGGGCTGCGGCAGCGATGTAAAAGAAAATATAGAAAAAGCATCGGAACTGATCAGGGAGGCCGCTGCACAGGGGGCGCAGGTCATTCTTCCTCCTGAACTTTTCGAAAGACCGTATTTCTGTCAGGAGAGAAGGTATGAATATTATGGATATGCAAGAACGCTGGAGGAAGATGATGCTGTCATCCATATGAAAAAACTGGCAAAAGAGCTGGAAACGGTGATTCCGGTGAGCTTTTATGAAGCCGGGGATCACAGACAGATGTTCAATTCCGTGGCAGTCATTGATGCCGATGGAAGTGTGCGCGGCATTTACAGGAAAACACATATTCCGGACGACCATTATTATCAGGAAAAATTTTATTTTACGCCCGGTGATACAGGGTTTCGGGCATTTAAAACCAGATATGGGACGATTGGGGTTGGAATCTGCTGGGATCAGTGGTTTCCGGAGACGGCAAGAGGCTTGGCACTAAAAGGGGCGGAACTCCTTTTCTATCCAACTGCAATCGGAAGCGAGCCGATACTTGGCTGCGACAGTATGCCGCACTGGAGACGGTGCATGATGGGGCATGCGGCATGTAATCTTATGCCGGTCATTGCTGCAAACAGGATCGGGACAGAAACCGTGGAACCGTGCGCGGAAAATGGACAGCAGAGCTCAGCCCTCACGTTTTACGGTTCCTCTTTTATCACAGACGCAACAGGGGAAGTGACAGAAGAGATGGACAGGGTATCAGAAGGCTTTATCCTGCATACGTTTGATCTGGATGAAATAGAAGAAGAAAGAAGAAGCTGGGGGCTGTTCCGGGACAGAAGACCGGAAATATATTTGAAAGAATAATGACGGCGCGGCTGCACATATGGAAAATTTTTGTCATATGATAAAGCATACCTGAATAAAATGAAAGGATGCAAAAAAATGGCAATATTTACCAATCAGGCACAGCTCCGCTATGGAAACGCTGTAGCCAATTCCAACGTTGCAGTGGGAGAAATCCTTGAGGTACTTGCCGCAACCAAAACTGCGGTACGCAAAACATACGGGCAGAATGACCGTGTCACCTATGTTGTGAGCATAGTGAATTCCGGAAATACAGCCATGACAGGACTGACGGTTGCAGATGATCTGGGGGCATATGCATTTGGCACAGACACACTGGTGCCACTGACGTATGTGGCAGATACCGTGCGTTATTACAGCAATGGAATCTTACAGACCACACCGGCAGTCACGGCAGGACCACCCCTTTCCGTTTCCGGGATCAGCGTACCGGCGGGGGGAAACGTGACCATTGTATATGAGGCAGAAACCAATGCGTTTGCCCCTCTTTTGGCGGAATCGGAGATTACCAACACGGTGACCATTTCCGGAGGGGGAATTACACCGGTTACCGCAAAGGAAACCGTCATCGCGGAAAGCGGTCCGAAGCTGACAATCACCAAATCCGTCAGTCCGGTTCCGGTTACGGAAAATGGAACACTGACCTATACGTTCCTTATCCAGAATACCGGAAATACTGCGGCACTGGCGGCAACTGGCGCAGTGGTGACAGATACATTCGATCCGGTACTTTCGAATCTTGCGGTATCGTATAATGGAACGGCATGGTCGGATCCTGCAAATTATTCCTACAATGCCACGACCGGTACGTTTGCAACGCAGGAAGGGCAGATTACCGTGCCGGCAGCAACCTTCACGCAGGATGCAGCAACCGGCGAGTGGACAGTGACACCGGGCGCAGGCACACTTACCGTAACCGGAACAATCTGAGTTTTCTTTCCAGGGGATTACCACGAAATGGGTGGTAATCCCTTTTTTGCGTGACATGGCGCAGTGCTGAGTGAACAGGAACGTGGTGCTTGCATTTCCGGTATAGTTATGGAATAATTAAAAGAAAACATATGAATGCAAAATATAAAGTATAAAGGACAGGGTGAGAAACTGAAAGATGAAAAAGTATATGGGGAATAAAAAGGAAGTACTTTTATTTTATCTTCTGATGATTGCGGTGATTGGCTGGTTTGTAGTAGCGGAGACAGTGTATCCGTCAGAACGTATCAAAGATTCCAGACCGGAGAATCTTACATACAGGGGGACATTTACCTGGCAAAGAGATCAATGATGACCATTATGGACAGAAGCGTATTATATCAGATTAACAGTCTGGAGAAACCACAGAAAATCAGTGGATTCTTAAAAGAAAAAGGGTATTCCCGGCAGAATCTTGTAGATCTGCGTAAAAACGAACAGGCAATCTGCCTGAACGGAACGTATGTACATATGAACCACATGCTTGCAGAAGGGGATGTTCTGACGGTATGGATTCGGGAAACGGATAATTCCGGACAGATCCGTCCGGTAAAACTGCCGTTTGTCATCGTTTATGAGGATGAGGATCTGCTTGTGATCAACAAACCGGCAGGAATGCCGGTTCATCCATCCCGTGGAAATCCGGAGAATTCTCTCGGTAATGCACTGGCATGGTATTTTAAAGAGCAGGGCGTTCCCTTTGTGTTCCGCTGTATCAACCGGCTGGACCGGGATACCTCCGGGCTTACCATTGTGGCAAAACATGCGGTTTCTGCGGCGATCCTCGGGCAGATGGTGCGGGCAAAAGCCGAGCAGGGACTAAAAGCACCCGGGATTCACCGGACGTATCTTGCGCTTGTGGAGGGAAAGGTTATGCCGGTTTCTGGTGTCATGGATGCCCCGATTGCAAGAAAAGAGGATCGCTGTCTGCGACGCGTGGTGGATTTTAAGCGGGGAGACCGGGCGGTGACGCATTACCGGGTTCTGACCGGATGGCACACCGGAAATGCACAGAAGTTCCGAAGTCTGGTGAAACTTCAGCTGGAGACCGGGAGAACCCACCAGATCCGCGTGCATATGGCATATCTGGGACATCCGCTGGTGGGAGATTTTCTTTATAATCCGGCATACGGGGAAAATCAGATTGACCGTCGGGACGATGAAAATTCCGGGGAGAGACATTTTTCCTGCGGAAAGACTTTTTCCTGTGAGAGAGGGCAATATGATATTGGCCGTCAGGCACTGCATGCCTGGAAACTTTCATTTTTCCATCCTATGACAGGGGAGCCGATGGAGTTTACGGCTCCGCTGCCACCGGATATGCAAAGGCTGATACCAGAAGAAGCATTACCTTCTGTGTAATCATAACAGGGTAACATGCACAGATGTGGATTATATGCGTTGTGCACAGATATCCTGCAGGCAGCAGTGCTCACAGTGCGGAGTCGTGCGTGCGCTGCAGATGTCACGTCCGTGCAGCACAAAGCGGTGACATAAATCATTCCCTTCTTCCGGCGGAATGATTTTCCACAATTCCATTTCCACCTTTTTTGGCTCTTTGATATGGTCGACCAGACCAATCCGGTTACACAGACGGATGCAGTGCGTGTCCGTCACGATGGCCGGTTTTCCAAAGACATCTCCCATAATCAGGTTGGCACTTTTACGCCCGACACCCGGCAGCTTTAACAGGGCATTAAAATCGTTTGGAACATTTCCACCATACACATCCCGCAGCATCCGCATGCAGGCACTGATATCCCTTGCCTTGCTTTTTCCCAGTCCACAGGGACGCACAATTTCTTCGATTTCTTCCACAGGAGCATCTGCTAAAGCATTGACATCCGGGAATTTTTCATATAGTTTGGGTACGATCATATTCACGCGGGCATCCGTACACTGTGCCGCCAGCCGCACACTGACGAGCAACTTCCAAGCCTCATTGTAATCTAAGCTGCAGGCCGCATCCGGGTATGCCTGCTTCAGTCGCGCAATCACTTCCAGTGCCAGTTTCTTTTTTTCATCTATATTCATCATCCTATATTCTCCGTAACTTTCTGTTATGTGTAAGCAAATTTATTATACCACGTGCCAAAACAGAAGCAAATGGATTTGTGATCCTTATCCTGGTACTTATCTTTTTTCCAACACACAGGAAGAAGGGAATCATTTCTTTTGAAAGAACAAATTTGCAACTGCTCCGGAGTTCCATCAAATAACGCAAATAGCGTAATCCTGCAAACCCGTAAATACGTACGTGAAATCAGGACCGGAGCTGACTTGCAAATTTTTCTGGAAAAAGAGAATGACTCCCTTCTTCCGTCGTTTTGAAAAAAACTTATATTTAAACCAATTCCCCTCCCGAAAAAAATATGCTATATTGAAGTAAATTTCTGGAAAACACAATGGAGGAAAACATGGAGAGAATCAATGCAGTCACCTTTGCACCATTTTGCGCAAGAGGTACATTTGAAAAAGAAGAAACCAGACAGAGCTTAAAGCTCATGAAAGAAAAGACGGGGGCAAATTATGTCATTTTTGCACCGAACGGTATGCAAAAGACCGCATTTTCCGAGGAGATTGATTATCGGACAGACCGGAATGTGACCGATGAAGAACTGATCGCCATGATCGGCTATGCCAAAGAACTGGGGCTTAACGTTGCCTTGAAACCGACCGCAAACTGCGCGGACGGAACCTGGCGGGCACATATCAATTTTTTTGATGAAGATGTGGTGTGTGAACCGAAGTGGGGCAATTGGTTTGCCTCTTACCGGGCATTTCAGGAACACTATGCCGGACTTGCGCAGCAGTGCGGAGTGGATCTGTTTATTGCAGGCTGCGAGATGGTGCAGACCGAGCGACGCGAAGCGGAATGGCGGGAAGTGATTGCGGCGATCCGCCGGAAGTATGACGGACCGGTTTCCTACAATACCGATAAGTATCAGGAACACAATGTGAAATGGTGGGATGCGGTAGATGTGATTTCATCCAGCGGGTATTATCCGATTGACGATTGGGACAATCAGCTGGATCGTATTGAACAGGTGGTAAAGAAGTTTGATAAGCCGTTTTTCTTTGCGGAAGCCGGCTGTATGTCTGTGAAAGGTTCCAATCAGGTGCCGAATGACTGGGGCGTGCGTGGGGACTATGATGAAAAAGGACAGGCAGACTGGTTTCAGGCGATGTTTGATGCCTGCGAAAAGAGAGACTGGGTAGGCGGATTTGGCATCTGGGAATGGGCTGCATGGCATGGAGATGGCAGAAATCCTGTCAAAAGAGGGGATTATGAAGTCTACGGGAAAGCGGCAGCAGACATCATCTATCGGAAATTTTCACAAGTTTCAGAATGAAAATTTAGCTTAAATTTCGACTAAAAACATATTTACACAAACTTAAATTATGGTATACTAAAATAAAAAAGCCGAATAGAAGGGGGACCTGAAATGAGTTATATGGATACATACAAGAAATGGTGCACAGACAATTATTTTGATGAGGATACCAAAAAAGAACTGCTGGCACTACAAGGAAATGATGCAGAGATCGAGGATCGTTTTTACCGTCAGCTGGAGTTTGGTACTGGTGGTCTGCGCGGGGTAATCGGCGCAGGAACAAACCGTATGAATATTTATACGGTTCGTCAGGCAACCCAGGGACTGGCAAACTATATCATTTCGCAGAACGGACAGGACAAGGGAGTTGCGATTGCTTATGATTCCCGTATCATGTCCCCGGAGTTTTCCGATGAGGCAGCGCTCTGCCTGAATGCAAATGGTATCAAAACCTACCGTTTTGAATCCCTGCGTCCGACACCGGAGCTGTCCTTTTCTGTTCGGGAACTTGGATGTATTGCAGGTATTGTAATTACGGCAAGCCATAATCCGCGTGAGTACAACGGATACAAAGTATACTGGGAGGATGGCGCACAGATTACTCCGCCACACGATAAAAATATTCTTGCAGAAGTGGCAAAAGTCACTGATTTTTCACAGGTGAAGACTATGATGAAATCTGAGGCCGAAGCTGCAGGACTTTATCATACCATCGGAAAAGAAATGGATGACCGCTATATGGAAGAACTCAAAAAACAGTCGATCCACCCGGAAATCATCAAAGCGATGGCAAAAGATATCAAGATCGTTTACACTCCGTTACATGGAACAGGAAATCTCCCGGTACGCCGTGTATTAAAAGAACTGGGATTTGAAAATGTCTATGTAGTAAAAGAGCAGGAACTTCCGGATGGAAATTTCCCGACCGTTTCCTATCCGAATCCAGAGTCGCCAAAGGCATTTGAGCTTGCGCTGAAACTGGCAAAAGAAGTAGATGCGGATATCGTTCTGGCAACCGATCCGGATGCCGATCGTCTGGGTGTTTATGCAAAGGATACCAAGACAGGAGAGTATGTAAGTTTCACTGGAAATATGTCCGGTATGCTGATTGCAGAGTACATTCTGCGTGAGAAAAAAGCAAACGGAACACTCCCGGCAAACGGTGCACTGGTTGAGACTATCGTAACCACCGACATGGCAAAGGCAATCGCAAAAGCTTACGGAGTAAAACTGATCGAGGTACTGACCGGATTTAAGTATATCGGTGAGCAGATAAAATTTTTTGAGCAGCAGAACAGTTATGAGTATGTCTTTGGCCTGGAAGAAAGCTACGGATGTCTGGCAGGAACTTATGCCAGGGACAAGGATGCCTGTGTGGCAGTCATGATGCTCTGCGAGGTAGCGGCATGGTGCAAATCCAATGGAATCACGCTCTGGGATGACATGCTTTCCCTGTACGGGAAGTACGGTTATTACAAAGAGGGATTGGAGACCATGACCTTAAAGGGTATGGATGGTGCAGAAAAGATCCAGAGCATGATGAATGAGATGCGCAACAACCCGCCGAAGAAGATCGGTGCATGGGATGTTTTAGCACTTCGTGATTACAAGAAAGATACAAGAACAGATATGACAGGCGGAGAAGTTACACCAACCGGACTTCCGGAAAGCAACGTTCTTTATTATGAACTGAGCAACAATGCATGGTGCTGTGTACGTCCATCCGGAACAGAGCCAAAGATCAAATTCTATTTTGGCGTTGTAGGAACGGACATCAAAGATTCCGAAAAGAAACTGGATGAGCTGCGCAACGCAATGCTTACATACGCAGGAGAATAAAATTTATGGATGATCAGAAGAATATAAAACCGGATTTTTCCAAAGCAGGAGAAGACAGCATCCTCTATAAAAAAGAGGAGCCGAAGACAGAAAGAGAAAAGTTAAAGGAACTGCATGGAACAGACAAAGTGTGGTATCTGGTTCAATACTATGGGTTGCAGACGGTAGTGGCACTGGCTGTTATAGGAATACTCGCTTTTCTGATCGTCCATTATGTTACACAAAAGGATACAGCACTGGAAATTATGGCGGTAAATGCCATACAGTCTGAGGACAATCCGGCTGGGGATTCCGGTTATTATAATGGTTTCCTAAAAGAAAACGGACTGGATCCGGATAAAAGCGAAGTGCTTGTCAGCAGTAATCTGGGAGCCTCGGCAAATGAAAACGACGGGGCATCCGCAGAGAGCATTCAGATGATTCAGAGCCGCTTTATGACACAGTCGGTAGATGTCTTTTTTGCGGATTATGATTTCTTTTATTCACTGGGAGAGTTTGACTATCTGGCAGACATCCGGGAATATTTGCCAGAAGAATTGCTGGAAAAATATAAGGACGATCTGGTGTATGTAAAAAGTACCGAAACAGGGAAAAAATATCCGATCGGCATAAAGTTAGAAAAAAATGCCTGGGTGAAGGAAACCGGCTGGTATCCGGATACCTGTGTGGTAGGTCTGGCAGAAGGTTTAAAAAACAAGGACCTGGCAGTGAAATTTATAGAAGAAAACATACTGGAGGATTAACATGAGTATCGTATTTGATGAAAATCTGGATCTGTTTTGTCTGGAGACAGCGAATACCAGCTATATCATAGGTCTTGCAGACCACCGGACCTTTGTAGGTCATGTATATTACGGCAAGCGTGTGCGCGGACAGGATCTGCGCTACCTGCTCCGTACCGGAGAGGCACCGTTTGTTCCATCGGAGAATGAAAGAGAGCGCTGTTCTTTTTATGATACGTTTCCATCGGAGTATTCCGGAAACGGAGTGGGAGATTATCGGGAAAGCAGCATTGCTGTGCGAACACAGGCAGGTCAGCATGCGGTTATGCCGACGTATGTTTCCTATGAAATTACAGATCAGAAACCGCAGCTTCCGGGACTTCCGTCCGCATTTGACAGGGAGCATACCGCACAGACACTGATTCTTCACTGCAGGGATGAAGTGTTGCAGCTGGATGTGGATCTGTATTATACCGTGTTTGAAGAAAACGATATGATTACCAGAAGCGTGCGCATCAGCAATCAGAGCAAAGAGGCAGTTTACCTCACAAAAGCATATTCGGCATGCCTGGATATGGATGATGATGCCTACGAGATGCTGACACTTCACGGTTCATGGGCAAGAGAACGCCAGATGGACCGCCGTCCGCTGGGATATGGAAAGACCAGTGTGGGAAGTATCCGTGGGGAGTCCTCCCATCAGGAACACCCATTTATGGCATGGATGAAATCTTCCACGACACAGACATCCGGTGAAGTGTATGCCATGCATTTTATTTATTCCGGCAATTTTATCGCACAGCTGGAAAAAAGCCAGTTTGACAGTATCCGTGCAGTCATGGGAATTCATCCGGCAGATTTTTCCTGGAAACTGGAAAGTGAAGAATCATTTTATACACCGGAAGCTGTCCTTACATTTTCCGCAGAGGGACTTGGAAAAATGACCCGTAATTTCCACGACTTCTATCGGAATCATTTAATCCGTAGCAAATACCGCAATCAGAAACGCCCGATTCTGATCAACAACTGGGAAGCAACCTACTTTGATTTCAATACCGAAAAACTTTTAGATATTGCAAAACTTGCCTCTCAGTACGGAATTGAAATGCTGGTTATGGATGATGGCTGGTTTGGACACCGCAACGATGACAGTACAAGTCTTGGGGACTGGTTTGTGAATGAAAAGAAACTGCCGGGCGGATTGAACTATCTGGTAGATGAAGTGAATAAGCTTGGCATGAAATTCGGTATCTGGATGGAACCGGAAATGATTTCCCCGGATTCGGAATTGTACAAAGAGCATCCGGACTGGGCAATTGCTGTGAAAGGACGCACCGGAACGCTTTCGAGAAATCAGTATGTCCTTGATTTCAGCAGAAAAGATGTGAGGGACTGCATCTATGAAAAGATCCGTGCAATTTTAAGCAGTGCCAATATCGAATATGTGAAGTGGGATATGAACCGTCAGCTTACTGATCTGGGAAGCCTTGCGCTTCCGGCAGACCGCCAGGGGGAGTTAAGCCACCGTTATGTGCTTGGTGTGTATGAGATGCAGGAACGCCTGACCTGTGATTTCCCGGATCTTCTTCTGGAGAACTGTTCCGGTGGTGGAGCACGTTTTGATCCGGGTATGCTTTATTACAGCCCACAGATCTGGTGCTCGGATGATACGGATGCAATCGAGAGACTTGGCATTCAGGAAGGTACGGCACTGATTTATCCACTGTCCGCAATGGGAGCACACGTTTCGGACTGCCCGAACCATACCGTGGGCAGAAATACCCCGTTTAAGACAAGAGGGGAAGTTGCCCTGGCAGGAACCTTTGGTTATGAGTTGGATATCACAAAGATTGCAAAGGAAGAGCAGGAACAGATTCCACAGCAGACAGCTATGTATCACAAGTATAACGATCTGGTAAGGGAGGGGGATTATTACCGTATCGCTTCTTACCGGGAAAATCATTTCTACGATTGTTATATGGTAGTATCCAAAGATAAAAAAGAGGCACTGGTTACTTTCGTGACCGTACACGCACGCCCGAATTACCACAGTTTAAAAGTACGCCTGCAGGGACTGAATCCGAATCTGGATTATCGTCTGGAAGGTGAGATGGAGAACGAATGCGTATACGGTGGAGATCTGCTTATGAATGCCGGTATGCTGGTTCCTTCTGAGCAGGGGGATTACAGAAGTTATCTGTACCATTTTGTGGCAGATTAATTGACAGAGGAAGAAAAAGAATGTAAAATTAACTTAAATTATCCAGTTTATATAGTTAAATAAGTAAATTAGTATGAAAATATCGAGGGAATTATGGCAAAAGCAGTGAAACTTGCAGATATCGCCGAACAGGTTGGTGTCAGCACGGTAACCGTTTCCAAAGCCTTGTCGGGACAAAAAGGCGTCAGTGAAGAGATGCGGGAGAAAATAAAGAACCTTGCAGAAGAGCTTGGTTACCGCAGTCCTTCGGAGACAAAACGGCAGTCTGCGGAAAAACAATATAATATCGGTGTATTAATTCAGGAAGTTTATCTGGACAAATACAATTCTTTTTACTGGAGAATGTATCAGGAAGTGAATAAAAAGGCAGTTTCCCGTGGGTGTTTTACGCTGTTGGAGAGCATTTCAAGGGAGAGTGTGCTGGAAAACCAGATGCCGCTTCTGCTTCAGGAAAAAAAGGTGGATGGTCTGATTATTCTCGGAGATATGACAAAGCCGTACATTGAACAGATTGAAAAAGAGGGCGGCGTGCCAGTGGTCTGTCTGGATTTTTATAACGATGCCGTTGGTCTTGACACCGTGATTTCCAACAGTTTTTATGGAACCTATGCGCTGACCAATTATCTGTTTTCCATGGGGCACACAAAAATTGCCTATGTAGGAACGGTTGGCATGACAAACAGTATTACAGACCGATATCTTGGTTACCGCAAGTCTATGATGGAACACAGAGTGGATGTGCCAAAAGATTATGTGATTGATGACCGGGATACAAAAACCGGGCGTATGGATCTGGAAAAATATTACAGATTTCCAAAAGATATGCCGACCGCGTTTGTCTGTAACTGTGATCTTGCGGCATCCTACCTGATTCGTAAACTGGAAGGTGCCGGCTACAGGGTTCCGGAGGATATCTCTGTTGTCGGATTTGATAATTTCCTGTATCCGGGATTATGTGATGTCGGAGTTACTACGTATGAAGTGGATATTTCGGAGATGGCGCGGAGAGCCGTTCACAAAATTGTCCGCAAAATTGCAAATGAAAACTACACGGCGGGCGTGTTCATTGTAGATGGACATGTGGTATTTAAAGATAGTGTAGCTCGGATATAGAAACCGGGGCATCCTGCTTAAATGCAAGTGGGGTTGCCCCGGTTTCCCGTTTAAACAGATTGATAAAATGATTGGTATTATGAATTCCTACCTTGCTTCCGATTTCGTGTATGGTGTCGTTGGTAGTCAGAAGCAGTTTTTTAGCCTCTTCAATCCGCTTATGGTTTAAGTACTGGACAGGAGAAGCCCCATAGTATTTAGAAAACTCGCGGCAGATCCGGTATTTGCTGACGGAATACGTATTTTCCAGTTCGTCCAGTGAATAATTTTCTCCGTATTGTGTGTCAAATAAATGATGAATTTCCCACAGATAATCCGGGATCGTATCCCGGCGTGTGGCAGGATGGCCGGAATAGACAGCCATTTCCGTAAGAATATTGGTGATCCACATGGAGATCCGGCAGACGGACAGAGGATCATTAAAAGTGTCTTTCTGCAGATTCTGTAAATGCTCCATCGTATGGAACAGAGTAAACATAGAAGAACTCTCTGTCGGATAGGCAAGAGGTGATGGGAGCAGTGTGTGAAACTGCAGGAGGGCGAGACCGGAAATATACATATGGAAATAGTGGCAGTGGCCTTTTAAGATTTCGATCGTGAGGGGACCGGAAATCGGAAGAAGCGCTGCGTGCCGGTCTGCCAGCCGACACGTATGATGTTCATCCGTTACAGAAAGAGTGCCTTCATATACATAGAAAAAATGATAAGGCGCGTTGATACGGAATGTCATGGAACAATTGTTCGGAAAGGAACAGATGCCTTTTCCGAGCAGATGAATAAAGCCGTCATCCGCTGGTGCGGACAGCGGAAAAGCCGTAAAGTTTTTCATGTTGTCAGATAATACATGCTTTGGCACCGTTCCTGTAATCCCATGATGCTGTAATTGTTCCATAAAATCATCCTCTTTCAATCATAACCAGTTTTTAATTAAGTATAATTGGATGAAAGGTAAAAAGCAATAATTTAAAATGAAATATAACTTAAAATTACTTTTTGGACAAAAATATATAGACATAATGCATAAAAAAGTAAATGTAAAATTGTGCATTATAGGGAATGTGTTTGAAAACGCAATATGATATGATTAAAAGCAATAAAGAGTGATGATTAAATTAACAAAAAATGTATACTTAAATTAACTTAATAATTCACATGTTTAAGGAGGAGAACAACATGAAATTTAAAAAGTTTATGGCACTTGGTCTTGTAGCTGCAATGACCGCAACATTATTCGCAGGATGCGGTTCTAAGGGAAATGATTCTGCTGATACCACACAGAAATCAGACAGCGCTTCCGCAGATGGTCTTGTAAGCTATTCAGACATTGTATTGGGAGAAACAGGAAAAGACTTAAGCGCAACAATTACAATGTTCAACCACAGAACAGATATGGATACCGATGATTACGGCGGAAAGAACTGGAAATCTTATCTGGAAGACTTCAACAAAGAGTATCCGAATATCAAGGTTGAAATCACTACAGATACAAACTATGCCGATGATGCACTGACACATTTACAGTCCGGACAGTACGAAACCATTACCATGATTCCGGCAGTAGATAAGGCAGACCTCAGTACATATTATATGTCATACGGTACACTTGATGAGATGAGCCAGCAGATCAACTACGCAAACACATGGCTCTATGGAAATGATGTATACGGTGTTCCTTCCACAGCAACGACACAGGGTATCGTTTACAACAAGAAAGTGTTTGAGGATGCCGGTGTGACCGATGTTCCAAAGACTCCGGACGAGTTCATTGATGCATTAAAGAAGATCAAGGACAAGACGGATGCAATTCCGCTTTACACAAACTATGCAGCAGGCTGGACAATGGGTGCATGGGATGCTTATATCGGAAACAATGCAACTGGTGACAATACATATTTCAACCAGAAACTCCTTCATACAAAGGATCCATTCAAGGATTATGGCGATGGCACACATCCATATGCAGTATACAAGATCCTTTACGATGCAGTTGCTGGCGGACTTACCGAGGATGACTATTCTACAACTGACTGGGAAGGCTCTAAGAGCATGTTAAACAACGGACAGATCGGATGTATGGTACTTGGATCATGGGCTTACCCACAGATGGAAGCAGCCGGTGAGAACGCAGATGACATCGGATATATGCCATTCCCGATTTCTGTAAACGGTGAGCAGTATGCATCAGCCGGAGCAGATTACTCTTACGGTATCAACGTAAACGCTTCTGATGATGAGAAGCAGGCAGCTTTAATCTTTGTTAAGTGGATGACTGAAAAGTCTGGATTTTCTTACAACGAGGATGGGCTTCCGGTTGCAAAGTCATCTTCTGATACAAAGCTTGATTTCTCTGGTGTGACATTCCTTGAGGATGAACCGGCTGTAGAAGGCGAAGAGGATCTTTTAAATGCATTAAATGCTGATTCAGAACTGAACATTAACAACGGCGGTAATGATAAGATTCAGGCAATCATTGAGCATGCGGCAAATGGCGATGAGAGCTTTGATGATATTATGAACGAGTGGAACCAGAAATGGACAGATGCTCAGGAATCTGAGGGCGTAGAAATTACAGAGTAGTTCCACGCTGCATAAAGGTACATCATCCAGTTGCCGGGCCGAAAAACTGTTTTCGGCCCGGTGGCATGATTGCCTGTTTCATATGGGAGGAACGTAGTATGAAATCAAAATCATTTAATTTTAAAAAATGGGCAAAGAGCAGAGCCGGCCAGCAGGTATTGATCTGTATCGGTTTTATGATTATCCCATTGCTCTTACTCTTTTTATTCACTTATTTTCCATTTGCGGAAATGATCAAATTTAGTTTTTATAAGATGAAATATACAACGCCAATAGACAGGCGCGAATTTGTCGGATGGGACAACTATCTTGATGTATTCAGAAGAAAAGATTGTTTCGGGGCGTTGAAACTTAGTTTATTCTATATGGTCGGTGCATTGATCCAGCTTGTGCTTGCACTGTATCTTGCAACAATTTTAAGCTTTAAGGTAAAGGGTGGAAATCTTTTCAAAGGGCTGATGTTTTTCCCTTACCTCATCAGTGGTATTGCCATTGGTTTTATCTTTAAATTCTTCTTCACCAGAGGATTCGTATTTGATACAATCCTGCAGTGGTGTGGGTTTCAATTAGAAAATCTTCCATACTGGTTAAAGGATCAGAGTGTAAACAACTGGTCCCTGACGGCGACTTCCGTATGGCGGTATACCGGACAGAATATGGTACTGTTTATTGGTGCCATGATGTCTGTGGATAGCGAACTCTACGAAGCAGCGTCCCTGGATGGTGCAAATAAATGGGAGCAGTTTAAACACATTATTCTCCCGAGTATCAAGACAATTATTACATTAAATGTTATCCTTTCCATCACCGGTTCCTTAAGTGCGTTTGAGGCGCCTTTCGTAATCACCACCGGTGCAAACGGAACAGGAACGTATTTCGTAATTATGAACAAGATCGCACATACCAGCCAGAAAGTAGGTCTGGCATCGGCAATGTCTGTTGTTCTGCTGATGATCATCTTTATCTGTACGATCTTACAGAATGTGTTCTTTAAATATGTGTTCAGGGATGCCGCGTCGGAGGATGAATCCTATAAGGCAAAGAAAGCCCGGCTGAAGGCAGAAAAACAGGTGATTAAGCAGATCAAAAAACAGGAGAAAATGAAGAAAGGAGCGGCGAAATAATGAGTAGTACAGCAGCAGTAAAACGTAAAAACATGAAACATTATTCCGTAGGAAGCATTATCTGGATTATTGTGGAATATGCATCGCTGATCTTTTTCGGATTCTGTGCAATCATTCCGATTGTTTCCTGTATCACAACGGCATTTAAGACAGATGCCGAGTACCAGAATACCAATGTTATGGCATTTCCGGGAAGCTGGCTGAATTTTGACAACTTTGTAAATGCATTTAAGACGGCAAATATGGGACGCGCATTTTTAAACTCTGTCATAGTTATGGTGGTTGTGCTTACTGTATCCGTTATTGTAGGTTCCCAGCTTGCTTACGTATTGAATCGTTTCAAGTTCCCAGGCAATGGGTTTATCCGTAACCTGTATACAATTGCCGCACTGCTTCCGGCAGTAGCAATGCAGGTTACCGTATACCAGATTATGTCAGATTTACATCTTGTAAACAGTCTGGGCGGTTACATCATTATGAGCTGTGGTACCGATGTTATTTCCATGTATATTTTCATTCAGTTTATGGAAAATATTCCGCTTTCACTGGATGAGTCGGCAATTATCGATGGCGCAAATTACTGGCAGATTTACTGGAAGATTATGCTTCCACTGTTAAAACCGGCAATCGTTACATCCTGTATTTTAAAGGGTGTTGGTGTGTACAACGAATACTACGCAGCAAACCTTTACCTGATGAGAAAAGAGATCCGTACCATGGCACTTTCCCTCTACACATTCGTAGGACCAATGGGAAGCAAGTACAATCTGATCTGTGCAGGTGTTATTATCTCCCTGCTTCCGGCGCTGATCGTATTTGTCTGCTGCCAGAAACAGATTTACAGTGGAATTACAGCAGGTGCGGTAAAGGGTTAATGATTTTGGAAAATAAGAGGTATCGGGATGAATAAGAGCATGATGAAAGAAGAAGTCACAAAGCATTTGACGGAAAATATCATTCCTTTCTGGAAAGCATTAAGGGACGATACTTACGGTGGATATTATGGATATATGGACTACAATTTAAACGTAGACAAAACAGCAGAAAAGGGATGTATTTTAAACAGCAGAATCACCTGGTTTTTTGCGAATGCCTACATACTGCTGAAAGATGAAACCTTGCTGGACGAGGCAAGACACGGTTATGAGTTCCTGCGTGATCACTGCATCGACAAAGAAAATGGTGGAATCTTCTGGTCCATGACTTATGACGGAAAGCCACTTGACACAACAAAGCATACCTACAATCAGGCATTCTGCATCTATGCTCTTTCTTCCTATTACGATGCATCCGGGGATGAAGAAGCATTAAAGCTTGCCAAAGAACTGCAGCTTCTTATTGAAAGCAAATGTACGGATGAGGTTGGATATCTGGAAGCATTTACCAAAGACTTCCAGCCGGAATCCAATGAGAAGCTATCGGAAAATGGTGTGCTTGCCGAAAAAACCATGAACACACTGCTTCATGTGTTTGAGGCTTATACCGAGTTTTACCGGGTTTCCCATGATGAAGAGGTGGGAGAGCGGTTAAAGTGGATTATGGATGTATTTGCAGATAAGGTATACAATCCGAAACTTAAGAGACAGGAAGTATTCTTTGACAAGAACTACAACACCATCATTGATCTGTATTCTTATGGTCATGATATTGAGACAGCATGGCTGATGGACCGCGGTGTGGAAGTGCTTGGGGATGATCATTACAAAGAAAAAATGTCACCGATTACCGAGACTCTTGCAGAAAATGTCTACGAGGTTGCGTTTGACGGTCATTCTCTGGCAAATGAATGCTGCAAAGGGGAAGTGAATGACCACCGGATCTGGTGGGTACAGGCAGAGACTGTGATCGGATTCCTGAATGAATACCAGAAGCATCCGCAGAAAACGAAGTTTCTGGAGGCATCGGAGGCTGAATGGGAATTTATCAAAGAACACGTCATTGATAAGAGAACCGGTTCCGAGTGGTTCTGGGAAGTACATCCGGACGGCAGTCCGATTGCGGACCGTCCAATCGTAGAACCTTGGAAATGTCCGTATCATAACGGAAGAATGTGTATGGAAGTAATAAGGAGACTTTAAACAATGCATGAAAGATATTATGTAGAACTGGCAAAGCAGGAAAAGCTGCTTTCACGTAAAAATGAAAAAAGTGACTTTTATAATGGTGTATTTGACCGTTATGTGAATCCCGTTCTTACAAGAGATATGATTCCGCTCACCTGGAGATATGACTTAAACGAGGAGACCAATCCATTCTTTATGGAACGTCTTGGAATCAATGCAGTCATGAATTCCGGAGCAATTTATTTAAACGGAAAGTATTATCTGGTTGCCCGTATTGAGGGAAATGACAGAAAGTCCTTCTTCGGCGTGGCAGAGAGTGATAACGGAATTGATAATTTCCGTTTCTGGGATTACCCGATCCTTCTGGATGATGTATGTCCGGAGGAGACAAACGTCTATGATATGAGACTGACACAGCATGAGGACGGATACATTTACGGAGTATTCTGTTCTGAGAGCAAAGATACCAGCGTGAACGATTTGTCTGCAGCCGTTGCAGCAGCAGGAATTGTCCGCACAAAAGATTTAAAGCACTGGGAGCGTCTGGAAAACTTAAAGACCCTTCGTTCCCCGCAGCAGAGAAATGTCGTGCTGCATCCGGAATTTGTGGATGGAAAGTATGCATTCTATACCCGTCCGATGGATGACTTCATTGATACCGGAAGCGGAAGCGGTATTGGATTCGGTCTTTGCGAGGACATCACACATGCAGTCATTGACGAAGAGAAGATGACCAGCATCCGTAAGTACCATACCATTACCGAGGCAAAGAACGGTGCAGGTGCTACTCCGATCAAGACTGACCGCGGCTGGATTCACATTGCACACGGTGTAAGAAATACTGCAGCAGGTCTGCGCTATGTGATCTATGCATTTGCCACGGATTTAAACGATCCGTCTAAGGTAATTGCAGAGCCATCCGGACTGTTAATCGGACCAAGAGGTGAGGAGCGTGTCGGAGATGTATCCAATGTTGTATTTACCAACGGTGCAATCGTAAACGATAAGAACGAAGTATTTATTTACTATGCTTCTTCTGATACAAGAATGCATGTGGCGACTACAACGATTGACCGTCTGATTGATTATGTATTTAATACACCACAGGATCCGGGAAGAAGTGTACTGTGTGTACAGCAGAGATGCGACCTGATTAAGAAGAACTTAGAGTATTTAAAAAATCATAAATAAGAGGAGAGTTGATTATGAGTGAAGTAAAGATGCTGACAGCTCCGGTACCAAATGTACCATGGCAGGAGAGACCACAAGGACCTCAGAACGGAGCCCCGATCTGGAGATACAGTGAAAACCCGATTATCGGAAGAAATCCGTTAAAGGGTGTTGCAAGAATTTTTAACAGTGCGGTTATGCCATATGGTGATGCTTTCATCGGTGTGTTCCGTGGAGAGCAGACCAATGGTATTCCATATATTTATCTTGGACACAGCAAAGATGCCATCCACTGGGATTTTGAAGAAAACAAGATTCCGTTTGTGGATGAAAACGGCGAGCCGTTTATGCCAATCTATGCATACGATCCAAGACTTGTAAAAGTAGAAGACACCTATTATATCATCTGGTGTCAGGATTTCTACGGAGCAGCAATCGGCATGGCAAAAACAACAGATTTCAAGACGTTTACACGGATTGAGAATCCGTTCCTCCCATTCAACCGCAATGCCGTGCTGTTCCCTAGAAAGATCAATGGAAACTTCATGATGCTTTCCCGTCCTTCAGACAGTGGTCATACACCGTTTGGTGACATCTTCTTAAGTGAAAGCCCGGATCTGGTATACTGGGGCAAACACAGACATGTCATGGGCAAAGGAAGCGAATGGTGGGAGTCCTTAAAGATCGGCGGCGGAGCTGCTCCAATCGAGACTTCCGAAGGATGGCTGTTATTCTATCATGGGGTATCCGGTACATGTAACGGATATGTTTATTCCATCGGTGGGGCAATCCTTGACATTGATAATCCTTCCATCGTGAAGTACCGCTGTGAGAATTTCCTTCTGACTCCGGAAGAGTGGTATGAGGAGAGAGGTTTCGTTCCGAACGTATGCTTCCCATGTGCAACCATTCACGACAGTGCATCTGGTAAGATCGCGATCTATTATGGTGCGGCAGACAGCTACGTTGGCCTGGCATTTACAAAACTGGATGAGATTGTAGATTACATAAAAACAAATAGTGTTGTAACACCTGCAGACACTGAAATCGGAAGGAGATAACTATGCATATTTCACCGGACGACAAGAGATTACAATATTGTGGAAGAATTGATTTTGATGATCCGAAAGCACCGGTGCTTGTCTATGCGGCAAGTTTTGTACAGATTCGTTTTACCGGAACAGAAATTTCCGTGACACTGGCAAACAAGCGTGCTTACTGGTCGAGCCGGATGGGATATATATTAGACGGAAAGCAGGGACAGTTCTTACTCACCTCAGATTCCGATGCAAAAACGTATGTGATTGCAGAAGGTCTTGAGCCTACAGAGCATACCCTCACTCTTTTTAAAAGAATGGATTCCTGCCATATCGTCACATTACTGGGATTTGAATTGGGAAGCGATGCCGAGGTACTTACTCCGGCACCGCTTCCGTCCCGTAAAATCGAAGTTTTCGGGGACAGCGTTTCCTGCGGTGAGGTATCAGAAGCTGTGGATTATGTAGGAAAACCGGACCCGGAACACGATGGGGAATATTCAAACAGCTGGTATTCTTATGCGTGGATGACCGCGCGGAATCTGCATGCACAGTTGCATGACACATCACAGGGTGGTATCGCCCTTCTTGACAAAACCGGCTGGTTTATGGAGCCGGATTATCTGGGAATAGAATCCTGCTATGACAAAATTGAATATCAACCGGAACTCAGTGAAGTAAAACCATGGGATTTCTCCCGCTATACACCGAATGTTGTCATTTTGGCATTTGGACAAAACGACAATCACCCGGACGATTATATGGCGGAGGATTATAACAGTGCACGTTCTGAGAACTGGCGGCAGCATTACCGCAGGTTTTTGGAGCATCTCATGGAAGTATATCCGAAGGCAACCTTTATATTAACTACTACAATATTGGAACATAACGAAAACTGGGACATTTCCATTGGGGAAGTGTGCAAAACAATAAATAGTCCACGGGTACACCATTTCCTGTATTCACAAAATGGAAAAGGTACACCGGGACATATCCGGATTCCAGAGGCAGAGCAGATGAGTAAGGAACTTACCGCATTCATCGAAAGCCTCGGAGAGGAGATTTGGGATATGTAATCAATTTTTAAAAAAAATTGATTACATGATATAAGGAGTATAACAATGCAGATTGAATATGAAAGAGGTATTTCCAATCCGGGCAATCTGTACCGGATGAAAAAATTAATGGCAAGGGCAGAGGCCGGGGAACCATTAAACATTGGTTTCCTTGGTGGTTCGATCACGCAGGGATGTCTTGCATCCGCACCGGAGCTGTGTTATGCTTACCGCGTATTTCAGTGGTGGGAGAAAACATTTCCACAGGCCAAATTTCATTATATCAATGCCGGAATCGGTGGAACAACATCACATTTCGGGACGGCCCGTGCCGAGTCCGATCTGCTTTCCCATAAACCGGATTTTGTTATCATTGAATTTTCGGTCAATGATGAATCGACGGAATTTTTCCGTGAGACATATGAAGGACTGGTACGCCGTGTATGGCAGGATGAAAACGAACCTGCTGTGATGCTGGTGCACAATGTTTATTATAATAACGGTGGAAATGCGCAGATCATGCACGGTCAGATAGCCAGACATTATCAGCTTCCGGCGGTCAGCATGCAGAGCAGTATTTATCCGGAAGTCGTTGCGGGGCGGATTCCAAACCGCAGGATAACAGAGGATGATCTGCATCCAAATGACAAAGGACATGAACTGGTGGCATCTGTGATCACTTATGCCTTAGAGAAAATCCATATGACACAGACGAAGGATGCAAAACCAGAATTCCCAGAACCACTGACAGACAATTGCTATGAAAAAGCAGTGCGTCTGGATAATCGTAATTATGAACCTGAAAACCAGGGATTTGTCAAAGATACCAGAGTACAGGAAGAAGTCAAAGATTGCTTTAAAAATGGATGGTCCGCAAAAGAAAAAGGAGCATCGTTAACGTTTGCTGTAAATGGAAGTGAGATTGCAGCACAGTATAAGCGTTGTGTAACGAAACCGGCACCGGTGGCACTGGCCATTGTGGATGGGGATGAAGCACATGCGGTGACACTGGATGCAAACTTTGATGAGGATTGGGGGGATTCCCTGACGCTGACTCCGGTTCTGGTGCATGGAAAAGAAGGGGCACATACGGTGGAAATACGGCTGATTTCCGGAGATTCTACCATGCCGAGTGCATTTGAACTGATCTCTGTAATTGTTTCTGAAAAATAGAGAGAGGAAGAAAAATATGTTTCCAAAAGATTTTGTCTGGGGAGTGGCAAGCAGTGCTTATCAGGTGGAAGGAACCGATCCTGACGATGGCCGTGGAAAGAATGTGTGGGATGAGTTTGTGCGTTCCGGCAGGGTGTATGAACAACAGACTGCAGATGTTTCCTGCGATCATATGCACCGTTATAAAGAAGATTTTGCTTTGATGCGGTTACTTGGAATCAAAAATTATCGTTTTTCACTCAGCTGGTCAAGAATCCTTCCGGCGGGAACCGGGAAGGTGAATGAGAAAGCTGTACAGATGTATCGCGATATGATTCTTTGCATGAAAGAAAACGGAATTCGTCCGTTTATCACCATGTTTCATTGGGAGTTTCCATATGAGCTGTTTAAAAAAGGCGGATGGCTCAATGAAGATGTGGTGGAGTGGTTTGGAGAATATGCAAAAGTCGTTGCAGCAAATTTCTCTGATCTGTGTACCGATTTTATCACAATCAATGAGCCGCAGTGTGCGATTGGACTGGGACACTTAAGCGGGGTACATGCACCGGGAATGCAGTATTCTGTTCCAGAAACCTTTCAGATGGCACACAATCTGATGAAAGCACATGGTCAGGCAGTGATCAATCTGCGTAAATATGCAAAGCAGAAGATACGTGTCGGCTATGCACCGACCTGTGGTGTGGCATATCCGGCATCGGAGGGTACAAAGGATATAGAGGCTGCAAAAAAGGTATATTTTGGTTTTGACAACCCAATGGATAACTGGACCTGGAATGTGGCATGGTTTTCCGATCCGGTCTTTTTAGGAGAGTATCCAAAAGAAGGACTGGAAAAATTTGCACCATATCTTCCGGAGATTACGAAAGAAGATATGGAACTCATTCATCAGCCGCTCGATTTTATGGGACAAAATATATATAACGGTTATATGATCCGTTGTGGAAAAGATGGAAAACCGGAATATGTAGACCGCGCCCCTGGGGCAGCTAAGACAGGCACAGGCTGGCCAGTGACACCGGAGGCATTGTATTACGGAATCCGTTTCTTGACAGAGCGTTACCATCTGCCGCTTTATATTACAGAAAACGGAATGTCCGATCTTGACAATATTTCCGCGGACGGACAGGTGCATGACAGCGAAAGAATCACATTTTTGGATGCATATCTGGGTGCTGTGCAGCGTGCGATTAACGAGGGAATGCCGGTGATCGGATATTTCCTCTGGACATTTCTGGATAACTTCGAGTGGGCAGAAGGTTACAAAGAACGTTTTGGACTTGTTTATGTAGACTACACAACCCAACGCAGGATTGCAAAAGATTCCGCATATTGGTACAGAGAGGTGATGAGAATGAATGGAGAAAATTTAAGTTGTAACCAGCCGTATAAGCAGATCCTTTTTATGGAGCCGGTATTTACCCACAATATCTGGGGTGGTACAAAGCTTCGTGAAGAGTATGGATATTCCATCGAGGGCGATGACATCGGAGAATGCTGGGGAATCGCAGCACATCCAAACGGAACCTGTACGATTGCAGACGGTGCGTATAAAGGAAAGAAATTATCCGATCTGTGGGAGGAACATAAAGAACTCTTTGGAAATACACAGGGGAAGGTATTCCCGCTGCTGATCAAGATTATTGATGCAAAGGCGGATTTAAGTATTCAGGTACATCCGGATGATACCTATGCTGCAGAGCATGAAAAAGGTTCTCTTGGCAAGATGGAGTGCTGGTATATCCTTGACTGTGAGCCGGATTCCAAGCTTGTTATCGGACACAATGCAAAGACACACGAAGAACTTGAAGACATGGTACACAACGGACGCTGGAGTGAGCTGATCCGTGAAGTTCCGGTAAAGAAAGGTGACTTTATTCAGATTGATCCGGGTACCGTGCATGCGATCAAAGGCGGTATCACCATCCTTGAAACCCAGCAGAATAGTGATATTACGTACCGTGTTTATGATTATGACCGTCTTTCCAATGGGAAGCCGCGTCAGCTTCACATTCAGCAGAGTCTCGATGTCATCAAAGTTCCGGCAGCACCGCTTTCTGAGTGCATGATAAAGACCGGTGAGGCAGAGGCAAACAAACTGCAGAAGCTGATCGAGTGCAAGTACTATCAGGTATTCCACATGAAAGTCGAAGGTCAGGCTGAATTTGAGCAGGAATATCCATTCCTGATTGTCAGCGTGGTAGAAGGAAACGGACTCTTAAACCATACCAGCGTGAAGAAGGGAGATCATTTTATTCTTCCGTATGGCTATGGTAAGGTTGAGATTGAGGGAAATCTGGAATTTGTTGCTTCTACGGTTTCTACGAAATAAGACTGGGTAACGGTTTGTAAAGGCATACATGATCCTTTGAGGAATGTATGCCTTTTTTATGTGCAAAACTTTGTTTGACAAAGTAAAATATTTATGTAAAATAATTATAACAGAATTTATCAATAAAGAAATCCATGAAAACATTGGAGGAATTGTATGGCAACAATTAAAGAAATTGCAGAAATGGTAGGGGTTTCGAGCTCAGCAGTTTCACGGGTACTCAATTATGATGAGGGAATCTCTGTTAGTGATGAGACAAGAGAGGCGATCTTTGCCACAGCAGAGAAAATCGGATATAAAAAGAGAGTAATCTATCCCAAGATCGAAAATGTGGCATTGCTGTATTTTGTTGACCACGAGGATGAACTTGAAGATGTCTTTTACCACGGGGTAAAGGATGAGATAATAAAGCAGGCGAAAAAGATGAATATTCAGCTCAGTATCTATGACCGAAAGGACGGCATGGATCATGTTCCGAAAGATCTAAGTGCCTTTATTGCGATTGGATGGCTCACCAGAAAAGAAATCAATGCTTTGTATAAACGGTGCAAAAGGGGCGTGTTTATCGGCACATCCCCGGATGAAAAACTTTTTGATGCCGTGAAGCCCAATATGGATTCGTTTGTGACACAGATGGTTGATTACTTTGTGGAAAAAGGACATAAACGGATTGGATTTATCGGGGGCAGTGATAGAAATATTGACACCGGAAAACCTTCCATGGATATCCGGGAGTGGTCATTTCGACAGAGCACTGCATACTATGGGTGTCTCAATGAGGAGTACATTTTCATTTCCGAGAGATTTACGGTGGATGATGGCTACCGCATGGGAAAAGAACTGCTTAAAAAAGAGATACTGCCAACAGCACTTTGTGTGGCAAGTGACACACTGGCGGTGGGTGTGCTACAGGCTTTAAATGAAGGCAATATACAGATTCCGGAGCAGGTGGCGGTTTTTAGCATCAATGATGTGAATATTGCAAAGTATTTATCACCACCCCTTACTACTATTCATATTGATATTCCATGTATCTGTGAAACCGCGCTTGATCTGTTGCGAAACAGGGTACTATATGGCGGACGCGTAACCAAGCTGGTGTTTGTAAATGGAATTCCAGTTTTCCGGAAGAGTTGTTGAAAAAAAGATGTTCGATTGCGGACATCTTTTTTTGTGCCTTTTTTGTATATATTGCATAAAATACAAAAATAAAAATTGGCAATATAGTGAAAAGTGTATTTGTGAGTATTGACATTATTAGGCTTAGATGATATATTCTTAATAAGTAAACAATTTACTTGAAAATTAGTAAAGATTTAATTTTGGAAAAGGGGGAACATTTATGAAAAGGAAGTTATTACATGCAGTCCTTGTAGCGAGCATGGCAGTAGCATTGTCAGGATGTGGAAACACATCTGGTATTAATGCTGATGCGGAGGAAACACAAAAAGCTACAGAAACAGAGAACATTGAAGAGGAGAGAGGCACAGAAGTTGCTGCCGCAGAACAGAAGGAAAATACAACAGGTACGCCAGATGAAAACGGAAATTATCTGATCAACGGAAGTTTTGAAGAACCAGATTTTTCCGGATGGACGGTGACAAACAACAATGATGTTACAGAGGAGTTAGATGTTTATGATCGTGAGACAGACTGTTTTACAGGTGCACAGTCACTGCATTTTTATTCAGGAAACAATCCGGTGGATTTTTCCATGAAACAGACAGTGAGTGGACTTGAGGATGGCACCTACAAACTAACCGCTCATATTCAGGGTGATGCAGCCGGGGATGAAAATCCGACCGTATATTTTTATGCGCTCGTGGATGGCGAAGAGGTAAAAGCAGATGGCAAATTGCAGGGGTATGTTAACTGGTATACGGTGGAAATCCCGGGCATTACGCCAACGGACGGAGCAATCACAGTAGGAGCACACGTGGCAACAGCACCGGGCGGCTGGGGAACCATTGATGATATTACACTTGTGAAGGAGTAGTTATGAAATTTATTAAGGGTATGGATATTTCCATGGTGAAAGAACTGGAACATTATGGTGCGTCCTATCGGCTGAACGGGAAAAAAGAAGATCTGTTTGCAATTTTAAAGACATGCGGAGCCAATAACGTAAGGATTCGGATTTGGCCGGATCCCTACGATGAAAACGGAAATTCTTACGGGGGAGGTGGAAATGATCTGGAGACCACCATTGAGATCGCAGAAAGAACTGTACAAAGCGGTATGGATTTTATGCTTGATTTCCATTATAGTGATTTCTGGGCAGATCCAGCCAAACAGGTAAAACCGAAAGCCTGGAAAGAATTAAGCGGAGAGGCACTGGAAACGGCGGTGTATCTGCATACTGTAGATACGTTAAAGGCATTGAAAAACCACAAGCTTGTGCCGACTATGGTGCAGGTTGGAAATGAGATTACAAAAGGGCTGTTGTGGCCGGACGGTTACATCGAACAGACCGAAAATATGGCACATCTTCTGCAGGCAGGGATTAAAGGGGTGCGCGAGGAGTGTCCGGACGCAAGGATCGTATTGCATCTGGATTTCGGAACGGATAATAAAATGTATCGACAGTGGTTTGATCAGGTTTCATCGTATGCGCTGGATTTTGATATTATTGGAATGTCGTATTATCCGCACTGGAACGGAAGTCTTTCACTTCTTCTGGATAATATGAATGATATCAGCAGCCGGTATGACAAAGATGTACTTGTTGCAGAGACTTCGATTGGTTATACTACGGAAACATTTGGCTGCAACGGAATCGTTTATTCGAAGGAGCATGAAAAAATCACTGGATACCCGGCAACACAGCAGGGGCAGGAAGCATTCTTGCGGGATTTGTTTGCAACGGTAAGAAGTGTAAACAATAAAAGAGGCATCGGCGTGTTTTACTGGGAACCGGCATGGTTGCCAATACCGGACTGTACGTGGGCAAGTAAGAGTGGCAGCAAGTACATGAAAGACAAGATGACAGCAGGAAATGCCATGGCAAATATGGCATTGTTTGACGAAAATGGAAACGCAAACAGCGCGCTGATAAACATGAAAACAATGTAAAGGAGGGCAATCATATGAAGAAAAAATTAATAACAGCTGTGCTGGCTGTAACAATGGCAGTGGGAATGTTGACTGGCTGTGGAAGTGGAACTGGAACCGGAAAAAGGGAAGCTTCTGGGGAAAAACTCGTGATTTGGACGAACATGAACGTGGAAGTGGATACCATTCAGAAATATGCAGATGAATGGGGAGAAAAGAACGGACGAAAGGTAGAAGTCATTCACCAGTCTCCATCTGTCCAGCAGTTTGCACAGGCAGTAAAAAGTGCTTCCGGACCGGATGCTGTGGTGGGGATTCCAAATGACCAGCTTGCAGATTATGTAAACGCAGATCTTACTGCAGAAGTGCCACAGGATCTGTATGCGGATCAGGATTTTTCCGATGCAGCCATCCAGGCATGTTATGTAGATGGAAAACGATATGCAGCACCACTTTCCGTAGAGACTACTGCACTGTTTTACAACACAGATCTTGTATCGGAAGTTCCAAAAACATGGGAAGAACTGGTCGATCAGGCAGCCGCAGACGGAGGTGTACAGTTTGATGCAACAAGCATATACTACGATCTTGGTTTTGTGAGAGCCTGCGGAGGTTATATTTTTAAATATCAGGATAGGGCATATGACACGGCAGACATCGGTCTTGATAATGAGGGCAGTGTGGAAGCCTATGCCTTTATCAATGACCTGTGCAATAAATATAAACTGATCACGGCAGATGTGACAGCCGATATCGCAAGAAGTAATTTCCAGAACGGAAAATGTGCTTATTATATTGGTGGACCATGGGATATTGACGGTTTTACCTCTGCAGGAACTAAATTTGCTGTAGCAAAAATGCCAACTTTCCACGGACAGCCGTTTGTGACCCCGGTGGGTACACAGGTAAGTTTTGTGAGCAACAGCAGTAAAAATCAGGATGCAGCATGGGATTTTATTTCCTATCTGATGGAAAACGGTGCACTTGGCATGTATGAGGCGGGTGACCGTATACCGGCAAAACTGGCAGATCAGAAACTTGATGAGATCCAGAGTAATGCATACACACAGGCATTTGTCGAGCAGATCAATGATGGAGAGCCGATGCCGACCGTATCAGAAATGGGACAGCTCTGGAGTATCCACACAAACAATATCCGTTCGATGTGGTCTGGGGAGCAAACACCAGAGGAAGCTGCCAAAAATATGGTTACGCAGTTGAAAGAAGCGATTGAATTGATGAATTCAGGAAAGTAGTGATGGCATGAGAAAGAAAAAGAATGCGCTTGGGTATACTTATCTGGCACCGGCACTGATCTCGATTCTGTTGGTGACATGTCTGCCAATTATTTATACGGTGATTTTATCTTTTACTAATTACAACATGTATCATCTGACAGATTACACGTTTGTGGGTCTGGAAAATTATCTGACCGTATTTTCCGGAAGTATTAAAAATGTGTTTTTCCCGGTACTTGGGTGGACGATTTGTTTTGCGCTGTTAAGTACGGCAGGTTCCTATGCAATGGGACTGATTCTTGCCATTTTGTTAAACAATCCGCATATGAAAGAATCAAAAATTTACCGTGCAGTACTGATTGTGCCGTGGGCATTGCCATCTACGATTGCAATCCTCGCATGGCAGGGCCTGCTAAATGAGCAGTATGGTGGAATCAATAATTTACTGCATACAATCGGTATTGCCTGGAATGTACCGTGGCTGACCAATCCATTCTGGGCAAGGGTTGGGCTGATTATCGTGAATGTGTGGCTGGGATTTCCCTATATGATGAATGTCTGTCTTGGCGGACTACAGGCGATTTCTGGTGAATACTATGAGGCGGCTAAAATGGATGGGGCATCAAAATTTCAGTGCTTTAAGAGCATTACATTGCCGATGGTGACGAAACTTTCCATTCCTCTTGTAATTTCTTCGTTTGCGGCTAATTTTAACAATTTTGGAAATATATACATGATTACACAAGGTGGACCGGCGAGAGTGGATAACCAGTTTGCGGGTTATACGGATATCCTTGCTAGTACCACCTATAAGATGACCACATGGTCGAACCGGTATGAACTGTCTGCAACGTTCAGTGTGCTGATCTTTATCATTGTCGGAACATTTACGCTGATTAATATGCGGCTGTCCGGCTCATTTAAGGAGGTTGATTAAATGAAAAATAAAAAGAAAATATCCGCCTCAGAACAACGGACACTGTGGGGAAGCAGGGTGGTCATATGGATCACGATGATCGTGGTGCTGTTTCCGGTCATATGGATTGTTATGTCCTCTTTTTCCGCGGGTGACAGCTTTTTCCTGTCCTCATTGTTCCCTGAAAAATTCAGCATTGAACATTATGTGGAACTGTTTCGGGAAACGGATTTTGGAATCTGGGTTTTTAATTCCCTGAAGTTTTGCTTTATTGTAGCAATCATACAACTTGTGCTTACTTCACTTGCAGCGTATGCGTTTGCAAGACTGCGGTTTGTGGGAAGAAAATATGGGCTGATGGCACTTTTGATATTACAGGTGTTTCCAAACAGCATGGCAGTTGCCGGATACTATATTTTAATTTATAAGTTCGGGCTGGTGGACAACAGCTTTGCACTCATTCTTGTGCTTGCAGGTGGAAGTGCTTACAATATCTGGTTACTTAAATCTTATATCGATGGACTTCCGGTGGAATTGGATGAAGCTGCAATGGTGGATGGAGCAAATGAATTCCAGGTTTTTTATAAGATCATCATCCCGCTTGCAATGCCACAGCTTGCCGTGATCTTCCTGTTTTCGTTTATTGCAACATACAGTGAATATGTGATTACCTCAATCTTTTTGCAGACACCGGGAAAAATGACGCTTGCACTCGGACTGCAGTCTTTTATCAGCGATCAGTTTGCTGCGCACTGGACTTTGTTTGCTGCAGCAGCAGTGATTTCATCCCTGCCGATCATGATCATCTTTATGTGCTTACAGCGATTTATTCAGAATGGATTGGTTGCCGGAGGGGTAAAAGGATAAAATGAAATATCATCGGGGATTCTTCATGAAGATGGCAAAATAGGGACGAATGAGGATTTTTCCGGATTAGCGGGTCTTTTAGAATCTGCAATTTCTGGAGTACGTGCTTCTGCTGCATCAAGTACCAAAATTATGCTTCATCTGGATCAGGGTGGAAAAAATCAGTTGTATACCTGGTATTTTGGTGGATTATTGAAAGAGTCACCAAACTTGGATTTTGATGTATTTGGATTATCTTATTATCCAATGTGGCATGGAACCATGGAGGGGCTTCAGTATAATTTGAATTACTTGGCGACCACTTATAATAAAGAAGTGTGTGTTGTAGAAACTGCGTATGCATGGACAACGGAAGATGGTGATGGTGAAGGAAATGTATTCATTAGTGGAGATGAAGAAGTTGGAGGATATCCTGCAACAGTAGAAGGACAATTTGAATTTATGAATGATCTGGAATCAATCATTTTAAATGTACCAGATGATAAAGGTATTGGATATTTTTATTGGGAACCAGAATGGATACCTGTAGAAGGTGGAACATATGCTACATCTGCAGGGGTTGCGTATAAAAATGATACCGTAACTCCAAGTAATACATGGGATAACATGACGTTGTTTAATTTTCAGGGAAATGCATTAGATTCTATTAAGGTGCTTAATAAACCGTGTGAAAATTTATTGACAAATATCAGTTTTGAACAGAATGGGATAACTATTTCACCGAGTGGATGGAATGTATGGACAAGTGATTCGTCAGATGAAAATACTGTAAGAACAGAATATGGTGATGCATATGATGGAGATTACAAATTAACATTTTGGGATGATAAAGAGTATTCGTGTTCTGTATATAAAACGTATACAAATATTCCGAATGGAACATATAAATTCTCAATTTGGGCAAAGACAAATGGGAAACAGGATGTTTTACAACTTTATGCAAAAAATTATGGAGGAAGTGAGCTTGATACCACGATTGAAACAAGTGACATTAATTGGAATATTTTTAGTATAGACAAGATTGTTGTTACAAATCATACGTTGGAGATCGGGGTTTATTCTGTAGCAGGAGCAAATGACTGGTGTAACCTTGACTTGGCAATGTTAAGAAAAATTGATTAATTATATTTAAAATTTTTAAGGGGATGGTTTTGATCGTCCCCTTAATTTTTGAATTGTTCTTTGACTGGTGGAATCTTATGAAAAAGAAAATATGGAATAGGTGCAGAAAAAATGGTAGACTATAAAAAAGAGTTTTTGTAGGGGTGTAATAAATGTTAACGGATATGATGAAAGACGAATTGGTAAAAGGGTTACTTAATCTGTTTCATGAAAATTTATCAATGATTATTTTGTATGGATCTGTTGCAAGAAATGAAGCTACATCAGAAAGCGATATAGATATAGCAATCATCACTAAAAATGATATGAATGAAGAAATAAGAAATAAATTTATTTGCTGGTCAGCAGAGATGGATATACGTTATGATAAGATTTTTTCTATCATTGATATTAAAGAAGAAAATATGAAAAAGAGGGGGGAAGTGCTTCCATTTTATAAGAATGTACAAAAAGAGGGGGTTATTCTTTGGAAGGCAGCTTAAAAGAACTAGCACGATATTAGCACCTGTAGAGCAGAACATAATCTGTTTTACAGGTGCTTTTTTCAATTAATAAGGAACTGGTACTTTCGTCTCTTGTGAAAATGTCTAATTAAAAGACTAAAAAAAGACTAAAAAACTTTAAATTAAGTAATACTTTACAAACGATTAATTTTCTATTAACTAAATATTGACTTAAAATTACTTTGTGATATACTGAATTTATCAAATAAATTAAGCAATTGCACACTGGTTCCCATATTTTTTACTGCACTCCCCAAGTATGCAGTACCCTCTCCCTGAAATATGGGAAGCAGCGTGCAATTGCTTTTTTATTAAGTGAAACCGGATAGATGGAGGGTGCTGGAAGGTTTTTACAACTAAAATGGAGAAGAAAGGAAAGGTAGAGCAAAAACATGAGAAGGGTAGGAAAACAGATTGTTGCCATCACGCTGGCAGCGGCAATGATGGGGTCACTGACACCGGAGGCATGCACATTTTTACAGAATGAGATTGTGTATGCGGCGGAAACAAATGAAGCGTCAGCACCAACAGTAACACGTACAGAACTGTACAAAAATGAGAACGCAAAAACAACAGAAACCATTGATTTTTCAGGATTGCAAGAAGAAGACTGGAATGGTGCAGGAAAAATTACTTTTGCATATGATAATTCCATCAATGGCTCGTCGGGAAATGTGAATGAAGAGTATGAATTAACTGCAAAGGTAACACTGGATGAAACATCCTATCAGTCGCTGGATGCAGATAAAGCGCATCTGAATATCCAGGGTGTAACAAAACTGGGATCAAAATGGGGATGGAACAACAGTACGGATTGCCAGTGGCTGCAGAAGGATTCTTTTATGAAAGTTGGGGAGAATTATTCAGCTGATCTGAAAGTAAAGTTTTCAGGAATAACACCGGATACATTGATGGATGTTGAATTCGTTCTTGTGGGAACCGGATTTAAGGGAACTGTGACATTTTCAAATGTAGTTCTCACAAATTTATCAAGCGATAAACAGGAACTGACCAAACAGGAGCCAACCGTTCTTTCTGATTTAAATGATGAATCCCAGGTAAATCTGTGGGTAGGTGAAACCGGATATCAGTATTTCCACGGTGGAACAAAAAATGCTGCTCCGGAACTTTCCTATGACGCAAATGGCGGAGACGGAAGATTAAAAGTAAGCCTGAATTATACAGCCAACTCCGGCGAATCATGGAGTGAGGCAAAAGTGAAATTCACACCGAAGACACCGGCTGATATCAGCAATTATAATCAGGTGAGTGTGGATTTGATTTATCCGGAAAGCAGTAATATTTCCAAGATAAAATTTTTCTCCAATAGCGGGATCAATAAAGATACCAGCATAGATTCGTCCGAGGCAGCAGATGCAGGAAACGGATATAAGAAAGTTACAGTTACTTTAGGATTTTCTCCATCTGCCACACCAATGGATGATCTGACAATCGGACTTATCGGAGCCAACAGTTCCTTTGCAGGGGATGTTTATCTGGATAATCTGATACTTTCCCAGAAGGATGCCAGTGGTGATTTTGTGACAATTACCGCAACACCGAATACAGACGGAACACAGGCAAAACCAGAAGCAACAGATAAAACCCTGACCATGACAGATCCGGATGCCAGCAATAGCGCAAAGGCATTGTATGCATATTTACAGGGACTGACCGAGAGCGATCAGGTACTGTTTGGTCATCAGAATGATGTCAGCCGTTCGGTTGGAACAAAGGATGAGTTAGGAGATGTCCATGATGTGACCGGTTCTGTCAGCGGTATTTTTGGAATAGATTCCCTTGCACTGTTTGGAAGCGAGGCAGGTGGAACAGATGCAAAATCTGCACTGGAAAATTCCATCAATTACAGCAAAAAGGCAGCAGAGAATGGAGCAATCGTCACATTATCTGCACATATGCCAAACTTCACAAGCGCGAAGATCAAAGACAATGGGGATGGAACCTACGATTTCTTTGACTGTAATTTCAACGAATCCAAAGATCTGTCCGGGGACAGCTTAAAGAAGATTCTGCCAGAAGGAGAAAAGAATAAGGTCTTTACGGCTTATCTGGATACCATTGCAACCTATGCGAATAAATTACAGGAATCAAATATTCCGGTCATCTTCCGTCCACTGCATGAGAATACCGGCGGATGGTTCTGGTGGGGAACTGGAAACACGGCGGAAAGTTATAAGAGTCTGTATGCATATACCAGAGAGTATCTGGAATCCAAAGGGGTACATAATATGCTTTATGTGTATTCACCAAACGGACCGCTGGAGACCGAGGCAGAGTATATGTCGCGTTATCCGGGAGATGCCTATGTAGATATTCTGGCATTTGACTATTACAACGATTTTAATACCTATCCGGCTGAAGCAGATACGTCGTTCTTTGATCATCTGGATCAGACCTGTCAGGTTGTATCATCACTTGCAAAACAGCATAACAAGCTGGCTGCAATTTCGGAGACCGGTGTACGTGTGATGAAGAAGGATGGAAGTGATAACGAAGGGCTTCTTGTAAAAAATAATCCGGTCAGTGAGGCAAAGTCGGGTGTGAACTGGTATCAGAAAGTGAATGATATCGCAAAGAAAAACGACATGCCATATTATATGGTATGGGCAAATTTCAGCGATACCAATTTCTATGTGCCGTATAAATACAGTGATACCATGGGTCAGGAAATGATCAATGAGTTTATTGATTACTATAACAATGAGGATTCAGTATTTGGAAACGGTACTAATTTCTATGGCAATATCGATAAGTATGCAGGAGTAAAGACCGAGAAATACAAAGATGTCAGCGGATACATGGTAGCACCGTTTGATATGGATACGATTTTAAAGCCAACTGCATTAAAGGCAAGTGTTTCCAATGCCGGTGAGGTATCGTTTGTTGTAAAGGATACGGCAAAGGGCAAACAGTTGACATTGCCGGCTGCAAAAGGCTCCGACGGATTCTATACGGCGCAGCTGACACAAAAGGAAATGGATCAGATCGGAAAAACAGATGTAGCATCCATTACACTTGTTGCAGATGGAAAAGAACTGTCCACGATCACAAATCTGAGTATCGGAAAAGAAAAGGACAAAGCTCCGGCAGGTGTGCTGGAAAATTTTGACTACTATGTCGGGAGTAATGGACTTCTGGATGCAGCTTACGGTGGAAATTCTGCCGCTGGATGCAGTTCGTCCTTTACGCTGGATCAGGAGCATAAGGCAGACGGTACATATGGTGCTGCATTTCATTACAAATTAAAAACAACCGGTTCGGAAGTCTGGACGGGTCTGGTAAATGCAAGTCTGGGCAATACAGATTTTTCAGCCTATAATGCATTGAAATTCTGGACAAAACTTGATGGAAAAGGGCAGAAGGTTGTTGTACAGATCAAGGCAGGAGGAGAAGAGTATGAAGTATATCTGACCAATCTTGCGAAGACAGAAGATGCCTATGAAGTAACCGTTCCATTCTCCGCTTTTAAAGGGAAGACGGGTGGAAAACTTAGTGGGGATGCTTTAAAAGATGTGCAGGCATTCGGACTCTGGTGTAATTCCAACCCGGCAGGTTCCGCGGTAGATGTGGAATCGGTACTTTACTTTGATGCATTCAAAGGAACAACGATCAGTGATGCAGAAGCTGCAAAAGCAGATGCCGATGGCCTGATTGCGGTAAAACAGACCAGCCAGAGTGGAAATAATGGCGGAAATTCTTCCTCCGGCAGCAGCACCTCTGGTGGAAATTCCGGCAGCACAACAACACCGGATACAAAACCATCAGAAACCCGGAAAACGGACAAAACATTTGAGAATATTGCAAAAGATACAAATGCGACACTTACCGTTGAAAAGAACGATAAGGGAGAAGTGACAGATGCCCGGGCACAGCTGGAAAAAACAGTAAAGAATACTTCCGAGACAAAGAAGACTACAATTTCAGCAGATGTGGTTGCAAAATTAGTCAAAGAGGCAGGAACCAGCGACATTACGATTACCCAGACAACGAAGAACGCTTCCGGCAAAGAGATGAACAGCGTATCTGTCAATGCGAAGGATCTGCAGGCAGGCAAAAAGCTGACACTTGTAAAAGTTGATAAAAAGACAGGAGAAAAAGTCCTGATCAGCAGCAGGACTTATAAGGTTTCCAAAGACGGAACGGTGACAGTGGATACCAAAGATGCCGGTGATTATGTACTGCTGAATGAGAAGGATGCAAAGGCTCTGAGCAGTAAAATCTTAAAGAGTGTTGCATTAAAGGATACCAAGAAAACGGTTGCAAACGGAAAGAAGGCAAAAGTTACTTTTGATAAGAACCTGAACATGGAAAATGTAAAGAAGATCACTTATACATCTTCCAAAAAGGCGGTTGTAACAGTGAATAAAAATGGTACAATTGTCGCAAAGAAAGCTGGCAAAGCAGTTGTGAAAGTAAAAGTCACTTTAAAGAACGGAAAGACAAAGACTGTAAAGATGACGATCAAAGTGACAAAGTAAATTTACAGGAGTCTCGTCAGAATTTTAATAAGAAAAAGACGGTTTCGCAGGAAATCGTCTTTTTTCTTACCCATAATTGTAAAGAGAAGCGTGTGCGTTTTTTCGGGGGAATTGATTGTAATTTCAGGAACCTTTGTTTATACTAAAATCAATAGAAAAGAGAATGAGAAGGAGAACATTTATTATGGCAGGAAAACACATTTCCATTCCGGCACTTTTAAAGATCGGTGCGGGTGCATTGGACAATCTGGGGATTTACTTAAAAGAGTTACAGTTACAGAAAGTAGTTGTATTGTTTGGAAACGGTCTTGTAGAAATGTTTGGTTCTACCGTTATGGAAGCATTGCAGCAGGAGGACATTGATATTTTAGAATATCAGGAACTTGATACCGTGCGGTTGGAAGATCTGACCAGTCTTGCATTTTCCATGCCGGCGAAGACGCAGGCAGTCATCGGCATCGGTGGCGGAAAAGTGATTGATGGTGCGAAATATTGTGGATTTCTGCGAAATCTGCCGTTTATCAGCATCCCGACATCGGCATCGAGCGATGGCTTTTCAAGTGCCAGTGCTTCCCTTCTGGTGGAAGGACGCCGCAAGTCCGTTCCGGCAAAACTTGCATATGGGATTGTGGTGGATACAAGGATTATCCGCAGTGCACCGGAGAAATTTTTATATTCCGGAATCGGCGATATGGTATCAAAAATTACGGCACTGTATGACTGGATTTTTGAGGAAGAACATGGGTACGGAAAAGTCAATGATTTTGCTGTCATGATTGCAAAGAAAGCAGTCAACAGTTTTGTGCGCACACCGTTTACTTCGATACAGGATGATCTGTTTTTAAAGGAACTTCTGGATTCTCTTGCAATGAGCGGAATTGCAAATGAGATTGCGGGCAGCAGTGCGCCAACGAGCGGCAGCGAACATCTGATTTCCCATGCGCTGGACAAGATGCTTGAGCATCCGCAGCTTCATGGTATTCAGGTTGGCATTGCAACCTATCTGATGAGTGTTGTGCAGGATCATCGTTACCGGAGGGTAGACACAATTTTTATGCAGACGGGGTTCTGGGATTATGTAAAAACACTGGATCTTCGGCGGGAGGATTTTGAGAAAGCAGTTGATCTGGCACCGTCGATCAAACCGTTCCGCTATACGTATCTGCATGAGCAGCAATATAGGGATCGCGCGAAGGAACTCCTGCATACAGATGCGCGGCTGCAGGAAATCCTGAAATAGAGAGGAAAATAAATTACAGGATATACAATGATAAAAGTAGCAATATGTGATGATGATATACAATTTATTTATAAATTGGAACAAAGTATTTTTCGGTTTGCAGAAATGAAAAGAATAAAAGTGGATGTTGACGGTTATACAAGTGGAGCAGAATTTATTCAAAAACTGCAGCAAAGCGAAAGGTATGATTTGTTATTTTTGGATATTGAATTAGGGGACAGCTCGGGGATTATCGTTGGAAACTGGATTCGATCCCAGATCCAATATGAATCCATGCAGATTGTTTTTGTATCGGCAAAAGAAATGTATGCCATGCAGCTTTTTGATCTGCGTCCAATGAATTTCCTCGTGAAACCCATACAACAGGAACGAGTAGATTATATATTAGATGAATATGAAAGGCTGTATCAGTTTCAGCCACATATTATAGAAATTGGGAAAGGAAGAAATTCGATACGGATAGAAGAACATTCTGTTTTTTATTTGCAGAGCCTTGCCAGAAAAATTCAAGTGGTAACAGCAAATGATACATTATGTGTTTATGGAAAACTTTCGGAGGTTATTCCTGCGTTGAATCCGCATTTATTCTGTGTGGTACATAAATCTTATGTCATTAATCTGCGGTATGCAGAATCTTTTCAGAAAGACAGCGTACACATGATCAATGGGGATGACATTCCGGTCAGTCGGTCTATGAAAAATAACCTTGATCATGCAATTGTGGAAAAGATGAGGTGTGGCGGGTGAATAACATAGAAAGAATATTTGAAGCGGTATGTAACATATTAAGTGTGTATGTAAGTTTTAAAGTGACGGATGTTTTTCTGGAAAAGAAAAGAAAACTGCCACGGATGGCAAATATTGTTTATGTGATCGTATGGCTTATTAATACAGTTGTTGCATTTGGTTTTCGAAATGCCATGGGAACTACGGTGAGTATGGTATTGCTTCTCTGGGCGGCAGAAGGTATATTGTATGAAGGAAGTATACTACAGAAAATAATGGCAGGTTGTTTTACAGTATTGCTGGGGCTTACCATAGAATTTATCATGTATTATTATCTGGGAGATTTTTCTTTGTTTTCCGAAGGGCGGGCAATGGGAACCATCACAGGGGCAATGGTCAATCTGCTCATAGCAATGGGAATAAGACAGGTGATATGTCGGCGAAGGGTTATGGAAACACAGAACTATTACTTTATGATTCTTGTATTAGCCGGAAATATTGTCTGGATATATGCTCTTGAGAGTGTATCCGGCGAAAATTCGCCAAAAACAGTATTATCACTGGCTATTATGATCGTTGTAGATCTTGGAATGTTCTATTTGTATGACCGTTTGGGAGAAGCTTATCAGGATAAAATGCAGCAACGGCTTTTAAAGGAACATATGATGGCCTATCAGGAGCAGATGCATATCATGCAGCAGAATCAGAAAAAGCTGGATTCTTTGCGGCATGACATGAAAAACCATATGTATCTTCTGCAGACATATCTTAATGAAGGAAGGTATGATAAGGCACAGGAATATGTAAATAAAATGAGTGAGCATTTGCAGACGGAGCATAAGTATGTGAATACGGGGAATCTGGAACTGGATATGATTTTGAATCATAAACTGGCAAAAGCGGAGGCAATGTCCTGTCAGATTCAGTCGCAGATCGTGATTCCGTGCCAGTTGCCAGTGGATGGATATGACTGGAATGTTTTGTTTGGAAATCTGTTGGACAATGCAATTGAGGCAATGGAGCAGATAAAAGATCGTTTTTTGGAGATTCGGATACAATATGACAGGGGAATTCTGGGGATACAGGTGAAAAATACGTTTGATGGAAAAGTCAATAAACAGGGAGAACGTTTACTGACAAGGAAGAAACAACAGGCATTGCATGGAATCGGTATGCAGAATATTTCAGATGTTGTAGACAAATACGGGGGATGGAAATCTATAAATATCGATGAAAATATATTTGAGGTTCAGATTGTGTTATATCTTTGAAAAAATCCCATGGTGTATGCTATGGGATTTTTAATGCAGATTTTGACGAAAATCAAACCAATTTTAACATGCAGAAAGAATAATGGGAAAAATGAAGTATAGTATACACAAGAGAGGGGAAATAGCCATGAAAAATATTTTAAAAATAATGCTTATGATGATTACAATTTTTACGATAGCAGGTTCTGCTGTGTATGCCGCGGAAATACCGGTTTCCGATCAGGATCAGTTAATAACGAGCCGTGATTGGACAGAAATCAGTAATTTACAGGATGAAATGAAAAAAGAAGAGCCGGATGCAACCATCGATTATGACAAGGCATTAAAAGTATATGTGGATTGTAATCTTATAAAATTGCAGACGGCAGATACGAAAAAACTCACAAGTGCTCTGGAAAGTGCAAATTATGTATGGGTCATTCCTTTTAAAATGGAAAAGACATATGGAATGTTTACCGTAGCCAAAGGACTTCCTTTGAGTGAAGAAGCAAAGTCTGTATTGACAAAAGCAGAACAGGAAGAAGTAAAAAATCATGCTGGAAAATGGATGATTACAGAGACAGCAGAACATACAGTGGAACCTTACTATGATATACTTCTGGAAAAACGAGAGGCATTATCGGACTGTACGAGAGTAGTACTGGTGGGAAGTCAACCGGGAATGAGACAGCCGGTTGCACTTGGGATGGATGATGAAACAGCACGTATCTGGATTTCGTTGGGGTATCAGTATCCGGTTATGGAGAAAATTCCGGAAACTCAAAATGTGGAAAGCGGTGTCTATTCATTTGATTCTGTAGCGGAGATTTCAGATACTTATATTGAAGATTCTGAGGTAAGTACAGGAGCTGGAGTACAGAGCAGAAGTTCGATGAAATATGTGGCTGGCATTGGAATTATAGTGATAGGAAGCATATTAATCCTTAGTGTTTTAAAGAAAAAGAAATTGGAGGATTATGAATGAAGAAAATCAGTCTGTACTTATTAATTTTTACAATGCTATATTGTCTGTGTGCGTGTGGAAAAAATTCTGATGCAAAATCAAACAGTAGAGACGATGATGGCAGAAAAGAACAAAAGATAATCATATCATCAATTCAGGTTGCTTCAAATACGAAGGTTATGCGTGCAAAGGTGTTCCTTCCGAACGTAAAATATTTGGAAGGAACAAATTATTGGTTAGGTGGGTTAGATACTACCAGTAAGGTGGATGTAATAGATACAGGTGATGGTATTCAGATCAATGTATGCGGCTTTTATTCCGATGATACTGCGTGGAAAAATCCGAAAGTATATAAGGGATTTCAATCACCGGATAATTCAAATACGCCATTAAAAAATGTTTTGGTTAAGGGAAAAGTTGTTCCAATGAAGGAGAAGATGTTAAAAGCGGATGTTAAGAAAACAAAAAAAACAATCCCTGTTGAAATTACACCTTATACGGTTAGTATTTGTCCCGTCAATGACTGGAGAGAAAAAGGGTGTTTTTATCATGTAGTTGCAACAACAAAAGACGGAAAGCAATATTCCATAGGAGAGTTACCTCTTACCGATGACAGAAAAGGAACTGAAAAAAAGAAACATCCTTTCATGGATGGTACAGATCTTGAAGAGCTTGGAGATGGCTATGCATCTGCAAGTGAAATGAAATATTGTGGGGCTCGTTATATTTTCAATCAGAAGATTGATATCACACAGATAGAACAGATAGAAATAATAAAATATAAAATCAGCAGATGATATAGGTATAAAAACAGGTCATAAATTTGTTGACGCTGACAGGAAACCATGTTAGGATGATGGCAGAGACTATCAATGAAGTGACAGGGGAATGAGTTTTTGACTCATCCCCCTGTTCTGATTATCAGGAGAAATGGATGAAAAAGAACAAGCAAATGAAACCAGACAATGTAGCAAAACGTCTATGGGCATTTTTTATCGTGCTCACCATGTGTATTACCGTGCAGCCTGTCGTGCCGGTAAAGGCGCAGGAGGCTGTGCAGACAGCGGCAAGAACGATCTATACGGAATTTAAAGATGGAAATTCTACCCATTCCGGAGATGGAAGCTATGGAAATCCCTACAATTTATTTGAGGATGCCTATGCGGCTGCCGGCAATGGGGATGAAATCTCAATTTTGGGAAGTGGTGCTTTTTTAAATGCCGAGGCTGCGGAACCGTTTATTTTTGATAAAAGCGTGACCGTCAACGGAAATGGAAATACTTTTTCCAACCGTAAGGGGGGATTTATCCTGAATACGGATGTGACATTTAAAAACATTACGCTGCGGTTTTCCAATCGTCTGCACGATGCAATTTTTGCAAATGGGCATAAACTTGTTCTTGAGAATGTTACGTGCGACAGCGGATTCCGCTATGTAGATATCTTTGGCGGATCCCTTTATGAGAATGGAAAGAATATGGGGAATCATCCGGGATCAGAGGCACAGATTCTGATTACGGGTGGTGGTACCAATCTGGGGAATATTTATGCCGGTTCCATGAATGGAACATATGACGGTAAGACACAGATCGTGCTTGCGCACGTTTCCGGTACGCAAAATGGGGAAATCTATGCATCCGGTGCCAGGGAACCATATGTAAATCAGGATGACTGGTTTTCCACGCAGGAGCCGGATCCACCGGCAGCGGATGGACAATATACGGTTTCCGGCGATGTGGAAATTTCACTTACCGGTTCCGACACGAAACAGGTGTACGGAGTATCTGAAAATCACGCAGGGAAGACATTTCTGACCATAGATACCGACCAGTCCTATACCGGAATTCCAGGTATAAGCAAAGTAGGAAACCTCACAGTAAAGGGCGGTGGAACATTTGCACCGGCAGCGTTGGACAGCTGTACGGTCAGGCTGGAAGGGGCAAGTGCGATTGATCTTTCCCAGATGGAAACTCCACAGGTACATTCGATTGTGAGTGCGGATTCAGCAGGAAACCGACTGATCTTAGGAAAAGAACAGACGCTGAATGTTACAGATACCATTACGGGTGCACTTACATTTGAAACCTTAAATGGAAGAAATGGAAAATCCGGAATTGCGGAGTATAATCACACCTATCTGGAACTTGGAAGGGCTGCGGATACGGTGGTTTCTTTTACACCGACAGACGGACAGGCGGGAATGACACTGGAACGGACATCGTCTGGAAACGGAGAAATCTGGAAAACCAGTGAGTTGTCAGGGGATGAACCGGTTGCGGTAAAAAATATGACCATAAAAAATCCGGTAATTACTACAACGGTTTCAGAGATTTCTGGAGGTAGAAAGTCATATCTGGCAGACGTGAGCTGGCCGGATGAAACAGATGAGACAGTTAAAGATTTAGTCTATGTTCCGTTACAATATGAAGTGACATTTAATGGGAAAACACTTTCTTCAGAGACGGTTACGAATGAGGAAGGTAGTTTTATTTGTATTCCGGATTTTAATTTGATGTTCGAAACGGGAAAAGATGGAAAGAGTAATGCGATCACACCAATGTACTATAGCACGGCTAATAGTTCTACGGTAAAACCGGGAACCTACCATATCAAAATCCGTCCTTTTTCAGCGGATGAACAGATCGAACAGAACGTAACTCTGATTGTAAACAATGATCCGGATACTTCCGGCTCACCCGTTTTCCAAAAGGAAACAACCACTACGATAAATGGATTATCAACGGCCGTGTCCATGCAGGATGAACTGAATCTTACCGTGAAGACGGTCTATACAGATAGCGGCTTACAGGGACAGAACGTGCCGTCTGCTGGTTTTTCGGTATACATTAACCAGACCCCTTATGAAGTATCCGGTAACACGCTTCAAAACGGAGAGGCAGCCATAAAGATTCCGGTTTCAGAGGCAAACGGATTTCATATGGGAGAAAATGCAATTACAGTTTCTTATGCAGGAGCAGTCGATGGAAACTACAGGGCACTTCCTTCCCAGGCAAACGAAACCGTGACGGTAAATCCAATTGCCGTAAAGATGCAGTATGATACCATCCAGCAGACAGCTGCATACACAGGGCTGAAACAGAGCTGCTTTGTTTCCACGGTAAATGTAGTCCGAACGGACAACGGAAAGACGGTAGATTCGCAGGTAAAGCCTGAAGTTTTCTATCGGCAGGATGGGAAAAATGTTGTTCCGGTGCAGCCGGGCAGTTATGATGTCTGGTTTAAAGTGGATGGAAACCAGTACGATGTGATAGAGGAAAAAGTCGGAACCTTTACCATTACAGCGGCGAAACCATCGATTCGTCTTACGGCAGAGACAGAAAACGGTAATTCCGTACATCTGTATGCACAGGTAGATGGAGTCCGAAATGGCAGGATTCCGCTTGGTTCGATTTCTTTTTATCAGGACGGAACCATAATAAAGGCACAGGAAAAACTCGTATATGGGGAAGCCGATACGGTTGTATCAGGCTTAAAACGTGGCGGTTCTTATCAGTTTAAGGCAGTATATGAGCCGGATGATAAGGATGGACAGACTTATTACGAAACGGTGACAAGTGAAGCCGTGACCGTTACAATCAAAGAGGACAGTTCCACCGGAGGCGGTGGAACAACCGGAGGCGGTTCATCTTCCGGAGGTGGTGGAACAACCGGAGGCGGTTCATCTTCCGGAGGCGGTGGAGCAACCGGAGGTGGCTCATCTTCCGGAGGAGGTGGCGGAAATACTTCGGGTGGTGATACAGCCGGAGGGGGAACACCATCCAACGGAAACAAAACCGATGCAGAAACACCGTCTAACGGAAATACAGCCGGTACAGAAACACCGTCCGATGGAAACACGGCCGGACAAAATACACCAACCGTGACCGTTACCGGAACCCGGAAAAATAAAGCCATCAAAACAACGGTGACCGCTGATCTGATAAAACAAACCATGGAAGAAAACAATGGAAAACACACAGATGTGACGATCCGGGTCACCGATCCGGCTGGCAACGTAAGCTATACACTGACCGTAAATACAGCAGACATACAGACCGGAAATAAGCTGTATGTGTGTGCAAAAGATCAAAAGACAGGTGCCTATGTCCTTGTAAACGACAAGAGTTATACGGTTACAAAAGCCGGAAATGTGAATTTTTCAGCAGATTCCAATAAGAATTACGTCCTTATGGATCAGAAAGATATGGATCAGGTCACAACGAAAATATTAAAAACGGTTACATTGAAGAATAAAACCGTTCAGGTGAAGAAGGGAAAACAAAAGAAGGTTTCTCTGGCAGCCACCTTAAATATGGACAATGTAAAAAGCATTTCTTATCAGAGCAATAACAAAAAAATTGCATCTGTAAACAAGAAGGGTACCATAAAATCGAACAAAAAAGGAACTGCGTCCATTCGCGTGACAGTAACCTTAAACAATGGAAAGACCAAAGTTTTAAAATTAAAAGTCAAAGTCAAATAGCAGATGCAGGAAAAGACAAAACCCCGGAAATAAATATCCGGGGTTTTTGTTTTACCTAGAGAGAAAGTGCACACTGATCAATTTTTTCCAGTTCCTCCTCCGTAAACGGAGCAGAGTTTAACACTTTCAGATTTTCAAGAATCTGTGCCGGGCGGGAAGCTCCGATCAGAACAGAAGTGACCACACCGTCACGGATGACCCATTTGAGCGCCATCTGTGCGAGACTTTCACCACGGGCAGCCGCAATCTCATTCAGGCTCCGGATACTGTTCAGCCGCTTTTCATCGAACTGGTCGGCATGCAGGAAACGTCCGTCCGTGTTGACACGGCTGTCTTTTGGAATACCGTTTAGATAGCGGTCGGTCAGCATACCCTGCGCGAGCGGGCTGAAAGAAATAATTCCTTTCTTCCCATCTGCTGCGGCCTGTTTTAAACCGTTTTCTTCAATGGTACGGTTAAAGATATTGTAGGAATTCTGGTTGATAATAAACGGGCAGTGCAGATCTTCTAAGATGGCAGCCGCGCGTTTCATCGTTTCCCCATCGTAGTTGGACAGACCGACATACAGTGCTTTTCCGCTTCGCACGATCTGGTCGAGTGCACCCATGGTTTCTTCCAGCGGCGTATCCGGATCCATGCGGTGGTGATAGAAAATATCCACATAGTCCAGACCGAGCCGTTTTAAGCTCTGGTCAAGGCTGGCAATCAGGTACTTGCGGCTGCCCCAGTTTCCATAAGGTCCCGGCCACATGTCAAAACCGGCTTTGGAACTGATGATCAGTTCATCGCGGTAGGAAGAAAGCTCTTCCCGAAGGATCTTCCCAAGATTTTCCTCCGCACTGCCCGGCTGCGGTCCATAGTTGTTTGCCAGATCAAAATGTGTGATCCCGTGGTCAAATGCCGTAAAGCACATCTGTCTCATATTTTCATACACACCGGTATCTCCGAAATTGTGCCAGAAGCCCAAAGATACTTCCGGCAGCATCAGTCCGCTGTCACCGCAGCGGTGGTATTTCATGGTTTCGTAACGTGATTCATTTGCGTGATACATAAGAAATCCTCCTTAGTTTGTAAAAAATTTATCATAAATGCCAAATCCAAAGATAAAAAGCACAATCAGCGGCAGAATATAGGTAATGTAGCCGCGCATCCAGTTTTTAATTTTTAATCCTTTTCCGGTATTGGCTTCGGTTGTGTAGTTTTTCCAGCCCCAGCCGTAGCGGCTTGTGCAAAACAGCAGATATACCAGGGAACCGAGAGGCAGGAACAGGTTGCTTACCAGAAAATCTTCCAGGTCAAGCACAGACCCGCCAAAGATTGAAAAACCTTTCCAGTTCCATACATTGTATCCGAGTACACATGGCAGGGAGAGTACAATGATCAGTACCAGATTAACGGCACAGGATTTCTGGCGGCTGCATCCGGTCAGTTCCATACCGCAGGAGATGATGTTCTCAAATACTGCCAGGATTGTGGAAAACGCTGCAAAAAACATAAACAAAAAGAACAGGCTTCCCCAGAGTCTGCCAAGCGGAATATGGTTAAAAATATTCGGCAGGGTGATAAAAATCAGGCTTGGTCCGGAAGTCTGGTCAACATGGAACGTAAAGCATGCCGGAAAAATGATAAGTCCGGAGGTGATAGCAACAAACGTGTCCAGAATGGCAATATTTACCGATTCACCAAGCAGAGAGCGTTCCTTTCCGATATAACTTCCCAAAATTGCCATCGCGCCGATTCCAAGGCTTAACGTGAAAAATGCCTGGTTCATGGCACCCGTAATGGTTTTTGCAATACCGATCTGTTTCATCCGTTCAAAGTCCGGGATCAGATAAAAGGCAAGGCCTTCTTTTGCACCATCCATAAAAAAGCTGTTGACTGCCAGAATGATCATGATGATAAGCAAAGAAGTCATCATGACCTTTGTTACTTTTTCCAGACCGTTCTGCAGTCCACGGGAGCAGACAAATACGCCGGCGCAAACAACTACCACCATCCAGAAGCCCATGGTCAGAGGTTTGCTCAGCATTGTGGTAAACTGTCCGGATACACCGTCGGCATCCAGTCCCTGAAACTGTCCGGTGACCGTCATATAAAAATAATGAAGCATCCAGCCGGTGACCGTTGTATAAAACATCATAAGAAGATAGCAGCCGATCAATGTGATAATCCCGTGGATATGCCATTTCTGTCCGGGTTTTTCCAGTGCCTGGTAGGCTTTGACCGGACTTTTCTGGCTGGCACGCCCAACCGCAAATTCCATCGTCATGATCGGGAGTCCGAGAATAATCAGAAACAACAGATAAAACAGCACAAAGGCACCGCCTCCGCCCTGTCCGGCAGTGTATGGAAATTTCCATACGTTTCCGATTCCGATCGCACATCCGGCTGACAGGAGAATGAATCCCAGACGGGATTTTAATTTTTCTCGTTCTTCCATAAAATAATCCACCTTTTTGTAAACATTGTATAAAATACAAACGAAATTATACAATCTGTTGTGAGAAGTTTCAACCCTTTTTGACGAAATTTTACCAGGTATGTGTTGCATTTTTTTACAGATACTAGAGGAGAAGGTTGCGGAGTGTTCATGTTCTGCAATCAACAAGATTATCTTATGGAAAGAAAGAGGTATAAACCATGGTTTTAACAGAAAAAGAGATGGCTACAATTGAGGATCTGCACACACAGGAGCTGTCCTGCGTGGAGAAGTACAAACGTTACGGACAGGAAGCAAAGGACCCGGTGCTTCGGGATTTGTTTGCCGATCTGGAAAAAAAGGAGCAGAAGCATGTGGAGTCTCTGGAACAGGTCATGAAAGGCAGTGTCCCGTCCTGCAACGTCAATGACAGGGATGGAAAGATGTATGAGCCAAAGGCAACATATGATTCCATGACCAATCCGGAAGATAAGAAAAACGATAATTTCCTTGCTACAGACAGCATTGGTTCTGAAAAAATGGTGTCCGGAACGTATAATACCGATGTGTTTGCATTCGGGGATTCCGATGTGCGCAAACTTCTGGCAGATATCCAGGTGGAAGAACAAAACCACGCGGAGATGCTCTATAAATATAAAACCGTAAACGGCATGGCATAGGCCGTCATGTGGAGTGGATGTCCCAAAGCATCCACTCTTTTTGTTTTTACAAAAGGATTACAGAAACCGGATAGTACATCTTACATAACCCGTTTATTATAAATCCTGTAATAAATCTTACAGATTTCACAAGGAGAACAAAAGAATTATGAGAAAAAATGTGATGAAACTTACAGCAGGAGTTCTCTCCACCGCTGTATTGGCAGGAATGTTTGCCACTGGTATCCCGACAAAGATTGCAGCAGCAACGGAACACTGGAATGATGCTTCCCGGGAGTCTACAGACTGGAGCAACTGGAAAAAGAACTGGGCTGCTTATAGCAGTGAGTATGAACATGTATCACTGACTCCGGGTGCGGATGAGACAAAATTAAATTATGCATGGTACAGCAAAACGGCTGAGACTCCAAAGGTGAGAATCTCTACCAGACAGAATATGGATGGTGCGACAGAGTTCACCGGAGCGCAGACCGAAGCTGTGACCATAGATACCACAAAGTATTTTTCCAATAAAGTAACCGTAAGCGGTCTCAAAGAAAATACCAGCTATTATTATCAGGTATTTCAGGATGGAAAATGGCAGGATACACAGAATTATACCACACAGGCGTTTGATGAATTTTCCTTCCTGTATGTCGGGGATCCGCAGATCGGTGCTTCGAAAGGTCAGACCAGCAGTGAGAGTGAAAAGATGGAAAATGCAGGAAATGTTGTAACTTCTGCACCGGAAAAAAATCTTGCTGCAAGAAATGACAGTTACAATTGGAATCATGTATTAAACGAAGCGCTCGAAGATCATTCGGATGTAAGTTTTCTTGTATCCGCAGGAGATCAGGTGAACTACGGAAGCAACGAGCGGGAATATGCAGGATATCTTGGGGCAGAGGCACTGACTTCCCTTCCGGTAGCAACGACCATTGGTAACCACGACAGTGTTTCGAATCAGTACAGCCTGCATTTTAATAATCCAAATGCTTTTTCCGATACCGATACCAATTATGTACAGGGAAAGACAAAGGCAGGAACCGATTATTACTATCGCTATGGAAATGTCCTGTTCATCGTTCTTGATACAAACAACTATAACTGTGCAACGCATGAGAATGTCATGAAAAAAGCAATCAATGAGAATAAGGATGCCAAATGGCGCATCGTGGTATTCCATCAGGATATTTACGGCAGTGGTTATGATCATTCCGATTCCGATGGTATGGTGCTTCGTACACAGCTTACTCCACTGATGGATAAGTATAAGATTGATGTGGTGATGCAGGGACATGATCATACATATTCCAGAACCTTCCAGCTTGAGGGGGATGGAAAGGATCATACTTCTTACAGCACTTATGGATACAAATCTGTAGAGGAAGCTGAAAAAGACAGTGATTATCAGGCACAGAACAACTGCTATGAAATCGTAAACAAGACCGTTGGCGGAACCGTTACCAATCCGGAAGGAACCGTATATTTAGAGGCAAACTCTGCAACAGGTTCAAAATTCTATAACCTGATTGCTTCCAAACAGGACTTCATTTCTGAGAGAAGCCAGACCTGGACACCAACCTATTCCGTAGTAAAAGTAACGGACAAAAAGTTTTCTGTAACAACTTATGATGCAACGACCAGAAAACAGTTACAGGGATCTACTACATATACGATCGTAAAAGATGCGGTAAAGCAGACCATTCAGGCGAAGAACTCTTACAAAAAAAACGTAGGAGACAAAGCCTTTTCCTTAAATGCAAAAGCGAAAACACCGCTTACCTATACATCTTCCGACAAGAAGGTTGCAACCGTTGACAAAAACGGAAAAGTCACAGTGAAGAAAGCCGGAAAAGTTACGATTACAGTAAAGGCAGCAGCAACCAGCCAGTATCAGGCAGCAGGTAAAACAATTACAATTACTGTTACAAAGAAAGCAGTAAAGAAAGCAGCTAAATAATAATGAAGAAAAACTGGAAAAAAGTTTTAGTGGGAACCCTTTGTCTGGTGGGGTTCCTACTGTTATTAGTCAAAGTAAACCAGTTCGAAAAAGTACCTCTGATTTCCACGGAAGGGCAAAGCTATGAGAAAGCAGTCGTGACAAAGATCACGAAAGATAATCTGGCGGAAGATGGGGAACGATACGGAACACAGGAGGTGCGCGTACAGGTCAAATCCGGAGCATATGCAGGGGAAGAGTTTGATGCCGTCAATCCAAGCGGTTCTTTGTTTGGCATGGAGAACTGTGAAGTTGGTTCGCGCGTAATTGTCATTGTCAGTTCCACAGATGATAATGCTGTCGTTACGGTATATAGCAAAGACCGTACTATGGCGATTTATCTGTTTGTACTTTTTTTCTGTCTGGTGATATGTATGATAGGTGGAAAAAAAGGAGTCAAAGCCATTGCAAGTCTGGCATTTACCGGTGTGTGTATTGTTTATCTGATGTTTCCGCTGATGTACCGGGGCATTTCACCGATCGGTATTACCATTGTTGTTGTCATTCTCTCGACATTGCTGACCCTGTGGCTTTTGGGCGGAGTCTCTAAAAAGACGGTATCTGCAGTGGTGGGAACGGTCAGCGGTGTGGTTGTGGCAGCCGCAGCCGCAGTTGTGTTTGGAAAAGCCGCAGGCATTACCGGGTATAATGTGTCTGATATTGAAACGTTGAATTATGTGGCACAGAATACACAGATAAAAATAGGACAGCTTCTGTTTTCGGGAATCATTATAGCAGCACTTGGGGCAACCATGGATGTTGGCATGTCAATTGCATCCACGATTCAGGAACTGCACGAACGCAGTCCGCAGCTGGGGAAAAAAGAGTTGTTTGTGTCGGGAATCCGTGTGGGGCGCGATATGATGGGAACCATGGCAAATACACTGATTTTTGCTTATGTCGGAGGTTCGTTGTCTACGCTCGTTGTCAATTATGCATACAATCTGAGTTATAATCAGCTGATCAATTCTTATGTAATCGGAACAGAAATCATGCAGGGACTTTCCGGAACTCTTGGGGTTGTGCTGACCGTACCGATTACCGCAGCCGTAGCGGCAGTGCTTATCGGAAAGAAAAAGATAGTAAAAGAACCATTGATGCAGGACATTTATGATGGCTCAGATGATTATGAAGAACCGGAAACAGACGGTGAATACGGGGAAGATGTTTAAATGGGACATATGTGAAAAAAGTTATGAGATATGTCCCGAACCTAAAAGAAAGTTTTATTTTCTATATGTCCACTATCAATTTGGAACGTGATAGAACACTTGATTTTCTTAAAAAACACATGCAAATCGGTTTGTTAAAAAATGGTCTGGAAAATTCAATTCCAAAACAATCCCAGCGTATTAAAAATATATTGACATTTACGAACTTTACGCTATAATAGAATCAAACATATGAACAAATGCTCATATGAAAGAATGATAAAATGAAAAAGGAAAGTATGGAGGAAACCGACGATGAAGAAAACTTACAAAATTGATGTGGATTGTGCAAACTGTGCAAACAAAATGGAGGAAGCTGCAAAAGCTACTACCGGAGTAAAGGATGCAACTGTAAATTTCATGACACTGAAGATGAACGTAGAATTTGAAGAGGGTGCAGATGCAAAAGCGGTTATGCAGGATGTGTTAAAGAATTGTAAGAAAGTGGAAGATGATTGTGAGATCTTTCTTTAAATCCGGCTTTTCCCATAGGTATCAGTCAGATTGGAGGGCACCATGAATAAAAAGCAGAAAAAAGTATTGAAACGAATTATTGTGGCGGCAGTGCTTCTGGTTATCATCGGGATTGCAGGAAGCGTTGTTTCCATACCAAAGTGGCTGGAGTTCCTTTTCTATCTGGTTCCGTATTTTGTGATCGGTTATGATATTCTGCGGAAAGCCTGGAAGGGAATCTGTAACAGGCAGATGTTTGATGAAAATTTTCTGATGGCAGTGGCAACTATCGGAGCGATCGCCCTCGGTGATTACAAAGAGGGCGTTGCAGTTATGCTGTTTTATCAGATCGGAGAGCTGTTCCAGAGTTATGCAGTCGGTAAGAGCCGCCGGAATATCAGTGATCTGATGGATATCCGGCCGGATTATGCAAATATTGAAACAGACGGTCAGATGGAAAAAGTAGACCCGGATGAGGTGGAGATCGGCACGGTGATTATTGTACAGCCGGGCGAAAAAGTTCCAATCGATGGTGTGGTTGTGGAAGGACATTCTTCCCTGAATACCAGTGCACTGACGGGAGAGAGTGTTCCGCGGGAAGTCGCTGTGGGAGAGGAAATCATCAGTGGATGTATCAATATTTCCGGACTGTTAAAGATCCGCACCACAAAAGAGTTTGGAGAGTCTACGGTTTCTAAGATTCTTGATCTGGTGGAGAATGCAAGTTCCAAGAAATCACGTTCCGAGAATTTTATTTCCAGATTTGCACATTATTATACACCGGCAGTCTGTTACGGCGCGCTGGCACTGGCAATACTGCCACCGCTTGTCCGCATGCTGTTTATGGGGCTTCCGGCAGACTGGGGCATCTGGATTTACCGTGCACTGACATTTCTGGTTATCAGCTGCCCGTGTGCGCTGGTCATCAGTATTCCACTCAGCTTTTTTGCAGGAATCGGAGGTGCCAGTGCAGAGGGTGTTCTGGTAAAAGGTTCCAACTATCTGGAAGCACTTGCGGGAACACGCACGGTTGTCTTTGATAAGACAGGGACAATTACGCAGGGGGTATTTGAAGTCTGCGGAATTCATGGAACAAACTGTGCATCCGGCAGCTGTCCGGTTGTGTCCGGACATCCGGTATATACGAAGGAGGAAGAACAGCTGCTGGAATACGCGGCACTGGCAGAGTGCCACAGCACACATCCGATCAGTGTCAGCCTGCAGAAAGCCTATGGCAGGAAACTGGATGTGGACCGGGTCACAGATGTACAGGAAATCGGTGGACACGGTGTGATCGCGACGGTAGACGGACACAGGGTTGCAGCAGGAAATGACAAACTCATGAAAAAAGAAAAAATTGCGTACCGCAACTGTAGCTGTACCGGTACAATCGTACATCTGGCAGTCGATGGTGTCTATGCCGGTCATATACTGATTTCAGATATGATTAAGCCGAATGCGGCGGCTGCCATGCAGGCACTGAAAAATTCCGGTGTGCACCGGCTGGTAATGCTGACGGGTGATGATGACCGTGTAGCACAGCAGGTAGCAGGGGAGGTTGGAATCACGGAAGTACATTCCCAGCTGCTTCCGGCAGATAAAGTTTCCGAAGTGGAAAAACTGTTGCAGACCAGGGAAGAAAAGAGTACCGTTGCCTTTGTCGGGGATGGCATCAATGATGCACCTGTGCTTTCCCGTGTTGATGTTGGAATCGCTATGGGAGCACTTGGATCGGATGCGGCGATTGAGGCAGCAGATGTGGTACTGATGGATGATGATCCGCTCAAGATTGCGAAAGCAATCCGTATCGCAAGAAAGTGCCTGCGGATTGTATATGAAAATATCTGTTTTGCAATCGGGATTAAACTGCTCTGCCTGTTTTTGGTAACGATAGGTATTGCAAATATGTGGATGGGAATTTTTGCAGATGTCGGTGTTATGGTGATTGCTGTGCTGAATGCAATCCGCGCACTTTTTGTAAAAAAATTATAGGGTATAATTCTGCCGGAAATGTTCCGGTGGAGAGGAGGAACTTCATGGAAAAAGAAAAGATTGAATGCTGTAGTGAAAATCAGGTACATCCGGATCTGCTAAAGATCGTGAACGACACGATGCCAGAAGAAACGGAACTGTATGATCTTGCAGAATTATTTAAAGTGTTTGGAGATTCCACCCGTATCCGCATCCTGTTTGTCCTGTTTGAAGCAGAGGTGTGTGTCTGTGATCTTGCAGCGGCATTGTCAATGACACAGTCTGCAATTTCCCACCAGCTTCGGATTTTAAAACAGAATAAGTTAGTCAAATGCCGCAGGGAGGGAAAATCTGTTTTTTATTCCCTGGCAGATGACCACGTCCGGTCAATCATTGCACAGGGCAGGGAGCATATTGAGGAAGATGTAATATAAGGATGATACCATATGGGAGAAAAGGACATTCGCGGTGGATGTCCTTTTTTCGTACAGACGGATCTTAATATTTATTTAAGTTTCTTTAAAGATAGCCTTTTTTGGATATGAAACTGCTATAATAAAGGTGCAGTAGAAAAATACATCAATTAAAATATGAGGTAAATACATATGGAAACTTATGAAAGCGTAAAAAGTAATCCGGTGCAGCCGGAGCAGAAAGAAAAGAAAAAAGGCGGTGCATGGAAAGGGATTGTAGCGGTGATTCTTGCGGCAGGCGTTGTGGGAAGTACCACGATTTCTGCGTTTAATCTGGTGACTTTAAAATCCTATATTGCAGAGCAGAAAAAGGAAGAAAATCCTGAGACTACCGAGGATTACGTAAAGATCGCAGATAATTATGAGATCAAACCTACCACAAATATTTCGGATGCCTACAAATCCGGCGATACTTCAAAGCTGACAGACAAAGAAAAAGAAACCCTTGATATGGCAAAAAAAGCGATCAAAGATATGAAGATTACGGACAGCATGTCTGATTTTGAAAAGGAAAAGGCGGTGTATGACTGGATGACCAAAAAGCTCCAGCAGGATTCCGGGGCACTGACCGTTATTCCGAGTACACAGGAAGACTGTGATAATCCATACGGTGTGTTAAAATACCACAATGCCGTATGCGTCGGTTATGCAACGACATTCCGCATGTTCATGCAGATGATGGGAATTGAATGTAAAGTGGAACATAATACAGAAAAATTCCATAGCTGGGATGTGGTAAAAATTGACGGAGACTGGTACATTACCGATATTTATTCCGATGCAGGAAATGGAAATTATGCGAACTTTAATGTGACGGATGCCATGTATGGACAGTCCCAGAGCTGGGATCGCGATTACTTCCCGGCAGCTAACTCATTAAAGTACAATATGGCATACCAGAATAAGAAAACAGTGGACAGTATATATGATCTGCCGAAAGCATTGCGTGCTGCTATGGACAAAAAGCTTGGCGGGGTCATGGTTGCGTTTAAAGAGGATATTACAGAGGAAAAAGCGCAGGTGGCAAATGCCATAGCTTCTTCCATTGACAATTTCCTGATGTCCGGAAACTATAAGGATATGCCATACAGTCTGGGAACTTACAACTGGATTCAGGATCCGGATGGAAAAGGATATTTGTTTAATGTTGCCATGCCGGGATATAACACGGACAATACAAGCCAGAATATCAGCGAAAAAGAACAGAAAAAAATCGACAAGGCTGTCCAGAAAGCATTTCAGGGACTGGAACCTGCAAACGGAGATGGCATGATGATGGATGGCGCAAGTGCTGATATCGGAAATAAGGATATGACCATGGATAATGCGGCACAAAATGGGGCAACGTTCAGTACGGAAGAAACTGTGGAGGCCAGATAACAGATGAAAAAACAAAAAACGGGTTGGAAACTTCTGCTGGTTCTGACCATGCTGGTGATGTGTGTGGGATGTGGTGCGAAGAAAAACACGTCCGGTTCTGTCAGTATGTATGACCTGCGCACGGCGATGGAAGCAGCGGATCCGGATCTGCCGGAGATGCTTAATGCCAGCAGCGCAGAAAAAGATGCAGAAGATAAGTTTTCCCATATTTCTGACATGGACTATAAAAAAGTGGACAGTTATTTTGTAAGCTATTCTTCGGATGGACACAAAGCAGATGAAATTGTAGTGATTGCCGTGAAAGATAAGGCAGATGTGGATGAGGCAAAAGAAAGCCTGACAAAGCATCAGCAGGATCGGTATAATTTGCTGCAGTCCTATGAACCGAAGCAGGTCAGCCGGATTCAGGAAGGGTTGATTTTTACGAAAGGGCAGTATGCAGTCCTTATTATCACAAGCCATAATGATGATGTGCGGAAAGCGTTTGAAGATACCATAAAAAGTAAGTAGTATAAATAGGATCGTGTTTGAGTAAAATATAGAAATAAAAATGCAACATTCTTTTATAGAATGTTGCATTTTTATTTACACATAATATATCGGACGATTGTTATGTTACTTAACCCCTAAATTCAAAAAAATAAAAATATTACTTAAACCTTTGTGGGCATGGAATATAATGCCTTTTCGTATTCCTCCAAAGAATATTTTTTTAAAATCTGTTCTTTGGTCAGACCAAGATCAAGCATATTTTGAATCGCTTCGAGTCTCTCTTCACGTTTACCTTGAGCCCGTGAAATAATCTCTGTAAATTCAACACTATAAAGGTCTTCTATGATAAA
>OIBW01000023.1_pt1 | contig 89261 bp, 79 predicted proteins | sample 1581131 | NCBI WGS metagenome assembly OIBW01 (sample SAMEA3882517, study PRJEB24775) | human gut metagenome | biome: human-associated habitat; feature: intestine environment; material: feces | place: Netherlands | collected 2009/2010 | reverse complement strand
ATGCGACAGAGCAGGCTTTGCCGGAGAATTAAAGGACAGGGAGTATGGTAATTCGCTGGCACAGGGTGAGAAATTTGAGAAGTCATATACGATTGAAATTGAGCTGTAGATTTTCTTGTTCTCAATGTGACTTAAATACTTATTAAAATAATAATATAAGACATAATTAGAATCATGGGGCTGCGGTATATTGCAGTCCCATGATTTTTAGATAGTAAGGATTTTTCACGAACTTGAAATAATGTAATGTAGGATAGCATAACGCTATATGTGCCTTGATGAACCTGCTTTCTTCAAGTTTGCCTGAAACAGCCATTTCTGATCAATTTTCTTAAGATCTTCACCGAATCTGACATGCAGCCGAACGGAGCCTTCGAGCTGCTCGATATGTTCAATGGTGCCCTTGCCGAACTTTGGATGATTGACATCGTCATTGATATTAAATTTTACAGTACTGTTTTTCTTTTTGCGGTATTCCTGCTCGCGTGAATATGTGTCGCGGATAGGAATACTCTTGTCAGTAATTTTCTTTTTGAGAACCTTATCATAATCGTGCTTAATAAGTCCTTCACCTGCTTTGTAGTAAGGAGTGGGAGCTGCTCCGATAAGTGAGCAGCAGTATTTCCACGCACTTCCGTGGATGCCGGGCTGCCAGTTGTATTTATCAGGAATGTCCATATTGTACTGCATATAATGGGCATATTCATGCTTATATAAATCTATTCTGTCATCCTTTGACAAGGGCTTTGCCACACAGTAGCCGATGAAAAGCAGCGAAAAATGAAATTCTTCTTCATCCTGCCCAAAGCCCGGAGTGTATGCACCGAGCCTGTCAGTATCAAAGCCAAAGGTGATAGGAACCATTGCACCGTTAAGCCCAAGCTGTCTGTCGAGCTTCTGGTAGAGAAAGCGGATTTCCGCGAGATGTATTTTGGTTTCGTTTTCGAGTAGTTGTCGTAAATTGTTGTCTATGTTCATAAGTATATTTCTCTAAAAAATCAGTTTGTTTTCAACACAGTAATGATATATTCCGTCATCCTCAACCGATTTGCATACAAAATCAGCCTTAGCCTTGACTTCGTCCTTTGCATTGCCCATGGCAATACCCATGCCTACGGCCTCAAGCATTTCAATATCGTTATGTCCGTCACCGAAAGCAATTGCTTCATCCTTTGAGAAGCCATAATGCCTAAGCACTGCAGCAACAGCATTGCCTTTGCCACTGTTAAGCGGAATAATATCAACGGCCTTATCCCACCATGCAGTTATCTGTGAGTGGGGCGCGCCGGATAGAATCTGTGAGTGCTCATCTTTTTGGCAGGAGCACATAATCTGATAGATATCAGTTTTGCTTATGTCGTCAAAATTGTCAGCAATTTTAAGCTTTTCACTGCCGAAGGCAAAGTACTGCTCTAAATCAGGGTCGGTACCGTTTGTGACAATAATATGCTCGTTGCTGATTGCAATGGCGCGGTTCATTTGCTTTAGATTGGAAATTATCTGATATTTGTCGTACTCATTAATAGGATTTTTGAAGATGATATCATTGCCTTTGGTGACGAATGAGCCGTTAAAGGTGAGCAGGACATCAAAATCAATTCCATCAAAATGAGGCACACCTGTGTAGCCTCTTCCGGTAGCCATACAAAGGATGATGCCATTTTGGTGGAGCTGCCTAAGTGCAGCAGCAGTGTTTGCTGATAATTCTTTATGTCCCAGCCGAAGCAGGGTGCCATCCACATCAAAGAATGCTATTTTAATCATAATTCACCTGCCTGTTTTAATGCTAGTTTAATGATATTTTCATTTATATAGAATCCGTTTGATTGAATTTTGGTTATTGCATTTTTTACAGAAGAAATAATCCCTGCTTGTTTAGCTTTTATAAGAACACCTAAGGTGCCCGTTACTGTTAATCCAAGATATTTTGCTGTTTTTTTTGCTGCATTATCATCGATGATAACTAAGTCTGCTTTGGGGTCAGCTTGTGCCAATATCATAACATCAACTTCACCGGCATGAAGCTTTGCTTTGTACATTTTGCGGTCTTCAATGTTAGTGATTGTTTCGACTGTAATCCAATCAAGATTTTGTTTGATTTGTAAACAGGCAGAATCCTTTTTTGCTGTAACTTCGTCGAATACTGCTTTAGGAATAATGATTGAACCATATATTTTTTTTAAAATGTTAAGTAAGTCTGCATTGCACAATGCAATTAATGGTGTTGAATTGACAATTACCCTACGCATTATTCATCTCCTCTATAAATTCTGCTTCATCATCAAAACTGAAGATAGATATATTATTATTGCCTAGATATTTGATGAAATCTTCCTCACTCATTCCGGCTATCTGTGCACAATATCCAATAGAAATATGGTTTTTTAAATAAAGCATTAGAGCAGTAGCTTTCTTGGCAAAAGCATTAGCTTCATCTTTGGTCATTTTGGTATCGTATAATACTTCATCTGGTATTTTTATTGCAATACTACACATATAAACACCTCTTTCTATTTATAATGAATCATTAATTATATCTCAGTTACATGATAACATAATAAGCGCAAGATTAAAAACATTTATTTAAATTTCTGCCACAACGTAAGATACGTAAGCCGGGGACTGAGGGGACACATGCGCTTTAGCAGGAGTGCATAGACAGATTTATTGAATGCATAACTACTAATAATATGGTTGATGGGCAGGAAATACAGAATTGCTCAGGAAGTCAGATTTTAAATGAATCAAGAAGTAACTATATACTCGGAAAATACCAGTATTACAGAAATCCGTACGGAGATCAGGAGATATAGAATATGATAATAGTGAACTGCTGGGTTATTCAATAGCTGAGTAGTTCACAAACATACTCTATATAGATTATAATTAATTGGAGAAAATATGAGCATAGGATTTAACGGTGACACATTTAAATGCAGGTATCCTGCTGTGGCTGGCTTTCCACAGCCAGCGTTTGAGTTCATCCTCATCTTCATCTACGTTTGTAAGCTTTAGTAATAACCGGAGCTGTTCCCAATGCGTAAGATATCTTTTCTGACTTCATCGAGAGCTGCCATAGCCCACTCGACCACATGAAAGGAATTAACGCAGCGTGCGCAGTTAGGAGTGTATTCATTTACACAATCTGTGATCCATCTGGCACCATCGCCAGTAACAACCTAGATACTGGATAGTTGCTTCGGAGTCAGCTGGTTCTAAATCATGAAGAGTGCGATTGACACAGCGGCCTACGGTTTCCCAGTCCACTCTCATGAAGTATGATGTGGTGCTTCTTGGAAGATAGGATGCAAACCATGCAACGGTAAGGTCGAAATCTTTGGTAAATCTACTACCCGGATATGCCCATGGAACTTCGGCAACAGATACCCCATGTTCAGGGCAGATGATACGATGTGTCTGGTATTCAACTTCAACCAGAATGCCACCCCAGTCCAGACCTCTCCAGATAGTTGATCTGCTGGAATGTTTATCATAAACAGGGCATGATTTATGGCAGAATGGGCAGTCGTTCTCGGGCCATTTATTAGGTCTTGCTTGGATACGAATATGTTTAACTCCATTCTTATCAGAGTAAAGATTACAATTTTTTATAACTGTGTTCTTGACATTAAGGACACAAGTGGTTTTTTCAATATGTTGTTGTTAATTTATGTTGTTGGGCTTCCACCATTATGCCAGAAGCCTCGCAAAAAGTAGCTGAAACTGCAGAAATCACCAAAACAGCACCACAAACCCAGCTCAAAAGCCGGAGAAAAGCCAGAAAAAAGTAGCTGAAACTGCAAAAAACCCCAAAACAGCTTCCCAACCCCAGCCATAAAGCCGGAGAAAAGCCGAGAAAAAGTAGCTGAAACTGCAGAAATCACCAAAACAGCACCCAAACTCAGCCAAAAAGCCTCATAAAAATGGACTTATAGACATGTATTGATGGCTTAGTTGAGAATTAACTACTGTGGAGTGTACTAGAACTTGTGAGTAGCGTGTCATTTGTAACCGCCAAAGCGTACACAATGAAGCAGTAACTATAAACTGTGAGATTATAGCAAACCATCTAGCATATACATTTGTATAAGTTTCGATGGTTTCGTCATGCATAGAAAACCTAAGAGCATAATTTCGTATAGAATCTTAGTCGCGAAGCGTAGCGAGGGCGAAAGTGCGTTCCCCGACATTCCCTGGCTTATGTACCGACCTGCGACCGATGCGCAAAAGTTGCGCACAGAAACGCGCACCTAATCCTTTTTTTGTGAAAAATGCTTGAAAACAAAAATTTAAAAATGTCGAAATTGCACATTGACATAATCATAATACTGTAATATACTAAGTTTGGAACAAACGGTTGCGCGAAAAACGTACCTAAGAAATAAATTAAATTACAAGCAAATGGAGGAAACAACGGATGGACAAATTTATTGTTAACATCATTCACCGCCCTGAGATGGTGCCTGAGTACTCAGCAACAGTGACAGGACAGGGAAAAGAAGAGGATATTGGAGATAAGAAGCTTATCACAGAGTCACTCGACATCTTCAAGACACAGCAGAGACTTGCACATGAGGCTGGACTCAAAACTACAATCCAGATGACATATGCTTCGCTTTTTAATGATGAGGCAGTAGAGCTTGCAAAGCAGGATCACGAGAAATACGGTGATGAGATAGCACTTTCACTCCTTGGACTTCCATGTGAGGAGTTTAGAGAGAAGTATAAGACAAAGGATTTCTGTATCTGGATGTTCTCAATGGAGGACAAGAAAGCTATCGTAAATGATGTTTTCGAGAAATTCCATGACAGATTCGGTTTCTATCCTGAGTCAACAGGCTCGTACTATATGGATGCAGACCTTATAAACTACATCAAAGAAAAATACCCAATGGTAAAATGTGCAGTTGCAACATGCTGGGAGGAGGGCCCTAAGGCATACCACACATGTAACAACTCATGGTACACACTCTTCGACGGAGGCCCATGGGCACCATGGATTCCATCAAAGCAGAACACACATGCGCCAGCAGCAAATAAGGAAGAGGATAGCGGAATCGTAGCAATTCCACATCTCTCACGTGACCTTATTGCATGCTATGACGGAAACGGCTCAAACTTCGGAACACATCCACAGAACGTGCTTCGTGGAATGATTTATGATACAAAGACATGGGAGTATCCATATCTTTACAACCTCATCGACCAGTACAGAGACCTTGCAAAATACAATAACGGATATTCATACAACATGATGTTCGTAGGACCTGGCTGGATGAACAAGATGGGACGCTGGGAGCAGCCATATGAGCTTCTCTTAAAGTCATACACAGATGGCTGTAATTACTATGGCAAGTTAAAGAAAGAGGGTAAGCTCATCGACATGACAATGTCAGAGTTCGCTGATTACTTCAGAGAGAAGAAGGGTGTCAACGCAGGTAACTACAATGAGCCTGAGTGTGCACCATGGAGAGATATCCTTTACGGCTCAGACAAGCAGCTCTTCTGGTACTGTGACCCATACATGAGAGCATGCGTAAACATGGATCAGGGTGGAGCAATCGTAGACCTTCGTCCATACGTTGCAAAACTTGAGTGGCCTGTAGGAATCGGAACAAAGCATGTACAGGATGCATCTTATCCATTCCTTATTCAGGAGAAATACAGAGCAGGATACTTTACACACTATGCAGGAGCTGGAACAGTAAGAAGTGCCAAGCTTTCACACAACGGTGAGGAGGTTGACCTGTGTCTCTGTCCTACACACAGCCATTTTTCAGAGGAAGTTATTGATGGCAAGAAGACAAGAATCCTTACACTTGATCCTGTAGATATTGAGTTTTATGATGTTAAGCTTACTCTTCAGACAAAGGAATACTTTGAGGAGGGTTCATCAAACATCAAGATTGAGCGTAATATCCTTAGCATGAGTGATCCAGATGCAGAGGTTTATCTCGATGAGTACATCACAGCATGCTACGGAACAACAGAGTATCCTGAGGATATGACAGGCATCACACTTACATGTGAGGGAGAAAACCCACAGAGCATCAATTATGAGTATAAGTGTCGTGATGCAAAGCTTGACGGAGCAACTGCAGTAAGCGCAGTAATTCCTGCAATTCAGACAAAGGTTTCACTCACACCATCTGCAAAGGCAGAGGGATACATTGAGGAAGGATATGCATTCTCTCCAATGTTCAAGCTTGGTTACAAGAAACAGATTAAAGACAAGGAGGTATTTGCAACATGGCTCAACTTGGAAAAGGCAAATTAAATTACAGATGTCCTTTATGTTTTATGAGGGATCTTGATATTGATATGTTCTATAATAAGGAAACAGGTATTTATAGCTGCATCCGCTGTCAGTTCAGAGGTACAGAGGAAGAGGTACTTCAGGGCAACGAGGATGTCCGCAAGAAGTACAAGGCTATGTACAAGAGATTCGACAAGTTCGATTTTGATTAAAGTAGTGATTGGTGCGCTGCTGCTATAATAGCAGCAGCGTATTTGGCATTTCGCTGCAAAGGAGAGTATATATGGCGAAAAGAAAAAAAGACACGATGGAATTCAGATTCTATGAGTTGCCACAGGGAGAGTCAGCACTCGTACTGTGCGGAGAATCCTGGAAGAGAGTGTATGGTCATGAGGAATTTCACCTGCATTTCCATAATCTGCTTGAAATCGGCATCTGCCGCGAGGGAGATGGAAATATGTATCTGGATGAGGATATTTACCAGTATCATGACGGCGATATCACATTTATACCTGAGAATTTTCCACATGTTACAGTCAGCTATGGTGAGGTGGTGAATTTCTGGGAGTACATTTTTATTGACATACATTCTGTGATAGAAGAGATGTTCCCAAACAATACGGCATTCCAGAATGAGGCAGTTACGACTATATCAAAAAAAGCGTTTATGACTAACGTGTATCAGAGCCCGGCTATGGCTGAGTATATAAATGCCATAATCAGGGAAACCCGTGAACACAAGATTTATTGCCAAAGGACGGTAAAGCTCCTTGTGCAGGGAATTGTAATAGAGCTGCTGCGTAGGTATGATGAGCTTCCGGAGGAGGATAATAATATCGTAAAGGGTACCAATATGTCACAGATAGCCACAGCACTTGACTACATGAATAAGCATTACAGCGAATCGATAAAGGCAGGGGAGCTTTCGGAACTATGCAACATGAGCGAGACTCATTTCAGGAGACTGTTTGAATCATACATCAATATGCCGCCTATGGAGTATCTGAATCTGATAAGAGTACAGAAGGCGTGCGAGCTTATGAAAAAAACAAATGAGCCTATGGAGCTTATTGCACAAAAGTGTGGATTCACAACCCAGTCAACTTTTAACCGTAATTTCCGCAAATTTTTGGACACTTCGCCATATCAGTGGAAGATAAATCCTGAAAATTATGAGCATAAGCTGCTGAATTTTAGGATATCTGCACTAAAGGGATGGTAGAAAATGCATGTTTCGTATAATTTTGTACATTTATGATTGAATATGCATGTAATTGTGTGGAATTTGTTAACACATAAATAGCATGTATGGTTATAATGACTATGTAATCAAGAAACGGACAAGTATTCATAGTTAAAATGCCCAATTAAAACAATAAGACTATGAATGAATTATGAACGGAGTATTACAAAAACATCATTTTTATTAGGGAGGAAGAAAAATGAAAAAGAAAGTAGTTTCATTATTACTCGTAACAACAATGGTTGCCTCACTTGCAGCCGGATGTGGAGATTCATCTTCATCAGGAGATGGCACAGAAAAGACAGGCAAGAAGGTAGAGACCGTAGATGACGGTCATACACTTACAGCATGGGCTTGGGATGCAAACTTCAATATCCCGGCACTCAAAGCAGCAGCAGAGGATTACAAGAAAAATGTAGATCCTGATTTTGTACTCAATATTGAGGAGCAGTCACAGTCATCTGATATTGAGACAGCAATTACAACAGCAGGTTCAGCAGGAGATTACAGTACACTTCCTGACATCGTATTATTCCAGGATCACTACTTCCGGCAGTACCATACAAATTATCCTGATGCATGGGTATCAGCAAATGATGCAGATGTTAAGTGGGATGATTTCAGCCAGGAGAAATTATCATTCTCTACAATCGACGGAGAGCACTTTGGATTCCCTGTTGATAACGGAACAGTTATCTTTGCTTACAGAACAGATCTTCTTGAGCAGGCAGGATACACAATCGATGATATGACAGGTATTTCTTGGAAGGATTTCATCGAGGTAGGTAAGAAAGTATACGAGAAGACAGGAAAATACTTACTTTGCATGGACGGCGACGGAAATGATTTATTCTACATGATGCTTCAGGCAGAGGGTGAGTCACAGTTTAAGGATGGCAAGCCAAACTTTGTAGACAACGCTAAATTAAAAGAAATTATGCAGGTACTTAAGGATATGATCGACAACAATGTTCTTTACCTTGCAAATAACTGGTCAGATTACACAGATCAGGCTGTCCAGGGAGACATGGTTGCAGGCGTTATGAACGGAAACTGGATCATTCCTACAATCGAGAAGGTTACAGACAACAGTGGAAAGTGGGAGATTACATCTCTTCCAACACTTGAGGGTGGTGAAGGCTATGCATCAAACGGTGGTTCTTCACTTTACATCACAAGCAACTGCAAGCAGACAGACCTTGCTAAGAAATTCTTAGCATATACATTCGGTGGCGGATCTTATACAGACAAGGGTGTATCTGATACATATGACAATGCTCTTAAGAATGGTGGTGTTATCACTACATATACACCTGCAGGCAAGTCTGAGGTTTACAACGAGGGCGTTGAGTACTTCAACAACCAGCCAATTTACGCTAAGATCGTTGAGATGGGTGCAAATGTTAAGACAATCGAGCAGAGCGATTTCCATTACGATGCACGTAAGAAGCTTGCTACAGCACTTATCAATATTACTCAGAACGGTGCAGATATCGATTCAGAGATAAAGACAGCAGAGGATGACCTTAAATTCACAATGGGACTTTAATCTGTTAGCTTGATGGCAAATGTACAGGGAGCCATTAAATGGCTCCCTGTTTTTTCTCAAAGACTTATAGTTAGGAGGCCTTTACAGTGAAGAATAAGAAAAAAGGAATGAGCATAACAGGTAAACAAAGGGCTGCCGGCTGGATTTATCTGGCTCCGGCTACAATACTCATTTTCATAATGAGCTTCTGGCCTATAATCCAGGCTGTTATTACATCATTTAAAACAGGTTCAAGTGCAAATATGCAGTGGGCTAATCCATTTGCCTACAATTACACAAGAATGTTTCAGGATGCAGTTTTCAAGAGATCTATCGGAAACACATTCCTATATTTAATTATCGAAGTTCCAATCATGCTTGTACTGGCAATTTTACTGGCACAGTTACTTAACAACAAGCATCTTAAATTTAAAGGACTTTTCCGTACATGTGTATTTTTACCATGTGCAACATCACTCGTATCATATGCATTGATTTTTAAATCGCTTTTTGCAACACAGGGACTTATCAATACAATCCTTGTTAAACTTGGAATATTAGAGAGCAACTTTAACTTCCTCGGTACAGGCTGGAGCGCTAAGATTATTATCATAGTAGCTCTTATCTGGAGATGGACAGGATATAATATGGTGTTCTTTTTAGCTGGTCTGCAGAATATCGAGTATTCTGTTTACGAGGCGGCAAAGATAGATGGAGCGAGCGGCTGGAGGACCTTCTGGTCTATCACGGTTCCTCTTCTTAGACCTACAATTGTTATGACAACCATCATGTCAATAAACGGTACATTACAGCTCTTCGATGAGTCTGTAAACCTGACAAAGGGTGGACCTGCAAATGCGACAATCACCATGTCACATTATATCTATAACGGTTCGTTTGGTGAAGGTGTTGCGAACTTTGGATATGCATCAGCAATGTCTGTTATCGTATTCATCATGGTTGCTGTACTGGCATTTATCAATCTGAAAGTAGGTGACAAGCGTGACTAAGAAAAAACATGGATCATCAATACAAAAAAGGCTTATACCTTCATACATTTTTCTTGTAATAGTTTCGTTCATCTCAGTATTTCCATTTTTCTGGATGATATCGGCAGCGACCAACAAGTCTATTGACGTTGCAAGAGGTAGAATTGCATTTGGCGGCTATGCCCTTGAGAATTTAAAGAAACTGTTTGCATCACAGAACGTTGCACTTGGAATGAAAAACTCACTTATCAATGCAACAGTTCAGACAATTATAGCACTGCTTGTCTGCTCACTTGCCGGTTACGGCTTTGAGCTCTATCATGACAAGGCAAAGGATAAGCTGTTCTCAGTTTTACTTCTTGCCATGATGATTCCGCAGGTAGCTACACTTATTCCTCTGTTCAAGATGATGTCAAAGCTCGGCTTTATAAATACGGTATGGGGCTTCATGCTCCCGGCTATTTCAACGCCGTTCCTTATCATGATGTTCAGACAGAATTCGAGAAACTTCCCAGTCGATATAATGGAGGCGGCACGAATTGACGGACTCAGTGAGATTGGTATTTTCTTCAAGATGTATATGCCTGTACAGAAATCAACATATGCAGCAGCTGCAGTTATCACATTCATGAATGCATGGAACTCATACCTGTGGCCAAAGGTAATCCTTAATAAGCCTGATGCTATCACAATGCCAATGCTTATTGCAAACCTCGCAGCAGGATATACAGTAGATTACGGTGTACTGATGATGGGCGTTCTTTTCTGCTCCATCCCTACAATGATCGTATTCTTTGTACTCCAGAAGCAGTTTGCAGAGGGAATTACAGGATCTGTTAAATAAAAGTAAAATAATAATGTTAAAAATCAAGAAGGCAAATAATGTTTATTATTTGCCTTCGTCTTATAAGAGGCTTTGTGTTTAAAACAGACATGTATCAAATAATAAATACAGTAGATAGGAGTGTAAAAATATGAGTAATTTTGATTCAAATATCATTAAAAATCCGGAAATATTTGAGCAGAACAGACTTGCGGCTCATTCGGATCATGTGTGCTATAAAAATGAACTGGAGAAAATTAAAGGAAAATCAAGCCTGAGATATGATATGAACGGCTTATGGAAGTTTGCATATGCAAAGAATCAGTCCCTGGCTCCTTGTGGCTTTGAGGCAGCTGACTATGATTGCAAAGGCTGGGATGAGATCAGGGTTCCGGCACATATCCAGATGGAAGGCTATGACGTGCCAATCTATACGAATACCACATATCCGTGGGAGGCTGATGAGTTTATCAAGCCGGGCGAGGTACCTGAGATTTTTAATCCGGTTGCAAGCTATGTGAAGTATTTCACAATCCCTGAGAATATGAAGAACAAGAGGGTGTGTATTTCGTTCCAGGGAGTGGAGAGCGGTTTTGCACTCTGGCTGAATGGACACTATGTCGGCTACAGTGAGGACACATTTGATCCGTCTGATTTTGAGCTGACTGATTATATTGTCGAGGGTGAGAACAAGCTTGCGGTCAGGGTATGGAAATGGACATCAAGCAGCTGGTGTGAGGATCAGGATTTTTACAGATTTTCAGGCATTTTCAGAGATGTATTTTTGTATGCTGTTCCTTGTGCACATGTGGAGGATCTGTCAGTTGTTCCTACACTTAATGATACCTTTGACGAGGGCACACTTAGTGTGTCAATAAAGGCAGATGGTGATGGTATTGCAAGTGTAAAGCTTTATGAGCTGGGCGATTTGTCTGTGGAAAAATATGACAGGGCAAAGCTTTTATTGGAAGAGTTTGATATAGAGCTTAGGAATAAGGAAATTTGCGAGGGCTCATGTAATGTGAAAAATCCTCTGTTATGGAGCGCTGAAAAGCCGAATCTGTATGAGGTTAAAATTATAGTTAAAGATACGCATGGAAATGAGACTGAGTTTATCAGCCAGCTGGCAGGCTTCAGAAGATTTGAGATGGTAGACGGACTTATGAAGCTAAACGGTAAGCGTATTGTATTTAAGGGTGTAAACCGCCATGAGTTCAGCTCAATAACAGGCCGTGTGCCAAACCGTGATGAGGTGATAAAGGATATTGTCACAATGAAAAAGAACAATATCAATGCTATAAGAACAAGCCATTATCCTGATGATTCCATGCTCTATGAGTTTTGCGATATTTATGGAATCTATATGATAGCTGAGAACAATCTTGAGAGTCATGGCACATGGGAGGCATATAATAAGGGCTATGTTGACCTTGACTTTGTTGTGCCAAAGGACAAGCCACAGTGGAGAGAAATGATGCTGGACCGTGCCAACTCATGCTATCAGAGGGATAAAAATCATCCGGCAATCCTTATCTGGTCATGCGGCAATGAGTCGTTTGGCGGCAAGACCATATATGAGATGTCACAGCTTTTCAGACAGCTTGATAAGCATCGTCTGGTGCATTATGAGGGAGTGTTTAACGATAGAAGCTACAATGACACAAGTGACATGGAAAGCCAGATGTATACTCCGGCTGCAGGCATTGAAAAATTCCTGGCAGAGCATCCTGAGAAACCGTTTATCTGCTGCGAATATACACATGCAATGGGAAATTCATGCGGTGCTATGCACAAATATACAGAGCTTACAGACCGCGAGCCTAGATATCAGGGCGGATTTATCTGGGATTATATTGACCAGTCAATCTACAAAAAGGACAGATACGGCAAGTGGTTCCTCACATATGGCGGAGATTTCGGCGACAGGCCTACAGATGGAGATTTCAGCGGAAACGGCATCTGTTACGGCGGAGAGAGAGAGGCTTCTCCAAAGATGCAGGAGGTGAAGTTCAATTATCAGAATATCTCGGTTGATTTTGACAGCGACTACATCTTTACAGTCACAAACAAAAATCTCTTTGTAAATACATCGGTTTTTGATGCTTTTGCCATTCTTCTTGCAGACGGTGAGGAGGTTTACAGGACAAAGCTTCAGATATCTGTTCCACCGATGGATAGGGCAAGCTATGAGGTGCCGGTGACTCTTAAAAATTCCATGATAGATGTGGAAAAAGAGTACTGTATTGTCGTATCATTTGTATTGAAGGAAAACACCATCTGGGAAAAGGCAGGATATGAAATTGCATTCGGACAGCATATGATAAAGAAGCCTGTAAGTGAGTATTCATGCGACAAATCAGTTGAGCTTGTTGTTGGAAACGGAAATATCCTTGTAAGAGGTGAGAACTTCAAGGCACTTTTTTCAAGAATGAATCTGGGAATGGTTTCATATGTATATGGTGGCGTCGAGATGCTTCCAAATACTATCCCACTGCCGAATTTCTGGAGAACACCTACCAACAATGATTCCGGCAACATGATGCCACAGCGCTATGCACAGTGGAAGATTGCCAGCATGTATGTGACCACCAGACAGAATCAGCGCTTTGCAGATACATCACCAAGGGTAGAAAAAAATGACAACAATATCGCCATCACATACACTTATTTCATGCCTACCACACCGCAGAGCTCATGCGAGGTGACATACAGAGTGTTTGGTGATGGAACAATCGAGACAACTCTGTCATATGACCCGGTAAAGGAGCTTGGCGATATGCCGGAGTTTGGCATGATGTTCAAGCTGGATGCCGATTATGATACAGTGAAATGGTACGGACTCGGACCACAGGAGACATACGAGGACAGACAGCATGGCGGAAAGTATGGTGTATACGAGAATAAAGTGGCAGACAACATTGCCGAGTACCTCGTTCCGCAGGAGAGCGGCAACAAGTGCAGAGTAAGATATGCAAAGGTAATGGATAAGAAGGGCAGAGGCATGCTGTTCTTTGGTGATGAGCTTTCGTTCTCGGCACTGCCATATACACCACATGAGCTGGAAAATGCTGCACATCATTTCGAGCTTCCACCTGTACACTATACTGTTGTCCGTGTGGCAAAGAAGCAGATGGGTGTAGGAGGAGACGACAGCTGGGGCTCACATACTCATCCGGAGTACCTGCTTGATGTCTCAGAGAAAATGGAATTCACATTCTGTTTCCGCGGAATCTAGCATTTTAAGGTTGTCAGGAATATTATTACGCATTTTGAGAGCAGGGACTACTACTGGTACTGCTCTCATGGTGTAAATAAACGATATAAGAATTAAGGAGAATTAAAATGTCAAAGTTTATTAAGGGTATGGATTTATCAACCTTGCTAGAGCTGGAACGCTGCGGAGCAAAATACTACGAGGACGGAAAGGAGAAGGATATTCTTGACATCATGAAGGAGCATGATGTTGACACAATCCGTCTTCGTCTGTGGAACGACCCAAAATCAGAGGATGGTGAGCCTTACGGTGCGGGTAACAATGACCTGGCTGAGACTATTGCTATCGGAAAAAAGGTTACAGATGCAGGCTTTGGAGTGCTTTTAAATTTCCACTACAGTGATTTCTGGGCAGATCCGGGAAAGCAGATTAAGCCAAAGGCATGGAGGAATTTCGGTGTGGACGAGCTGGAGCAGGCTGTATATGATTTTACACTTGAAAATCTGACAAAGATTATTGAGGCAGGTGTAAATGTCACAATGATTCAGGTAGGTAATGAGCTTTCAAACGGACTTTTGTGGCCTGAGGGAAAGGTACCTAACTACGATAATATAGCAAAATTTGTGAATGCCGGAATACGTGCCTGCCGCAAGGTAAATGCTGATATTCCGATTATGATTCACCTTGATAATGGTGGAAACAATGAGCTTTATGTCAGATGGTTTACAAACTTCATCGAAAGAGGAGAGGAGTTTGAGTATATCGGATTGTCATACTATCCTTTCTGGCACGGCTCACTCGATCAGCTTGAGTTCAATATGAACGATATTGCAAAGCGTTTCAATAAGGACCTTATAATCGCTGAGGTATCTATGGGCTTTACCATGGACAGCTATCAGGAGTATGAGAAGCTTGCTGATTCTGAGCGCAAGGGTTATGCGACAAAACCGGAGCTCGTTGAGAAGATAGATTATCCTATGACTATTGAGGGACAGGCTGACTTTACAAAGGATTTCTTAAACAGGGTGGCAAATGTGGTGGATGACCACGGAAAAGGATTTTTCTGGTGGGAGCCAGCGTGGATTCCTGTACCGGGCTCAGGCTGGGCTACACCTGCTTCACTTAAGTACATGAATGATCCGGGACCATGCGGCAATGAGTGGGCAAACCAGGCACTCTTTGACTATGATGGAAATGTGTTGCCGGCACTTGATGTTATTAAGTGTTTCAAAAAATAATTACAAAGAATATATGTAATTTTGTTGCATGATTTGATTTGTTATGTTGCATTTTCAGTCGGATGTATTGCAATGTAAAAATGTGCAGTTATAATAGAGTTATAAAGAAAGAACGAAATATTTTAACTATCAATTTAACGCAAATACAATCAGCAAAGGAGAAGAAAAAATGATACAGCAGAACGTATTAGACAAATTCAAGGAGCTTTTTGGAGCAGATGGGGATATCAGAGTATATTTTGCTCCGGGACGTGTAAATCTGATAGGTGAGCATACTGACTACAATGGAGGACATGTGTTCCCATGTGCACTTACCATCGGCACATATATGGCAGCAAGAAAGCGCGACGACAGGAAGCTTCGTTTCTACTCTATGAATTTTGACAATCTGGGTGTGGTTGAGTCATCACTTGATGAGTTTACACCTGATCCGGACGGACTTTGGATAAACTATCCAATGGGTGTTATGTGGGCCTTCGAGGGACGCGGAATGAAGCTTGAAAGCGGTCTTGATATTGTTTTATTCGGAAATATTCCAAACGGCTCAGGACTTTCTTCGTCAGCATCTCTTGAGGTGGTTACAGGATATATGTTAAAGGATATTTACGGCTTTGACGTGACAAATCAGGATATGGCACTTATCGGTCAGTATTCAGAGAACAACTACAACGGCTGTAATTGTGGTATCATGGATCAGTTTGCATCTGCAATGGGCAAAAAGGACAATGCAATTTTCCTTGACTGCAATACTCTTGATTTTGAGTATGCACCAATCGTTTTGGACGGTGCAAAGATCGTGGTTACAAACAGCATGGTTAAGCACAGCCTTGTAACAAGTGCTTACAATGACAGAAGAAATGAGAGTGCACAGGCTCTTAAGGATTTACAGACAGTATGTGACATCAAGACTCTCGGTGACCTGACAGATGAAGAGTTCGAGGCTCATAAGGATGCGATTAAGGATGAGGTTGCACGTAAGAGAGGCAAGCATGCGGTTTATGAGAACCAGCGTACCATCAAGGCTGTTAAGGCACTGAAGGAAAATGATATCGAGACATTTGGAAAGCTTATGAATGCTTCACATGTATCACTTCGTGATGATTATGAGACATCATGTCCTGAGGTTGACGTACTTGTTGATGAGGCATGGAAGATTCCGGGTGTTATCGGATCACGAATCACAGGAGGCGGATTTGGCGGCTGTACAGTCAGCATAGTAAAGGACGAGGCTATTGATCAGTTTAAGGCAAACCTGACAAAGGCCTATGAAGAGAAGGTTGGAAAGACACCTGAGTTTTATGTTGTTTCAATCGGAGACGGACCTAGCCGTCTGGCATAAAATCAGCAATATGAAATAACAGTAACGGATAAACAGGGTTTTCCCGACAATGATTAAGGAGCATGACATGATTCAGGAGAGAATATTAGAATTAGTAAAATATGGTCTTACAACAGGACTTGTTGACCCTGCTGATGAGGTATACACAGTAAACAGACTTCTCGAGGTACTCGGAGTGGACGATATCGAGGATGAGACATTTGAAAAGGTAGAGGCTCAGCCAGCATGGACACAGGAAGAGGCAGAGGAGAAGCTTGAGGGTATACTCGAGGATATGATGACATACGCATATGACAATGGCATCATGAAAGAAAACAGCATTGTATACAAGGATCTTTTTGATACAAAGCTGATGGGCTGCCTTGTAAATGCACCAAGCGTGATCAGAGCTCGTTTTAAGGATTTATACGACAATGAGTCTTCACTTGCGGCAACCGATTATTTTTACAAATTAAGCTGTGACAGCAATTATATCAGAAGACAGCGCATAAAGAAGGATATGAAATGGACCACAGACACAGAGTATGGCACACTTGATGTGACAATCAATCTCTCAAAGCCTGAGAAGGATCCAAAGGCAATTGCTGCCGCTAAAAATGCTAAGCAGAGCGCATATCCAAAGTGCCAGCTTTGTAAGGAAAATGAGGGCTATGCAGGCCGCGTGAACCATCCTGCAAGAGAAAACCACAGAATTATCCCTGTTACAATAAACAACAGCCAGTGGTTTTTCCAGTACTCACCATATGTATACTACAATGAGCACTGTATCGTGTTCAATTCAAAGCATACACCGATGAAAATCGAGCGTGCCACATTTGGAAAGCTGCTTGATTTTGTGACACAGTTTCCACACTATTTTGTAGGCTCAAATGCAGATCTGCCAATCGTTGGAGGCTCTATCTTAAGTCACGACCATTTCCAGGGCGGACACTATACATTCGCTATGGCAAAGGCTCCGATAGAGAAAGAAATCACATTCAAGGGCTACGAGGATGTCGAGGCAGGTATCGTAAAATGGCCTATGTCTGTTATCAGAATCAAGTCGGCAGACAGGGATAAGCTTATTGATCTTGCAGATAAGATTCTTCTTGCATGGAGAGTCTATACAGATGAAGAAGCATTTATTTTTGCAGAGACAGATGGAGAGCCACACAACACTATCACACCTATAGCAAGACGTCGTGACGGAGACTATGAGCTTGACCTTGTGCTCAGAAACAACATCACAACAGAGGAGCATCCGCTTGGCGTATATCATCCGCATGCCCACCTTCATCACATAAAGAAGGAGAATATCGGACTTATCGAGGTAATGGGACTTGCAGTGCTTCCGGCCAGATTAAAGGGTGAGATGGCAGAGCTTAAGGATGCAATCCTTACAGGAAAGGATCTGCACTCGACTGAGACTCTTGCATCACATGCTGACTGGGCTCTTAAGTTTATGTCTAAATATGATAAGATTGATGAGTCTAATATTGATGGTATTATCAATGAGGAGATTGGACTTGTATTTAAAGAAGTGCTTGAGTGTGCAGGAGTGTACAAGTGCACTGATGATGGACGTGCAGCGTTCCAAAAATTTATAGATGCGGTAAATGCATAAGATTTTCAATTATCTTTTTATAATGCGGAAAGCACCGGCGAACATACTATATATTTCGCAAGTACTACGCAGCTAAGAAGCAGTAAGAATTATGATTTGGAGTGTTTAGACCATGACACAACCGGCTTTTATGCGCCGTCCATGGCGCATAACGCCTTGCCCCAGCGTCCATGCTGGGGCATTGTTGTATATGGACATAATTCTAACTGCTTCTAAGCTGCTTCGTAAAGCTCAATATATAGTATGTTCGCCGGTGCTTTCATTAGGTTGTGAAATAAATTAATTTTTAAATACATCATTGGTAATGACTTTTTTACTAAAGACTTGTAACTTGACTAGATTTTGCTTTCTGCAATTTATGCAGGCAGTGGATGAATGCAGGCACCAGGAAGGCATCTGCGAGAATCCATGCGAGTGGGCTTGCAAAGCAGGCGGCAGAAAAGCCGAATATCGGTACAAATACAAGTCCGATGAGTGAACGCGCAATCATTTCTGCTACTCCTGCAAACATCGCAAAGCCGGAAAAACCCATGCCCTGTATGGTGAAACGGACTGTGTTTACCAGAACGAGCGGGATGTAGAAAAATGCATTTATCAGCAGAAACTGATGAGCCTGTACGACAACCTCTGTTTCGCTTGGTGATACAAACAGGTAAATCAGATAGTTGGCTATAAACAGCAGTGCCACAAAAATCAAAACCGAATAGACCGATCCTATAACTGAGGCTGAAATAAGCCCCTTCTTTACACGTTCAAATTTGGTTGCACCGACATTTTGTCCACTGTAGGTGGCCATTGTGGAGCCGAGTGCGTCAAATGGACACACCATAAACATTGAAATACGGCTTGCAGCGGTCATTGAGGCAACTGCGATGGAGCCTAAGCCGTTTACGGCAGTCTGCAGTATGACGCTGCCTATAGCGGTTATCGAATACTGAAAGCCCATAGGAAGTCCCATGACCATCAGATTTCTGACATATGAAGAGTCAAGCTCCAAATCATTTCTGCTTACATGCAGCAGAGGTACATTTTTTGCTATGTAAATGATGCACAGCACTCCTGATACACCCTGTGACAGTACGGTTGCAAAAGCCGCTCCAAACACGCCCATGTTAAATACCAGAATGAAAAGTAAATCAAGACCGATATTTAGAATAGCCGCGATTATAAGGAAAATAACAGGTATGACCGAGTTGCCGAGAGATCTCAGATATCCTGACAGCAGATTGTACAGTATTGTGGCAGGAATGCCTGCAAATATGACAATCAGATACTGGTAAGCGAGGTCGTAAATGTCACTTGGCGTATTCATCCAGGTCAGAATGTGACCGCAGAGAAGCACAGTGAGTGCCGTCATGGTTATTGCGATAATTACAGACACAATTCCTGCATTTCCTACATATTTTTTAAGTCCTTTTTCATCCTTGGCACCAAAGCGCTGGGCTATTGGAAGTGAAAAGCCGGCACACACACCCTGGCAGAAGCCGATGATGAGAAAGCAGATGCTTCCGGTAGAGCCGACTGCGGCTAAGGCCGAAACACTTAGAAAACGACCGACGATTATTGTATCCATAAGGCTGTAAACCTGTTGAAAAAGCATTCCGAGAAGCAGCGGAAGGGAAAAGCCCAGAATGAGCCCGGTAGGAGAACCTACAGTGAGGTCCTTTGAATTATTTTTAGTCATTATTTATAATCCCCCTTAATTAAAAATAGATAAAAATGTATATAAAAAATAGTGATTAAGTGTAATATACAACCTTTACAAACATAAGTAAATGAGGTAAAGTAAAATTGTTAGCATTTTTTTGGGTGCATATTTTAAAGTGAATAAAAACGCTGATTTTATGTTTGATATCATGTTTTTTTGAGAAGAAAATTGAATGATCAGTAAATATGTATGGGCTGACATATAATTAAATTTGGAGGAAAAGAATGAGAGACTGGGAAAATAACATTCGAAAGGTTGTACCTTATACACCGGGAGAACAGCCAAAGAATACCTGTGTTATTAAGTTAAATACAAATGAGAATCCATATCCGCCAGCACCGGGAGTGAAGGAGGTTTTAAGTAATTTCAATACAGATGATTTAAGACTGTATCCTGATCCAAGGGTTGATAAGCTGGTAAATGCAATTGCGGATTTCTATAAGATAGACAGCTCGAAGGTGTTTGTCGGAGTTGGCTCTGATGATGTACTTGCCATGATTTTCATGACATTTTTCAATTCAAAAAAGCCGATACTGTTTCCTGATATCACATATTCATTTTATGATGTGTGGGCAGATATGCTTCGAATCCCTTATGAGCAGCTTCCATTGTCTGATGATTTTTCAATAGTACCGTCAGATTACTATAAGGCAAACGGCGGAGTAGTATTTCCAAATCCTAATGCTCCGACAGGAAAGCTCATGCCTCTTGATGAGATAGAGGATATAATAGAGCACAATCAGGATGTAATTGTCGTGGTAGATGAGGCATATGTGGATTTTGGCGGGGAGAGTGCGCTTCCACTCATTGACAAATATGATAATGTCATCGTGGTACAGACATTCTCAAAATCACGCTCGCTGGCAGGCTCAAGAGTTGGTTTTGCCATGGCAAGTCCTGTGCTTATCAAGTATCTGAATGATGTGAAATATTCGTTCAACTCATATACAATGGACAGAATCACAATCGAAGCAGCTACAGCAGCGGTAAAAGACAGAGCATACTTTGAGGAGACCACAGCAAAGGTTATAAAGACACGTGAGTGGACAAAGAAAGAGCTTAAGAGACTTGGATTTACATTCTGTGACTCAAAGAGCAACTTTATATTTGCAAAGCCTGCAAATGTTTCTGCAACAAAGCTTTTTGAGGACCTTAAGGCAGACAATATATTTGTCAGACATTTCAGCTCACCTGAGCGAATCAACGATTATCTGCGCATATCCATAGGAACTGATGAGCAGATGCATACACTAATTAAATTTTTGGAGAATTATTCATGTTAAAAAAATATATTTACATCTTTTTAATTTCAATGGTACCACTTATTGAACTCAGAGGAGCAGTTCCGGTTTCACAGGTGATGGGGCTGCCGATAGTGCCATCATTTATCGTTTGTATCATTGCAAATATGCTTCCGGTACCAATTATTTATCTTTTTGCAAGAAAGGTTCTCATCTGGGGAGCAGACAAACCAATTATTGGAAGGTTCTTCAGCTTCTGCCTTGAAAAAGGAGAGAAGGGCGGCAAGAAACTTCAGGCAAAGGCCGGAAGAGGTCTGTTTGTTGCACTTTTACTTTTCGTAGGTATCCCACTTCCGGGAACAGGTGCATGGACAGGAACACTTGCTGCAAGTATCCTTGATATGGATTTCAAGTCAACAGTTGCCGCTGTCATGCTTGGAGTACTGCTTGCCGGCATGATTATGATGATAGTAAGTCTGGCGGGCGTGTCTATATTCCTGTAGAATTTATGGGGAGCTTTCTTCGTCCTTTGTTAAACAGTACAAATCCGGCCACCAGTGAAACAATTGTAACCACAATCACAACCACAAAGACCACTACACTATTACCGGGATCAGGGAAAAATCCTGAAAGTGTGCCCCAAAGGTTGAAAAGCAGATGAAGCCCCATAGAGTAGTAAATAGAGCCACCGCGTTCGCACACATATCCGAGCACTATGCCAAGTGCAAAGGCATATATGCCCTGAATCCAGTTGAGATGGAACAGTCCGAAAAGTGCAGCCTGCATCAGATTGGCAAGAGCAAATGGCAAAGCCTTTCTGGCACAGCGCATGGTTACACCGCGGAATATAAGCTCCTCACAGATTGGCGCCAGTATTACAGAATAAAGTACTGTTATAAAGGTGGTATCTGTGATGCCGGATGTTTCAAAAAGCTTGTTGTACTGCTGCAGCCAGTCGGGACGGATGTAGCCGGTTAAGTTTGCGATGAAATTGGCAGCAAACTGTGTACCCGGCACGAGTATGACGATTGCCACAAGCATCATGGGATTGAAGGTTTTCTTAGGGGATGGAAGAAAACTACCTTCGTATCTGGCATAGTACCACATGCCAAAAATCGCAATGGTAATGAGTGCATAGATGACCATAATCATCATGTTAAAATTTACAGAGGTAAATGTCTTTTCAAGGCGGTCCGATACGTTTGCAGACGGAAAAGCAAGCTTTCCGACAAAACCCTGTCCAAACACTCCCATGCCCATCATAAAGAATAAGGCGATAGTCTGAATTGCCTCAACTGCAAGCAGTGGGACAAATGTGTAAAAGAAATATCCTACTTTTTTCATTTTCAATTTACTCCATTCTGATTTATTAGGCGATAGTAACATTAGTATAACATATCATAATTTAATTGCAAGAAAGCTGTTTACTTTAAAACTTTAATATGTTAAAATTAAAAGTAAATAAATCGCATGAAAAAGGAGAACACGATGAGCAAGAATCTTAAAACAGAAGCAGTAGACCATTTGTTTGATGCTATTTTGTGTCTCAAGGATAGAGCAGAGTGTTATACATTTTTTGAGGATGTTTGTACTGTAAATGAGCTTTTTTCTCTATCACAGAGATTTGAAGTGGCAAAGATGCTTAGAGAGCAGAAGACATATCTTGATATAGCAGAAAAGACCGGGGCTTCCACAGCCACAATCAGCCGTGTGAACAGATCATTAAACTACGGCAACGATGGATATGATATGGTTTTTTCACGCATGGAGGATGGCTCTGACAAAGAGGATTAGTTTATCATAGGGGGAAAGAAAAACAGGCTCATTAATTTGAGCCTGTTTTTTTACTTTCCTTTCCAGAATGTGTATTTTCATGGGAAGAAGCCTCTTTTTCTTCATTTAGATTGTCAATCATGCGCTCAATCAGCATTTTCTTGATGTAGACATCAAAGCTCAGCATGCAGATAAAGCTGAATGTGTGAAGAAATTTCTGATCCTCATCAGGAAAATCCTCAAATGTCTCACCGGCAATCTTGTATTTCTTGCCGAGATCCTTTAAGAGCTTCTGCGATTCCTCCGCCTCTAAGCTGAAAACCTCAGTATAGACATCCTGCATCGTAAATCCGTCATCATTGCCGAAATACTTCTCGGTAAGCGGATTAAGAATCGAGCGTATATCGTTGATGCTCAATATATTTTTGAAATAATATATAAAAAGCAGTGTGAGCACATGCTCCTTAGAATACTTTTTCTTGTCCGGAGAAGGGAGCAGATTGTTTTTGGCATAGTTGTTTATCATTGTCTTGGTAAGGATTTTGTCGCTTTCATAGCGCTTTGATGCAGCGAGCTGCTCATCCATGAAGGTTGTGACCTGATCCATGTACAAATCAATGTTTGGTATATCCTCCGGCTTTATGTAATCTATTGATTTAAGCTGTTTTAATAATTCTGATAAAAATTCTTTAACGTCATTCTCCATATCATCACCTCAGGCTTTTATTATATAGTATTGAAAACTATATGACAAGTTTTTTTGAATTTTCTCATATTGGGTTGTACAAAACATATGTTTGTGGTATGCTGTAGATAAATTATTTTTTTATTTATGGTTTGTGTGCCTGTAATAAGACTGGAGAATTGAGAGGAAAACAGATGAACTTAGATATGTTGAATGAACAGCAAAGGGAGGCCGTTTTGACCACAGAGGGACCGCTTCTTATTTTAGCGGGGGCAGGCAGTGGCAAGACCAGGGTTCTTACATACAGGACTGCTTACCTGATAGATGAGTGTGGCGTCAATCCTTACAATATCATGGCAATCACCTTTACAAACAAGGCTGCGGGAGAGATGCGTGAGAGAATTGATGATATGGTGGGCTATGGTTCGGAAAGCATATGGGTTTCTACATTCCATTCGACATGTGTGCGTATACTGCGCAGGTATATTGACAGGCTGGGATATGACACGAATTTTACCATATATGATGCTGACGACCAGAAGGCTCTGATGAAGGACATCTGCAAGCGTCTTGAGATAGATACCAAGATGTATAAGGAAAAGATGTTTTTAAATGTCATTTCATCTGCAAAGGATGAGATGATTGATCCGATAGAGTTTGAAAACCGCTTCACAGGTGACTTCGTGAAGCGCAAGCAGGCACTTGTATACAAGGAGTATCAGAATGCCCTAAAGCAGAATAACGCACTCGATTTTGATGATTTGCTTGTGAAGACAGTAGAGCTTTTTAAGCTGGATAAAGAGGTGCTGGATTACTATCAGGAGCGCTTCAGATATATCATGGTGGATGAGTATCAGGACACAAACACCGTGCAGTTTGAGCTTATCAGGCTTCTTGCCATGAAGTATAAGAATCTGTGTGTGGTGGGTGATGATGATCAGTCAATTTACAAGTTCAGAGGTGCCAATATCTACAATATCTTAAACTTTGAGAAGCATTTTGAAGATGCAAAGGTCATAAAGCTTGAGCAGAATTACAGGTCTACCCAGAATATCCTAGATGCCGCCAACAGCGTCATTTCCAACAACGTGGGTAGAAAGGACAAGCGCCTTTGGACTGACAACGGAGCCGGAGACAGGATTACCTTTGAACAGCTTGAGAGTGGCTTTGAGGAAGCGGATTATGTGGCACGTTCGATAGCGAGACTCGTGAGAAAGGGTGAGGCGCGCTATAAGGACTGTGCTGTGCTTTACCGAACCAACGCACAGTCGCGTCTCTTCGAGGAAAAATTTATTGCTGCCAACATCCCATACAAGATTGTCGGCGGTGTGAATTTCTATGCCAGAAAAGAGATAAAGGATATCCTTGCATATTTAAAGACTATTGACAATGGCCATGATGACCTTGCGGTAAAGCGAATAATAAATGTGCCAAAGCGCGGCATCGGAGCTACAAGCATCAATAAGGTGACAAACTATGCTCTTGAGAAGGGGATAGATTTCTATACGGCACTGCGCTACGTCGATGAGGTGTCTGGCATGGCGAGGTCAGCAGGCAAGATAAAGCCGTTTGTGATGTTTATACAGTCACTTCGTGCGAGAGCCGAGATGGATTCGGTTTCGCAGCTCATACAGGCAATAATCGATGAGACAGGCTATGTCGATGAGCTGAAGGCTGAGGGCACGGATGAAGCAGAGCAGCGTATTGAGAATATTGATGAGCTTATAAACAAGGCTGTTGATTACGAGCAGGGGGAGGAGAATCCTACTCTCAGTGGCTTTTTGGAGGAGGTAGCGCTTGTAGCCGATATAGACGGTCTTGACGAAAACAGCGACTATGTGGTTCTTATGACTCTGCACAGTGCTAAGGGACTTGAGTTTCCGAATGTGTATCTGGCGGGCATGGAGGATGGTCTTTTCCCAAGCTATATGTCAATCACTAGTGATGATGCGACAAGCGAGATAGAGGAGGAAAGGCGTCTTGCTTATGTTGGCATCACGAGAGCCAAGGAGCATCTTACCATCACATCTGCACGCATGCGCATGGTGCGTGGAGAGACACAGTTCAACAAGGTATCGCGATTTGTGAAGGAGATTCCGCGTGAGCTTATGGCAGGCGAGGTTTATGAGCCAAAGCGCCGTGATGATGACCTTGAAAGAAATTCGCAGAGCACGTACAGAAAGGCTAAGGAGGCCTTCAAAAAGACACCTACATACGGCACAGAGTATGCGACTACCTTTAATACTCAGCGTACAAGGACACCTGTCTATACACCTGTGAGCAACCAGAAGTCATTTGCCAGTGCCAATACCACCGGAGGCCTTTCATATAAGGTAGGAGACAGAGTATCTCACATCAAGTTTGGCGCGGGAGAGGTCATGGCAATCGTAGAAGGCGGCCGGGATTATGAGGTCACTGTGGACTTTGACAAGGCCGGTACCAAAAAGATGTTTGCTTCATTTGCCAAATTGAAAAAAATTGACTAAAATTATTGTAATTTTTATAGGAAAATTGGATATAATATGCTATAATGGATTTAACAAATAGCATTTGACAATTACTTTTGGAAAAGGAGCGGATTGAATTATGAGTAAAGTTGAAGAATTATTAAAGGACAACAAGCTTGCAGAGAAGCTCAGCATGGCAAAGCTTAATGACCTTCTCAAAAAAGAAGAGGAAGACAAGAAGCCTTCCAAGGCTGTTATCATATTTGCCATCATTGGTGTATTAGTTGCTGTTGCAGCAGCGGCATATGGTATCTACAGATTTTTCACACCGGATTATTTAGATGATTTCGATGATGAGTATGATGATGAATTCGATGATGATTTCTTCGAGGATGAAGACGATGATGATGCTGAAGATGAAAAAGAGGCACCAAAGACTAAAGAAGAGAAATAATCGTTTTTAGATAATGGGGGCTACATATGTAGTCCTCATTTTTCTTTATGTGTGAAGCAAGGCATTTGCAGTCAGGCATACAAAGGAATAATAAAGTATAAAGAGAGATAAGAATTACATGAAAAAAGGATTTAGAGGAACAGGAACCGTAGAAAGAGTAGACTTCCCAAACAAGGGAATAGCCGTTACAGATGATGGCGACAGAGTAATTGTGAAAAATACAATTCCGGGACAGAAGGTGGAATTTGTTGTAAATAAAGTAAAGCATCAAAGGGCAGAGGGCAGACTCATGGAGGTAATTGAGAAATCGCATCTGGAGACAGAAGAGCCATGTCCTCACTTTGGAATGTGCGGGGGCTGTACATATCAGACAGTGCCTTACGAAAAGCAGCTAGATATGAAGCTTACCCAGGTGAAAAAGCTCATTTCGGATGCTATCGGCACTGAAAAAGAGTCAGGATATGAGTTTATAGGGATACATGGAAGTCCGAAAAAGAGTGAATACAGAAACAAGATGGAATTTTCCTTCGGTGATGAGTACAAGGATGGCCCTCTTGCGCTTGGCATGCACAAAAGAGGAAGCTTTTATGACCTTGTGACAGTATCGGACTGTCAGATAGTGGATGAGGATTTCAGGACAATATTAAAGGCAACACTTGATTATTTTTCAAAAAACAATATCCCATATTTCCACAGAGCAACACACAAGGGATATCTGCGGCATCTGCTTGTCAGAAAGGCAACAAAAACCGGTGAAATCATAGTCGACCTTGTCACCACCACACAGACAGAGGGCTTCAACGAGGAGGAGTTGCTCGCAGGTTTTAGATATGCACTTTTGACCAGGCACTATGACGGCATATTTAAGGGCGTTTTACACACAAAAAATGACAGCGTGGCAGATGTGGTCAAAAACGAGGGCACAGAGGTGCTCTACGGAGATTCATATTTCTACGAGGAGCTCTTAGGTCTGAAATTCAAAATCACACCATTCTCATTTTTCCAGACCAACTCACTCGGAGCGGAGGTGCTCTATGAGACAGCGAGAGAGTTTATCCTGGGAGATGACAAGGATTCGCTAAACGGTAAAACAGTCTACGACCTCTACAGCGGAACCGGCACCATCGCGCAGCTTATGGCACCGGTGTGTAAGGAAGTAGTAGGTGTCGAAATAGTTGAGGAGGCAGTTTGCGCAGCAAAGGAAAATGCAGCTCTTAATGGTCTTGATAACTGTAAATTTATCGCAGGTGATGTCCTCAAGGTGCTTGATGAGATAGAGGAAAAACCGGATTATATAATTCTTGATCCACCACGAGACGGTATCCATCCGAAGGCTATTGGGAAAATCATAGAGTATGGTGTTGAGAATATGGTTTATATTTCATGTAAACCGACAAGCCTGGCAAGGGATTTGCAGATATTTATGGCTAGAGGGTATAGAGTGGAGAAGATATGCTGCGTGGATATGTTTCCGAATACTTATCACGTCGAGACGGTATGTTTATTGTCCAAACTCCACGAAGCGAAGCATCATGTGAATGTGAGACTTGACATGGACGAGATGGATTTAACGGCGGCTGAGAGGCGCTAAAGGTCCAGGGGGACCTTTGCCCAGCGCGGACCGAAGCGGAGCGTAGACAGGTTACTTATGAGGAGATAAAGAAAAATCACAAAGAGGAGGGAATTACATGATGTATAATCCACAACTTGATACATTTATCTGCGTTGTAGAAGCTGGAAGTTTTAGTAAAGCGGCAGAAGAATTATATATAAGTGCACCTGCGGTTATTAAACAGATAAATTCTTTGGAAAACAGCTTAAATTTGCAACTATTTGAAAGAACACACAGAGGTCTTATTATTACGGAAGCTGGTAAATCGCTCTATCAGGATGCAAAATATCTGATTCAATATTCAAAAGAATCGTTGATACGGGCGCAGGAAGCAATGAATCATAATGAAGAAATCATTCGTGTTGGAATATCTCCGATGACGCCACCGGAAGTTTTTGTGGAACTTTGGCCTAAGATACAGAAAATATATCCGGAGATGAAGTTTAAATTGATTACATTTGAAAATACACCAGAGAATGCAAGAGAGATACTGGCTAATATGGGAAAGAATATTGATGTGATAGCTGGAATATTTGATGAAACAATGCTTGAACTCAGAGGCTGTGATGGTACTGAGATTTCAAGAGAACCATTTTGTGTGGCGGTATCAATTCATCACAGGCTGGCAAAAAAAGAAAAAATTACACTTGATGATCTGGCTGGAGAAAATCTTATGCTCATGAAAAGAGGATGGAGTTATTATGGCGATATGCTAAGGGATGATATGATGAAAAATCATCCTGAAATCAATATTGTAGACTTTAATCTGTACAATGTAGAAGCATTTAACCGATGCGAAAACAATAATGAGGTATTACTGGCATTCAAGAGCTGGGAAAGTGTTCATCCACTGATCAGAATCATTCCAGTAGAGTGGGATTATACTATGCCGTTTGGAATTCTTCATTCGAAAAAACCGTCCATTAAGGTTAAGCGGCTGATAAATGCTATTAACAAGGTAAAATAAAAATTGAATACATGCGAGTAGAAACCTAAAGGTTAATACTGAATAACAAAACGAGACTTCTAATGGAGTCTCGTTTTGTTATACTTTAGCTGAAGTGAAAATGGAGGATACTATATGCAGATAAATACAGGTTCATACTGAAAGAAGGTGGTGTATTTGTGGAAAAGCGGAAATTAGTACTTACAATTATTGGAGTTGTTATTTTAGCAATGGTAATCATGGGATATATCTACTTTTCAAAACCCGGCAGGGATGAAAAGAAGAATCAACAAACAATAAACCAGGTACAGACCGTACAGCAGAAGACAGATGAGAAAAAAGAAAATACAGAAAAAAATACATCCGGAGATGAATTGGAAAATGTTACGCCGGGAAGCGACGAATACTATGGATCAGAACCTTTTAAAGAGGCATACCAGCAGATACATGAGCTTTACAAAGAACAGGGATTATCGGAATCAGAGATTGATAAACTGGTGGTACTGGATGTAAAAGATAAAGATTACTTTGAAGGAACACCGGTCACTTATCAGCATGGCGGTGGCTATCTGTTTTGTCGTGACAAAGAAATTATGGGATGGCTATTCAATCAGTAAGAACCAGAATAAACCGAAAGGTTAAGACTGAAAAACTTATCGAAACTTCTCAAAGGAATCTATCAGTATTATAGTATGAATATAAGATGAATGAAAGAAAACAAGGAGGATACGACAATGGAATATATTTCATTAAATAATGGTGTAAAAATGCCAATACTGGGATATGGCGTATATCAGGTAACAAAAGAGGAATGTGAAAGATGTGTGCTTGATGCTTTAAAAGTTGGATACCGGGCGATTGATACAGCACAGAGTTATTTTAATGAGGAAGAGGTTGGGAATGCAATCCAAAAGTCAGGCATTCCAAGAGAAGAAATCTTCCTTACAACAAAGGTGTGGGTTGAACATTATGGATATGAAGAAGCAAAGAAATCAGTTCTTGAATCCATGAAAAAGTTAAAGACAGATTATCTGGATCTGGTATTGCTTCACCAGCCATTTTCAGATGCTTACGGTGCTTACCGTGCATTGGAAGATCTGTACGATGAGGGAAAAATCAGAGCAATCGGAATTTCCAACTTTTATGTAGACAGAATGGTTGATTTTGCATCCTTCAACCGCATTAAACCTATGGTAAATCAGGTGGAAACCCACATCTTCAATCAGCAGAAAGAGATGAAGGAATGGGCAGACAAATATGATATCCGGTTAGAAGCATGGGCACCATTCGGTGAGGGCAGAGGAGGCACATTTGAGAATCCTGTCATCGCAGAGATTGCAGAAAAATATCAGAAGACTCCGGCACAGGTTATGCTTCGCTGGCATATTCAGAGAGGGGTAGTGGGTATTCCGAAATCAACACACATTGAGAGAATGGAAGAAAACTTTAATGTTTTTGATTTCACACTTTCTGATGAAGATATGAAGACTATTGCAGAACTGGACAAGAAGACAAGCTCCTTCTTCTCGCATCAGGATCCGAATATGGTGGAATGGTTCGTGAAGATGGTTGAGGAAAGAAAAAAGAATAATGACAGTTCAAAAGAAAAAAAGAACTGGTAAGCATAAGAGGAAAAATCAATGAAAGTATTACTTGTCAATGGCAGTCCACACAAAAATGGCTGTACTTATACAGCTCTTTGTGAAGTATCCAGTGCATTAAATGAAAATGGTATAAGTACAGATATTTTCTGGATTGGAAATAAGCCGATTTCAGGATGTATTGCCTGCAGAAAATGTCAGGAAAAAAATAAATGCATCCTGGATGATATCGTGAATGAATTTCTGGAAATAGCAGGGGATTATGACGGATTCGTATTTGGAACTCCGGTACACTGGGGTGGTGCAGGCGGTGCAATCACATCCTTTATGGACAGAGTCTTTTATGCCGATTTAAACGGTGGCGGCGACAGATTCCGCCTGAAACCTGCCGCTGTGGTAATTTCAGCAAGAAGGGCCGGAACAACTGCCACATGGGACCAGGTAAATAAATATTTTGGTCTGATGCAGATGCCGATCATTACATCGAGATATTGGAATATGGTACATGGGACGAATCCGGATGAAGTAAAACAGGATCTCGAAGGAATGCAGGTTATGCAGATCCTTGGAAACAATATGGCATATTTCATTAACTGTAAAAATGTTGCGACAAAAATGGGAATTGAAATGCCAAAGGCACCGGATTTTGTATTTACCAATTTCATCCGATAGAAATTAGCGTGACAAATATTTTATACGACAGGAGGTAACCTTAGGATGAAAACAAAGAAAATAGCAGCAGTACTCTTAACATGCATCATGGCAATCGGTTTGACGGCAGGATGTGGAGCAAGCAATACAAACCAGTCTGCTTCTAATAATGACAGCCAGTCTACAAGTACAAACCAGTCTGGAAATGAAGAAGCGGATACAAATTCCGAAAACACTACAGATACAACAGGAAATGGAAAAACATTGGTTGTATATTATTCAGCTTCAGGAAATACAAAAGATGTTGCTGAAAAGATAGCAAAAATTACAGAGGCAGATCTGTTTGAAATAGAGCCTGTGGAGCCATATACAGATGATGACCTTGACTGGACAGATGATGACAGCCGGGTGTCAAGAGAACATGATGATGAGAGCTTAAGAGATGTGGAACTGGTGTCTACAACAGTTGATGACTGGGATTCATATGATACGGTATACATTGGCTATCCTAAAATGGAGTACAGTTTATAGTAGTGTATAGCGTGTACCAAGTTATAATTATGGGGTTGAAAATAACAGTATACACAGATAATGTGGAAAAATGTGTATGACGTTTATATAGAAAATAACATTGAAAAAGAAATTCAAGAATGGGTAAATTCATTAAATTTAAAATAGAATAATAATTACATGAGTGACAGAAGATAAGAATCTGAATTCCCTGTCACTTTTATATTATTTGATAAGAAAAAAGAACTGGTTTATATCCGATAAGAATATAGACTGGTTCTTATTTTTAATATGCTATTATATACACAGGGAGTCGGGGAATGTCGAACTATAGCAAGCCGGAAAAGAAAGCATTGATATCGGTATGAAAGAGTTTTGCAAGTGCAACTAATTCAGATGCCTTAATGTTCATGCGATTTGTTTCCAGTTTGGCATAGGTACTTTTGGTGATGGAGATACCCATAAGATTTAATTTTGCAACTACTTGGTCTTGAGTCATATTGTTTTTATATCGAATTGCTTGGATATTTTTACCAATATCCATATCTGGTCTAATCTTTTGCATAATGATGAACTCCCCTTATAAAATAAAAAGATTCGTAATACAGAAATATATATATTGATTCTAAAGAATTTAAATTTTATAATGTTTCGTAATAAGGAATTATTTTTAACAGGAAGAGGTAAAAGTATAATGGATGTGGAGATGGAAAAGAGAAAATTTTTAAATCTATGTGGCAAAAGAGATCGAGCATTATTGTCAGGTGAAAAAAGAATGACATTGGGGGATATGGAACGATTGACATATCTGACAGAATTTTTTGAACTGGAGAACTATGGAATCGCCTTATGGAAAGAATTTGGTGATGATGTAAAAGAGCCATTTGAAGCGATGATGAAAATGTTAGATGAGCCGGAGTGCATAGAAGATCGATGGCTTGATGACGAAGCAAAAGGGGAAAAGTGGTTGTTAGAATTTCAGGAACTGGCATTAACGGAAGAATACAGGGAATGGATTCGAAATTATATCGATAAAAAATATGAAGAAAGAGGATTACCATATCCGACAGGAGCAGACTTCGATTAAGAGGTCTGCTTTTTTCTGGTCTTTTGGGAGGTGATAAGAGGTGGAAGTAAGTATTTATGAACTCTTGGCGGCAGCAAGAGAATCGGCTAAATCTGATTATATAAAAGGGGACAGCATTTTGTGTGAGAAGAGATTTCATCCAGATACCCATTACATGGTAGAAATAGAACTGCTGAAAAATGATAACAAGCTGGGAAAAAAGGGCAATTATATACGGAAGTTTTTGACAGAACCGGAGTATCTTCCCATTTTACAAAAGCAGGAAAAACATCTCATAAAAATAAAAAGACAGGCAATTGTTCAAAAAGGAAACTTGCGATATATCCCTCCCCCGGACAGGCTGGACCGCCGCCGGGAGAGGGATCTTTTATAACCGGCTGGGAAGGAACAGTAGTGTTCCTCTGGCGATAGTGGTATAAAAAAACCAGATTTTCCGCAGGTTTTGGGACGCTGGAACATAGAAAAGTGTTCACGAATGGCACTTTTGCAACGATCCGTTGCAGCAGTGACAACATTTTTGACCTTACGTTAAACAGAAAAAATGAAAGGATGTGATTGCGATAATCATAGGAATTGATCATGGCTATTATGCCATTAAAACAAGACAAGTGTCTTTCCCAAGTGGAATTATTGGGTATGATTACGAGCCGTATACCATGCAGAATGTTCTGCAATATCAAGGAAAGTATTATGTCTGCGGTACGGGAAGACAGACGCTGGTAAAAAATAAAACGTCCAATGATAATTATTATCTGCTGACGTTGGCAGCCATTGCAGAAGAAATCAAGCATCGGAAAGCGGAACGAAAGACAGAGGTAATTCTGGCTGTTGGACTTCCGCTTTCAAGTTTTGGAAGAGAGAAACAGGGATTCAGGGAGTATCTGTTGCGGAAAGAGCAGCCAGTGCGATTTTTATATGAAAGTGAGTTATATGAGATAACAATAAAAGATGTGAAACTGTTCCCACAGGGATACTCTGCGCTTGCTCTGCATCCAGAGTATCTGAAGAATGAACCGTCTGTTCTGCTTGTTGATATTGGTGGCTGGACCGTTGACCTTATGAGGCTGGACAATGCTGTTCCGAATGCAGCAACGTGCAGAAGTCTGGAACTTGGAGTGATCCGATGTATTGATGAGACAGCAGAACAAGTGCGTAGAAATACCGGACTGTCTGTGACAGAAACTCAAATTGAGCGTGTGCTTCGGAGGGAATCTTGCAGTATGGCAGAGGAGGCCAGACGGATCATACAGGAAAACGGACGGAAATATATAGAAAGAATACTGTCTGCGGTGACAGAATCCGGGTTTGATCTCCGGGCAGTACCCACCGTATTTATGGGGGGAGGCTCCGCAATTTTAAAACGCCACGTGACCGCACAGGACGCGATTTGCCGCCCCGTTTTTATAGAGGACGTCCATGCCAACGCAACAGGGTATGAACGGATTGTAGAGCAGATGTGGACGAGATGACACGCCCGGTATATTCGTTCCGCCCGAACCTGAAAAATCCAGAACACCAGAGGGCATGGGAGAAATTTCAAAGTGTTCCAGAAGGGCAGAAAAGCCAGTATCTGGTTCAGGCAATTCTGGAAAAAGAGGATCGAAAATGGCTGGAAGAAGTCATTCAAAAGACGATAAAAGAAAGTGTTCAGGAATTAGGAATATGTGGCACTACGGAACAATCGACAACGAAACTATCATCGGAAGAAATACCAGATCAGATGATGGATTTTCTATCTCAAATGGAAAATTTGTAAAGGGGGTGAGGCCTATGATTGCACGATACATACATTGTTGGATCTGCTAGGGGCAAGGCAAGAAATGCATCGTTATCTTTGGTGGGTATTGTGAATAGCTTTCCATGCGGCTTTGGAGTATGTTGTGTGTAGCGAAAGAGAAAGGAGAAAGGTTATGGCAGAGATGAAAAATATCTGCGGAAAGATCCCGATGGACTTACATGAGAAAGTAAGAGAAGAGATTGAACTCACAGAAAGCAGCACACAAAAATTTTTACAACAGGTCATTGAAGAACATTTCAACAGACTGGAAGGAAAAGGAGAAATAAGCATGGGAGCAGTAAGAACAGTAGCAGTACAGGTATCAGAGGAATTATTCCAGAGATTAAAAGTAGTCATCGGAAAGAAACACATGAAACAGAAAGACTTCTTAATTCAGATTATAGAAGAAGCACTGGAAAAGGCAGAGGCCGAATGGCAAAGCAAAGATCAGCCTGAAGAATCCGAACAGACAACTGGAGAATTGGGAACAGAAGAAACTCAACCGGAAGAAAGCACTGAGCCGGAAAGGGAAAGCGAACCAGATGGAGAGAGCGAACCGAAAGAGGAAAACGAATCAGAAGAGGAGAGCGAACCGAAAGAGGAAAACGAACCAGAAGGGGAAAGCGAACCGGAAGAGGAAACTGAACCAGAAAGTGAAACTGATCTGGAAGAAGAAACCAAAGCAGAAGAACCAACAGAATGGTAACCAATTGATACAGAATAACGAAGGGCGGTATGAGAGATCATGCCGCCTGTTTTTATCAGCAAAAAGGAGGTTGATAGCCGCAACCATTCAATTTTTTGATCTCTTTAGCGGAATCGGGGGATTCCGTGAAGGCTTAAGACGGGCAGGAAACTTTGTCTGTGTCGGACATTGTGAGGTGGATACTTATGCGGATAAGAACTACCGATTGCTGTTTGATACGGAAGGGGAGTGGTATTGTAATGACGCAAGAACAATCGAACCAGAACGAATGCCAGATTTTGATTTACTCTGTGCAGGATTTCCTTGCCAGGCATTCTCTATCGCCGGAAAGCGAGAAGGATTTGCCGATGCAAGAGGAACTCTCTTTTTTGAAATTGCCCGGATTCTTGAAGCTAAAAGACCCTCGTATTTTATCCTTGAAAATGTTCCCGGTTTGTTATCGCATGACAAAGGCCGGACGTTTTGCACCATCCTCAGTACGCTTTCTGAACTGGGGTACCATGTCGAATGGAAAGTGCTTAACAGCAAGGATTTCGGAGTCCCCCAAGCAAGAAAACGGGTGTATATTGTCGGATATCTTGATTTCCGATGTGCCGGAAAAGTATTACCTGAACCAGAAACAAATGGAGCAGCTCTTGTTCAAATCCGGGCAGGAAGTCAGGGAAAAAGAGTTTACAGTCCAAAAGGATTAAGCTGTACCCTGACATCACAGGCCGGAGGAATGGGTGGAAAGACAGGATTATATGATGTGGGTGTTCCAATTAAAGAAAATACAAAGCTCGGCTACAAACTTGCAAGAGAGGGTGACAGCATCGATTTAGGCTATGCGAATCTCAACAGCAGGAGAGGAAGAGTTGGACATCAGATAGCACACACCTTGACTACAGGTATTCAACAGGGAACACTTCATTTTGTAGATTTGTCTCCGCCGCCACTGGTAACTGAAGAATGCAGAAGCCTTAATACCCGACAATGCGGAATCCATAAATACAAAGGAGAATGTTCCGGTGTATTAAGGGAAGAAGGGGCAAGAGCAGTCCTTACACCAGCCAAGGAAAATGTCCGTCAGAATGGCAGACGTATGAAAAATCCAGAAGAACCGATGTTCACAATTACTGCAACCGATCGTCATGGCATCTTGTATCACGGAAGAATAAGAAGATTAGTTCCAAGGGAGTGTCTGCGTCTGCAGGGGTATTATGATTGGCAAATAAATAAAATCATAGACAGCACTTCTGATGCACAGCTTTATAAACAGGCTGGAAACGGGGTAACTGTCAATGTCATCGAGGCAATTGGCAAACTATTACAAAAGGCAGACTCCGAACTCAACGAACAGGAAGTGTCTGAGAAAGGAATCCATTAGGCATGATCGGTATAAAAGACCAATACTTTGGCACAGAAATCGAAATGACAGGGATTACCAGACAACGTGCTGCAGAAGTTGTTGCTGAAATGTTTGGAACAGAAGCATATTATGACGGCACGACCTACGGAATCTGGTCAGTGATAGATTTGGAAGGAAAAAAGTGGAAATTTATGTCTGATGGAAGCATTTATACACAACGGAAAGTATACGGTCGAATTGTAGACGCAGGCGGAGAATATTCAACAGAAATGGTATCTCCGAAATTATCCTATGATGAAATGGGTAAGTTACAGGAAGTAGTACGCTGTCTGCGACGGAATGGAGGTTTTGTAAATGAGTCCTGTGGTCAGCATGTTCATGTAGATGCATCGAATCATACACCGCAAAGCCTGAAAAATGCACTGACAATTATGTATGCAAAGGAAGATATCCTGTTCAAAGCATTAAAAGTGCAGGAAAGAAGAGCAAATAGTTATTGCCAGAGAGTGCGACCGGATGTATTAGAGAAAATCCGAAAAATACCAAATAGATCAATCACTATGGACCGAGTAAGAAATGTCTGGTATGGAGGTAGGGATGGAAGTCATACCCATTATGATCATACCCGTTATTATGCTCTAAATCTTCATGCTGTGTTTTCCAAGGGAACTTTGGAATGGCGCTGTTTTGAAAGCACACTACATGCAGGGAAGGTAAGAGCAAACATTACACTGGCATTAGCCATTTCCGCACAGGCAATCAATCAGAGATCTACACAGATGAAAAAGACACTGATATCAGAAAATCCGGCATTTACATTTCGTACATTTTTATTGAGACTTGGGTTAATTGGAGATGAATATAAAAATGTCCGAAAACATCTGCTGGCAAATCTGGATGGTGATCTTGCGTGGAGATATGATAAAAGCACGTATGAGTGTCTGAAGAAAAATCAAAGGACAGAAGGAGTCAGATAGAGGTGAGAAAAATAGAAGAGAGATATTATTTTGCATATGGCAGTAACATGAATCTGGAGCAGATGAAGTACAGGTGTCCGGCTGCGGAAGTTGTGGAAAATGTCCGGCTGGAAGATTATCGGCTGGCATTTCGAGGAAGGGCTCCGGGTAACGGAGTAGCAACGGTACTGCCGGAAAAAGGAAGCTGTGTCGAAGGAGTCTTATGGAAAATCACAGAAGCGTGTGAGAAGAGTCTGGATTTTTATGAAGGATTTCCAAGTTTTTATGGGAAAGAATCAATTCGTGTAAAAAATCGGGATGGTGTGGAGAAAGAAGTGTTTGTATATATGATGAACGCTCCGCACAAAGATGTTCCGGCAAAGCCATCGAAATTTTATCTGGATGGAATTCTGGAAGGATGTAAGGATAACCAGATTCCAACGGAGTCTGTCATGGAAGCGGTAAAACGTACCAGACAGGAAGTAAAAAAAGAAAAAAATCGATATGCAAGATAAAACGTACCGCAGAGGAAACATCTTCTGCGGTATTTAATTTAAAAAATCTATTTATAATAGGAAGGAAAAGCACATGAAGGTTAGAAAATTAAAGACCAAAATCGCTGCTTTTGGACTGGCTGTCCTGATGGGCATCAGTACTTTAAGCAGTGCGAATGCGTTTGCGGCCGAACAGACAGGCTCGGAACAGCAGACGGAAGTACAGGCATCTGAACAGACGGTAACAAACCAGAAAGATACATCAGTTACAGCAGATGATATTACAAAAGCAGTTTCGGATGAAACATTTGCAGTGGAAAGCAGTATGGAAGGAATCCATTATAATGCAGAAAAAGAAGATGTTACGCTTGTAAGTATCAAAGATGAGAATGGTGGAGCGTATCATTCAGACAAAGCAGGAACATATATTGCCACTTATATGGTCGTTCCAAAAGATAAGAGTGACAGCTATACCATCACCCGGAAAGTGACTCTGACGGATACCGAAGGACAGGCACATTCCGAAGAAAATGGTGGAGAGAAACAGAAGGCAGATACAGAATCTGAAGATGATTCGGAATCGCCTGTGCAGAACTACACAGATGTAGAAATTGAAACATCCGAAGGAGATGAATCTGCACAGGCAGTCGAAGAACTGAAAGAGGACATTGAAGAGGGAAATGTGCTGGTACTGTCTGCGGCTGAAAGAGCTACAAGCAGCGGTTCAACAGTTACATTGACAAAGGGGCGAACCATTTATTATCCAAGTTATATTGGAAATTATCTTACTTGCCTGTTCACAGTAAATGGAAAGATTGCGTATTGCCTTCAGTCCCAGAAAGCATCCCCACCGAGTGGAAGTTATGTAGCGCAGGTACTGGACAGCAATAAAAATCTGCAGAAAGTCCTTTATTATGGTTATGGCGGGGCAGGAGATCTGACAGGAAGTTATCTGGCTGGAAAAACGGAAGATGAAAAGTATGTGTATACACACATTGCAGCCAGCTACGCTTATGCAGGAGAAGCCGGATTTACCGGATGTAATTATAATGACCTTGTAAATGCAGGGGTGATCGCATATATCAATTACCTGTTCGGACAGGAAGAACCGCCAAAAGGGGAACTGAGCCTTTCCAGTACGAAACTGAATGCAGTAAGAGATGGAAATCTTCAGAAAACACCGAATATCACATTGTCCGGAGATCACAGAAATTATGTGACATTGAGTGTGCCGGAAAATGTGACTGCACATAATCTTTCTAAAGGAACAAGTGTGACAAATGGAAAGATCCAGATTTATGGTGGCGATACCTTTTATCTGTCGACAGATCTGTTGCTGACAGGCAGTTATGCTTCCGGCAACTTATACGGTTCTGTCGGAAAGACATGGAGAACGCTGGTACTGACGACCGGAGATTCCAAACAGGATATCGGTGTATTCGAAAGCGAAACAGCAGCTCCGGTAAGCTTCAGCGTACAGTGGCTGAACATGACACGTATTGAGTTGACGAAGAAAGATATCAATACACAGAACCCACTATCTGGAGCAGTTTACGGTATTTACACCGATAAGAAGTGCGAAAATCTGCTGATGACGATGACTGCAACCGGAACAGACGGAAAAGCAGTCAGTGATTATTTTGATGCCGCACTTAAAACTGTGTATGTAAAAGAGGTTACTGCTCCGACAGGGTACAAACTGAATACAGAAGTATATAAAGTAGATGTTGCAGCCGGAAAGACATTGACTGTAACAGCAACCGATGAGAGAGTCACCGGAAGGGTAAAAATCGCAAAGATCGATAAAGAAACACTTGCATTTAAGGCACAGGGGGACAGTGTTCTTCGTGGTGCGGTGTATGGTCTGTATGCCAAAGAGGACATCGTGCATCCGGATGGAACAACAGGAGTTCTGTATAAACAGGACAGCCTGATCGCGCAGGGAGTCATCGGTGATGATGGAACACTGGAGTTCTCAGAATTATATCTTGGAGAAATGTATGTAAAAGAGATCACTCCGCCGGAAGGATATACACTGGATACTACAAGATATGAGGTATCCGTAACCTATGAGGGACAAGATGTTGCAGAAGTGACAAGAGACCTTACGGTAAAAGAACAGGTGAAAAAACAGGCATTCCAGTTGATCAAGATCAGTGAAGATGGAGAGCAGACAGAAACAGACCTGGTCGCAGGCGCAGGATTTCAGGTATATCTGATCAGCAGCCTGTCACAGGTGAAAAATGGAAAGCTGAAACCGGCCAATGGAGAAAGCTACACGGCAAGTGATTTTAAAAATTATGATTTCAGTAACGAGCAGGTTGCAGTTACTTATGAGAACGGAATCGCCGTACCAGTACCGGAACTGATTACTGATACCAAAGGATATGCAGTCAGCCCGGAACTGCCGTATGGAAGTTATGTTGTAGTGGAAAGCACTACCCCGGAGAATCTGAAAACCATTGATCCATTTGTTGTAAATGTGGAAAATGACAGCAGAGAACCAATGCAGTGGAGAGTATTTGATGACCGTCCGTTTGAATTCTTGTTGAAAATTGTAAAGAAGGATGCACAGACTGGAAATACGGTTTTAAAGGCTGGTGCCTCTTATAAGATTTACGATGTGACAAATAAGAAATATGTGGAACAGGTTGTTCAGTATCCGAAGAAAGAAAAGATCAGTGTATTCGAAACAAACGAGGAAGGATATCTGATCACACCGCAGGAACTGAAGTGCTCTACCTATCGAATCGAAGAAGTGAAAGCACCGGAAGGATTTGTAAGACAGGGAAGCGAAGAGTCCCTGTATGATGGAACAACGATTATTTCACCATTAGAGCAGACTACAAAAGGAACATATAAAGAAAATCCACAGAGCGGTATTGTAATTACAGTATCCTCAAACACTGCACATCAGATTGATCCAGATACAGGAGCAGCGATTGTAGAGGTAGAACAGAAAAACGATGAACAGGTAGGAAGCCTGCTCCTGACGAAAAAGGGAGAACAGCTTACCGAAGTAACCGGAGATTCTGTTCTGGCAAAAGTAAAAGCACTGGTCTCTAAAGTAAGAAATGCTGTATCTGGTAAAGAAGAAACAGGTATCTATAAAGATTTTAAATATGAAGAAACCGGAGTAGAAGGTGCCCAGTTTGAAGTATATGCCAAAGATACCATCTATTCACCGGACGGAGCAAAGGACGAAGAAGGAAATCCAGTTGTCCGTTATGAGAAAGATGACCTGGTAGCCAAACTGACTACAGATGAAAATGGAACAGCAGTTATCAACAATCTGCCACTGGGAACGTATTATCTGAAAGAGGTTGTAGCAGGAGAGAATTTTGTCCTGAATACAGAACAGAAAGAATTTACCCTGACAGCAGAGGATGATACACAGGCAGTTGTTTATGAAGGCGTTACCTATAAAAATGAAAGACAGAAAGTTTCCGTATCGGTAGAAAAGAAGGATTCTGTCACAGGAGAAAAGCTGGAAGGTATTATTTTTGGACTGTATGCTGCGGAAGATATTCTTTCTAATCAGGGAGAGGTTCTCGTAGAGAAAGATACCCTGCTGGAAAAGAAAGCAACAGATACAAAGGGAACACTTACTTTCGACAGTGATCTTCCACATGGAAAATACTATGTCAAAGAGGAAGTCAGAAAAGCCGGATATCTTCCAAATGAAGAAGTATGGAATGTAGACGCAACCTATGAAAATCAGAATCTTGCAAAGATTGAACTGAACAAAGAAGTTGAGAATCAGCCGACAGAAACACGTATTACCAAAACAGATGCAACAACCGGAAATGAGCTGGAAGGAGCAAAACTGCAGGTCATTGATAAAGACGGAACTGTTTTGGAAGAGTGGATCAGTACGAAGGAAGAACATGTCATTTACGGACTGCCGGAAGGAAGTTATACCTTACATGAAGAACTGGCTCCTTATGAAGATGGTTATGTGTCTGCCAGCGATGTGACGTTTGAAGTCAAAGAAGATGGCAGTGTGACAAAGGTTGAGATGAAAGATGAATATTCCAAAGTGGAAATTTCAAAAACAGACCTAACAACCGGAAAAGAACTGGAAGGGGCAAAGCTTCAGATCATCCGCAAAGACGGAACTGTTTTGGAAGAGTGGATTACGGATGGAAAGCCACATTCCGTTGCAAAGCTCCCGGTCAATGAAGAACTTACTCTGCGTGAGATCACAGCGCCGGATGGTTACGAGATTGCGGAAGATGTTACATTCACATTGAAAGATACAATGGAAGTCCAGAAAGTAGAAATGAAAGATGCCAGAACACCGGAGAAAACAACAGAAAAAACAAATGCACCAAAAACAGGTGATAACCAGAAAGTATGGCCGTTTGTTCTGCTTGCACTGGCATCTGCCGGAACAGCTACAGGAGTGACTGTATACCGCAGAAAGAAGTCAAAAATGACAGACAACAAAGAAGAAACAGAAGTAAAATAAAATAAAAATTACAGGATAAACCAATCTGACAGGGCAGGAGATGTTCATAAGGCAGCGCCTGCCCTGTCTGTAGATAAGGAGAAGAAAGATGAGACGTTTTTATACAGCAGAATCAGTAACAGAAGGACACCCGGATAAAGTATGCGATCAGATAGCAGATGCAATCTTAGATGAATGTCTGCGTTACGATCCATCTTCGAGAGTGGCGTGTGAAGTCCTTGCTACAAGAGGAAATGTGTTTGTAGCAGGAGAAATCACCAGCGGATATGAGCCGCCAGTGTTTGATGTGATCCGAAAAGTTTTAGAAGAGTGTGGATATTGTACAGATGGGATAGAAATGGATACGTTTGTACACCAGCAGAGTCCAGATATTGCGAAAGCAGTGAGTGTGTCGAAAGAATTTCGGGATAATATCGGCGCAAAATTAAGAGATAGAAGCAAGGGAGCTGGAGATCAGGGTGTTATGGTCGGATATGCGTGTGATGATACTCCGCAGCTTATGCCAATGCCGACTGTTCTGGCACACCGGATCACACGTGAACTTTCGGCTTGCAGAAGAAGCGGATATATCAAAGATATCTTTTCGGATGGAAAAGCACAGGTAACCGTAGAATATGAAGATGGAAAACCAGTGAGACTGGAAAGTGTTGTTGTTTCCTGCCAGCATGGTGCAGAAAAGAACCTGAAGAAGTTAGAGGCCGAGATCAGAGAGAAAGTGCTTCGCTCAGCACTCAGATTACTGCCGCCGGATGAGGATACGAAGATTCTGATCAATCCGTCAGGAAAATTTGTGTGCGGAGGATTTGATGCAGATACCGGACTGACCGGAAGAAAGCTGATGGTGGATACTTATGGCAGTATGGTTCCGCATGGCGGCGGTGCATTTTCGGGAAAAGACTGTTCGAAAGTAGACCGTTCGGCAGCTTATATGGCAAGGTATATCGCCAAAAATATAGTAGCTGCTGAGTTTGCAAGCAAGTGTCAGGTGTCTTTGGCTTATGCAATCGGAGTAGCAGAGCCGGTTATGATTGAGGTAGACACCTTTGGTACAGGAAAAGTGTGTGCGGATGATTGTCTGGCGGCAGCAATCCCACTGGTGTTTGGAGTGACACCCGTTCAGATCATGGAATCCCTTCGACTGAATCGTCCGATTTTCCGTCAGACGGCAGTTTTTGGTCATTTTGGAAGAAAGGAGTTTCCTTGGGAGCGGACGGATAAGGTACTGGCTCTTCAGGATGCAATTCTGTAATGCCCTGGGTAACGGAAGAAGAGATTCAGGCAGCAAAAAATATGACTGCGTATGAGTATTTGCGAACGCATCAGGCACAGCGACTGCAAAAGACAAGGACCAGAAATGAATGGCAGTTGACGGATCATGACAGTTTTAAAATCAATGAACTGTCCAGCAAATGGCATTGGAAATCCAGAGATATCGGTGGCGTGTCCGCACTGCGGTTCCTGATTGAAGTAGATGGAATGAAATTTACAGATGCCGTAAAACTGTTGTGCGAAGAGAGTCCGTCTTTTATTCCGACACAGGCTGTGGAAAGGGAAAAACTGCCATTTAAGTTGCCGGAGAGGTATTGTAATTGCAGACGAATCAGGGCTTATTTAAACCACAGAGGAATCAGCGATGAAGTGATCACATATTGTATTTCACATGAAATCCTTTATGAAAGTGTCCCGTACCATAACGCTGTTTTTGTTGGGAAAGATGAATCCGGAAAAGCAAGATATGCATTCCTGCGAGGAATCTATGAAAAAAACGGGAAGGGATTCAAGATGGAGCAGACCGGGAGTGAAAAAAAGTACAGCTTTTGCATTCCACCTGAAAGAGAAACAAAGCGAGTTGCCGTATATGAAGCGTGTATTGATGCATTGGCACACATGACACTGGAAGAGGGAAATAGGGATAAATATCGTCTTTCCCTTGGGGGAATCGCTGCTCCGAAAGAAAACGCACAGATACAGAGTGAACGTTTTAAAAAGCCGCCGGACGCACTGGAAGAATTTCTGAAGAATCATCCGGAAATCAAAGAAATTGAAATATGCACCGATAATGACTTTGCCGGGAGATGGGCGAAAGAACAGATGAAAAAACATTACGAGGGAACGTATCAGATTATCTGCAATCTGCCGGAAAAAGAAGGGGCAGATTATGCAGACCTTGCGAAAGAAAAAAAGCAGGCAAATAAATGCAGGGATAGACCATTGGAAAGAAGGTGATAGAGAATGGAAGAAAAAGGAACGATGCACGTACATCTGTTGACGGAGCTGACTGGAAATCTTTATTCAGAAGAATCCGAATGGGAAGAAGATTGGTCGGAGAGTGATGAATATGGAATGCCGTTAGATGGAACAGAACTTGCCGATTATGAAGAAGTCATCCGAGAAGAACTGAAACGCTATGGGGAAGATGATCTCATGCAGTATTTTGATGGAAGTGAGTCCATTCAGGGAAAGATACAAAGTGCAGTTGTTACGATAGAAAACAAAGACGGAATCCTGTACGGATGTACCAAACTGGAATTAAATGAACTTTTAAGTCAGGAAGAACTACAGGAATTCACTGAATACATTACAGGGCAGTACAGTGACGGTTGGGGTGAAGGATTTGAGCAGAGGGATATCAAGGTAGATGGAGGAACGCTGAATGTGCATTTTTGGCATCCTGATATAGAACAGCCGAAAATGTATGAGAAGAAAACAGAGCAGATTCCGACAAAGCCTGAGAAACAACGTCCCAAGTTACAGCTCCTTGGACATAATGGGAATATTTTTTCCATTATGGGCGATGCCTCAACTCTTTTGAAAAAGAATAAACAGACAGCAGAAGCAAAAGAAATGTGTAAAAGAGTATTGGAAAGTGGGGATTATTACAAAGCACTTTTGATTATCAGTGAATATGTAGAAACCGAGTTGAGTCCGCCACTAAAAGAAAATAAAAAGACAAAGAAGAAACATCAGCCGGAACGGTGAAAGGAGACAGCATGAGTAAGTATAAAATTACAGAAATTGAACATCCGAAATATCCATGGCTCCATCGCATACAGGCATTGATCAATGTGAATGAGAAAGTACCAAAAGGAACACTGGGCGGTTTTGTAGAAAATGAAAACAATCTGTCACAGGAAGGGACTTGCTGGATTTATGATGATGCAATCTGTTGCGAAAACGGTGAGGTAAAGGAAGAAGCTGCACTTTATGATGGCAGTCTGGTCAGAGGTTATGCGGTTGTTACCGGAGATGCTACTTTTTATGACAGAGCAGTTGCAAAGAGAGACTGTTATATCTGTGGCGGTGAGATAAAGGAAAATGCGATAATCAGTGGAAAAGCATTTATTGATACGGTAGGAGTAAATGCACCTGTTATCGGTGGAGAAAGCCATGTGTATGGAGAAGTAAGAGGAAATATCTATATTAAAGGGGATATTTTCCCTTGGGATATATTTAATAACCACACAAAAGATATGTTCTTATATGAAAATGGAAAGTGGAGAGCTTTTTCTGTTCCTGAGAAACTGAAACCGCCACAGTCCTACCAGAAAAGACAAACAAAGAAGAAAAATCAGCCGGAACGCTGAGAAAAGAAAGGATGATGCCTATGACAAATGGCCTGAGTTTGGAAGAACTTATGAAAGAGGGAACATACCCGGAGGAATATACTGAAGGGGAAAACTGGAAAATATTACATGGAGATACATTAAAACTGGTCAAAGCATTCCAGCCGGGAATCTTTGATGCAGTCATTACCGATCCACCGTATGCGTCCGGTGGAACAAAGCAGAATGAAAGAAATCGTACTACAAACCAGAAATACAGCAGTATGAGTGCTGCGAATGCACTTCCGGATTTCGATGGAGATAATAAAGACCAGAGATCCTGGACACACTGGATGGCTGAGTGGCTCTATGATGTGCGGAAAGCCTGCAAGAAAGGTGCTCCAATCTGCCTGTTCATTGACTGGCGTCAGTATCCATCGATTACCGATGCATTGCAGTGGGCAGGATGGATCTGGAGAGGAACAGCGGTGTGGGATAAGGGAAACTCCCGTCCACAGAAAGGCCGTTTTCGCCAGCAGGCTGAATACATTGTGTGGGGTAGTAACGGACCGATGCCGATCAACCGTCCGGTATCTTGTCTGCCGGGTGTTTTCCGATATGGAAATCCGCAGAACCGGATTCATGTGACAGAGAAACCGTTGCAGCTTATGAAAGATGTCATCCAGATTTGTGAACCGGGAGGACTGATCCTGGACCCGTTTGCTGGAGCAGGAACAACTGTCCTTGCAGCGGTTATGACAGGTTATCGTGCAGTGGGAATTGAGGTAACAGATGCCTACTACAAACTGGGAAGTGACAGAGTGAAAATTGCATTAGAAGCAGAGCAGAAAGAGGATGAAAAGTAGCCGGGATGTCCAATTGGACATCTTGTTTTTTATAGAGAAAATCAGTGGCATCCAACTGGATGCAGGAAGGAGATGGAGCGTATGGAACAGGCTCTGGCTTATGTGTGTTGTTCAGCAGAAGAAAGCCGGGTGAAAGTGCAGAAATATTGCAGAAAAATCTATGAACTTGGGTATGTACCAATCTGTCCGAGATTTGTATTCTCACCATTTTTGGAAGAATCCGATGCAGAAGATATGCAGGGATATGGAAGAATGTCCCATATCCTTTTGCGGAGATGCCGGATGGTAGTCGTATGTGGGAAAGATGTGACAGGAACAATGAATACCGAAATCAGTATGGCAGACAGACTCCATATCATTTGTACGACACTTGATGGACTGGTACAGATAAAAGAATCAAAATAAATCAGAATCGAGTTAATCCGGTGCTACAAAAACTGGTGGTACTCGTTTTGCAAGCATAGCGTTTGGATATCCAAACGCACTTTGGGGAGAACCCCAATCCCCCGAATACAAAATGAAAACGGAAAGGAAGGATAAGCTATGTTAAGAGACGGAGTCATGATTATGATCGCATTGATGTGTGGAGGTTGTTTCGGAGTCGTGGTGACCTGCTGTATGGTAACTGCGAAACGGTCGGATCAGGAGCTTGGCGATATGATGAAAGAGAAAAGAGAAGGGACGGTGATGCAATGCGAAAACGAAACCATGTGATCCCGGTGCGGTTAAATGCAAGGGAACTCAGGGAATTGGAGGAACAGGTGGAAAAAAGCGGACTGAGTCGGGAAGAGTTTATGCGTTCGCTGATCTTAGGAGCACAGGTACACGCAAAACCCTGTGAGCATCACCCGGAACTGCTTAGGAAGATAGCGGGTCTGTGCAATAATGCGAACCAGCTTGCCCATGTTGCGAATGCTTCGGGAATGGCAAGTGAGCAGAGTGTGCAGGAAATGCTCCGGCTTACCAAAGAGACATGGCATCTGGTAAAGGAAGAGTGGTAATGACAGATGGCTTATACAAGTGTTATCCCCGTCCACCGCCTGGACCGTTCCATCGAATATGTGAAAGACAAAGAAAAAACCACACAGAAAGCAGACTCTCTGAAGGCTGCCATTGATTATGCCATGAACCGGACAAAGACGGAACAGGCGGTCTTCGAAGATACCATCGGATGTACCAATGAAAATGCGTATGCAGATATGGTGGCAACAAAAAAGAGATTCCATAAGATGGGCGGTGTGGAAGGATACCATCTGGTACAGAGTTTTGCAGAAGGTGAGGTGACACCGGAACTGGCACATCTCATCGGACAGGAACTGGCAGACCGGCTCTTAAAGGGACAGTATGAAGTCGTTATCACAACGCATCTGAATACCAGACATTATCATAACCACATTGTCTGGAACTCTGTGAGCATGGCAGACGGGCGTAAGTACCACAGTAATGCAAAGAGTTATTATACGGAGATCCGGAAGATCTCCGATGAGCTGTGCAGAAAATATGGTCTGTCTATCATTGAATCCGACCAGAAAAAATCAATCCCTTATGTACAGTGGAAAGCGGAACAGGAAGGAAAGCCGACGTGGAGAACGGCGATCCGTTTGGATATCAGGGAATCGGTACAGGAAAGCTACTCCTGGTCACAATTTCTAAAAGAGATGGAAAAGCGGGGTTATACATGGAAACTGAACAGGAAATACATTTCTTTAAAAGCTCCGGGAATGGAGCGGTATATCCGTCTGCGTTCTCTTGGAAAAAACTATTCCGAAGAGGAAATACGTGGGCAGATACTACAGCCAAAGGTGAAACGTGTCTATCAAAAGGCAGTACAGATTCATCCAAAGAAGAAACTGACCGGGATTCAGGCACTGTATTATTCCTATTTATATCAAATGGGTGTACTGCCAAAAAGACCGAAAAGGAGTCCATACGCTGTCAGAGAGGATATCCGGAAACTGGACCGCAGGATTGAACAGATTGAATTTCTAATGAAACATGACATCACAACCAGAGAGCAGCTTGCTGCATACCGAGAACCATTGCAAAAGCAGATTGCGGAACTTATGAAAGAACGCAGAGGATTGTATCGGAATGGGGGAATCAAGACAGGGGAAGAACGATTGTCCGAAATCAATGAGGAACTGAAGCGATTCCGTAACGAAGTCCGTATGACAGTTCAGATTGAAAAGCATTCCTTGGAAATCGAAGCGAGACTTCAGGAAGCAGAAGAACAGAGCCAGAATGAAAAACGTGTGGAAGATAAAGAAAGAATGCAGAAAAGTCAGGAGGTGAGATAAGTATGAATTATGGAGCAGAACCGGCTGATCAGGTGGTGCGGTACAGTCTGGAAGGAATGGAATACTCTTTGAAGATTACCGGAAATGTGGCAAAGCATGTGGCAATCTTTATTGCAGCCGCCCTGAAAGATCAGAAAAAGACAAGAGGGAAAACAAGGCTTACCAGAATGTTAAAGGAACAGCGCCCAATGAAATTTTTTACCGTTCCGGGCGACCGTCTGAAAGAATTTGCAAAAGAAGCCAAGGCGAGAGGTATCTTATATGTAGTTATCAAAGATAAGGTGAATCCGGACCAGACAGAAGTCATGGTATTTGCAGATGATGCAGCGAAGATGAACCGGGTATTAGACCGGATGAATCTGGATTTTGTAAAAGCGGAATCAGGCTCTATGGTTACAGAAGCAGTGGAAAAAGAGACTGCACCGGAAAAGGCAGAAAACCAGATGGAAAAAGAAACTGGGGAGAATGTACGGACAGAGACCGTTGTCCTGCCGGAAGGCAAGATAGAATTTGAACTGGATGATGCGGAAGAAATGTTCCAGATCGGGGATGAGGCTTTCCCGGAAGGAAATTTTACACATGCGCAGGAGGGGAAAGCAAAGAATCCGTCCGAACCTTTCTCGCGCAACAAAAATATTTCTTCCGGTCGGGAAACTAGCTGGGAAGAAAAGAATGAAAAACCATCTGTGCGGAAAGAACTCGGAGATATCCGTAAGGAACAGGAAGAGGAACGTAAGAGGCCGGACAGACGGAAAAATGCAAGAGAGAGACGGAAGAAACGTAAGAATATGAAAACGAAAGGCAGGTAATGTATATGGATTTAACAGATATGATTTCAGGTGGAACGGAAGAACAGCAGGTTCCAGAACAGAAGTTGACCAAGGAAGAATATGCAGCCAAGAAACAGCAGGAAAGAGAAGAGGTATGGGCTGAAGTAGATTCACAGGCACAGGGAGTTTTTCAGGATGGAGAAAAACTGAAAGGCTTTCTGGATTTTATGGCAGAGTGTAATACACAGAGAACTCCGAATCTGCTTTTGATCTACGGACAGCATCCGGATTTTAAGGTGGTAAGGTCTTATGAACGCTGGAGAGAAGAACACCGTTCAGTAAAAGCAGGGGAGCATGGCATTACTTATATGATTTCCACTGAATACGAAAAAGACGGAGAAATGCGGAGAGGGTATACGATTGGAAAAGGATTTGACATCAGTCAGATGTCTGGAAAGCCATTGGAAGAACGCCCTCAGCGAAGTCTGACAGAACTGATAGGAACTGTCTTAAAAGACCAGTCGGTACGTGTGCAGATTGAGGATGATCTGCCAGACAAAGTGCAGGCCCAGTACAATCCGAGATACCGTACCATTTATATCCGCAACGGAATGAGTGAAGTAACGACATTCCATGCACTGAACAGAGAACTGGCGTGTGCAGCACTGGACCAGCATACCGGAACCTACAGCCGACAGAAAGTCAGTGCACAGGCTTATTGTGCAGCCTATGTGATTGCGAAACGTTATGGTGTGGATGTTACCGGATTCAATCTGGAGTATATTGCACAGAGAAATGAATGTGGAAAGAAAGATCCACAGGAACTGAGAGACTTTTTAAATGATGTCCGTCAGGCTTCCTATAGTATCCTAAACCATATCGAACGGAATTTTGGTGCAAAGGAACAGGAGTATGTAACCGATGAGTTCGCAATCGGAGACCCTGTAAAAACACCGGAAACCAAGGATGAAAAAGCATCTGGAAAAGAGAAAAAAGCAAAGAACCAGCCGGAACGATAAAAGTGAAAAAGTTGGACGGTTGGAGTAGCTATTACGGAGGTCTTGTGATATGGTTGGTGTAACAAAAAAAGGAGGTCAGCCAGATGACAAAATACTATTTGAAGATGGATAATATTATGAAAAATATGTTCGTGGTGGCACTGAATGATGAGCTGCAGGCACAGAGTGAGCAGGATGAATGTTTGGAAGAAACGAAAGCTCTTCTGAAAAAAGTAAGTGAATACGACCTCGCCCAGAAACGACTGCAGATTACAGCCGGGGAACAAAGGCAGATCCGTAAGGCACTGAACAGACTCAGAAGTAAATATCTTGCAGCTGGAAGATACAGTGATGGAATAGATAAAGTCATTATTCAGGTTGCAAAACCGAATACTAGCAGACACATGTTCTGGTAGAGAAAGGAGTGGTTGATTGGTCATTTATTCAAGAAAAAAAGTGGCAAGACTTAGAGAACAGTATCCGGCAGGAACAAGAATCTGTCTGAATTCGATGGATGGAGAAGCGGGTATGCCGCAGGGACTGGAAGGAACTGTGCAGTATGTGGATGATGCAGGCCAGCTTGGTGTTAAGTGGGACAACGGCAGAAGTCTCTCACTGATACCGGGAGTGGATTCCTTTCATAAGAAAGAAGGACAGGGACATCCAGAAGAAAAGCCACGCAAGAAAAGAGAATCTGACTTGCAGAGATAAGTACAAAAAAGCAGGACTGGGTTCTGTATCTTGTCTTTCTGCCATTTGTCTGGTGGGCGGCAGCGATTACCGCTTGTGCCATTACACCGGATAAGAATTTTATTCAAATCTTAGAAACGCTGAGCGAAAAACTCGAACAGCCGTTTTTTATCACGTATACACCGTATACGTTCAAATGTATTCTGATATTCACAGCAGCCTATTTCTTAGGCATTGGTATTTATGAATCCCAAAAAAGAAATTATAGAAGAGGCGTGGAACATGGTTCCGCAAAATGGGGCAACGTGTCCGAAATCTGCAGACGTTACTGCGAAAAGCAGTACACGAATAATCTGCTTCTGACACAGCATTTCCGCATGGGACTGGATGGATATAAGCATAAACGAAATTTAAATGTGCTGGTAGTCGGAGGTTCCGGGGCAGGAAAGAGCCGGACCTATGCGATTCCGAACATCATGCAGTGCAACTGCTCGATGGTGATCACAGATCCGAAAGCAGAACTTCTGCGCAAAACAGGAGGTGTTCTGGAACGGAATGGATATGAAGTCCGGGTTTTTGATTTGATCAATCCGGAGACTTCCTGGTGTTATAACCCGTTTGCGTATGTCCGGGATGATAAGGATGTACTGAAGCTGATCAATAACCTGATCCGCAACACAACACCGAAGGGAGCGCAGAGCTCAGACCCGTTTTGGGAGAAGTCTGAGACTGCACTTTTACAGGCACTTATGCTGTATTTGCTGCATGAAGCTCCACCAGAAGAACAGAACTTCCCGATGATCATGGAAATGCTTGGAAGCGCACAGGTCAAAGAAGATGATGAGGATTACCAGTCACCATTGGACATTTTGTTTGAAAGACTGGAAATGCGGGACCCAGAGAGTATTGCGGTCAAACAGTATGCCATTTATAAGCAGGCGGCCGGAAAGACCGCAAAGTCTATTTTGATCTCGGTTGGTGTCCGTCTGGCAGCTTTTAACCTGAAACAGATTGCCAACCTGACCTGTACAGACGAACTGGACTTATACAGCATCGGGGAGAAGAAAGTAGCACTGTTTTGCTGTATTCCGGATGCCGACACCAGTATGAATTATCTGGTCGGCATGATTTACAGTAATCTGTTTCAGACACTGTATTGTGTGGCAGACCGGAAGTACGGAGGAAAGCTTCCAATTCCAGTACACTGCATTATGGATGAGTGGCCAAACGTAGCCTTGCCGGATGATTTTGACAAGATTCTGGCAACCATGCGTTCCAGAGGGATTTCCTGCAGTATCATCATCCAGAACATCGCACAGATGAAAGCCTTATTTAAAGACTCGTATGAGAGTCTGATCGGCAACTGCGATGAATTTTTATATTTGGGTGGAAATGAAAAAGAAGGACATAAGTATGTCTCGGAATTATTGGGAAAAGAGACATTGGATACCAATACCTACGGACAGACAAAAGGGCGTAGCGGCAGCTATTCGGTGAATTATCAGCAGACTGGAAGGGAACTTTTAACACCGGATGAAATACGGCTTTTAGATAACCGCAAATCGATTTTGTTTATTCGTGGGGAGCGTCCGATCATGGACGATAAATATGATTTAAAAAAGCATGTGAATTTCAGATACACAGAGGACGGTGGTGCATCGCCTTATGATTATGCGAAAACACCACTGGCTCACGACGACCTAAAGATTGACATTAACAGATTAGACGATTACGAACTGCTGTCTACCGAGGACATCCTTGGTGAATAGCAGTTTTTCTTATGGATTGGAGTGATGTGTATTGAAGAATCTTCTCGCAGGAGAAAAAAATAGAACAAAAAAGAATGCAACGAAAAAAATGACAACCCCGATGCCGATGGGGAGAAAGCAGAAGAAATGGATGGGGCTTTATATGACACTGGTTCTTATTGCAACCGTAGGGGCAACCACGGTGTTTGCAGCCGGAGATCCGCTGTCGGTAATCAATAACCTGTCTACATTCATCTTCTCGCTGATTCGTGCCATCGGCTTGATTCTGCTTGGATTTGGAGTGGTGCAGGTAGGACTGTCCTTGAAAAGCCATGATCCAAGCCAGAGGGCAAATGGATTTCTGACACTGGCCGGAGGCGTGATTATTACGTTCGCCAAAGAAATCCTGGATCTGATCATGGCGTAAGCCTCTGAAAAAAGATAGAAGGAAACCGCAGGAGTGCCGAAAGGCGCTCCTGTATTCAAAACCATTTTCTAGGAGGTGAGAATTTTTGAGTGATAACTGGATTGTACAGAATCTGAATTCGGCACTATCCACATGGAGTGAAAAGATGGCAGAACTTTGGACGCTGCTTACCGAAAATCCGGCAACTTTTAAAGGCGGCGGTATCTGGCGCATTATGACCAATATCAATGATGCACTGACAGCCATCGCTTATGGACTGCTGGTGCTGTTTTTCGCAACCGGGATCATCAAAACCTGTGGGAGTTTTACGGACCTTAAGAAACCGGAACACGTATTAAAAGCATTTATCCGGTTTGCACTGGCGCAGGGGGCAATCACCTATGGGATGGAGCTGATGCAGGCACTGTTTTCCATTGTGCAGGGAATTGTGACCACGGTAATGAGTGGTTCAGGCATGGCAGGAAGCGTGACCGAACTGCCAACAGAGATCGTAGATAAGATCGAAAGTGTGGGAATGCTGGAATCTATCCCATTATGGATCGTGACACTGCTTGGAAGTCTGCTGATCACAGTACTGTCGTTTGTCATGATCCTGACGGTGTATGGTAGGATGTTCAAGATCTATATGTATACCGCAATCGCCCCGATCCCGATCTCCTCTTTTGCAGGAGAACCTACACAATCCATCGGAAAGAACTTTCTCCGTTCTTATGTGGGTGTGTGTCTGGAAGGGGCGATCATTGCACTGGCATGTATTATCTTTTCTGCTTATGCAGCAAGCCCTCCGGCTGTCGGAGATACAGAGCTGAGTGCAGTTACAATCGTGTGGAACTATGTAGGAGAACTGGTATTTAATTTACTGGTGTTGGTTGGAGCAATTAAGGCATCTGACCGTATTGTCAGAGAAATGATGGGACTTGGAGGTTAAAAATATGGATACAAAGAAAACATTAAGATATAACTGGGAATTCGGACGTGAGACAGTAGCGATACGAGTGAGCTCTTATCGGAACAATGGAAATTTATATGTAGGACTCTGCCATAAGGAAGGGAGAGAATGGGAAGATTTTGGAGATGTAACCATTAATCTGCCCTATCAGTTCTTAGAGCCAAATGAGGCTTTTATAACAGGAGATTTTACCAAGGATATGCTTCATTTTATCAAGGAACATAAACTTGGAAAAGTGTTGAATGAAACAGGAAGATCAGGATATGCAACCTATCAGAAGGTAGCGTTTGATCTAGCAAGACTTGCGGAATTTGATCCGGAAGGCGTTGCAGAACACTGTAGATTTGCCGGGATAGAAGTACCGAAAGAAAAACCACAGAAAACGAAGAAACAAAACAGGGGAGAGGAACGATAATTTATGGAAGTAAAGATGAACAAAGAAATCAGGGACTATCAGGAATCCATGTTTATGGGACTGGACCTGAGACAATGTGTGTGTTCTGTTCTTGCGATTCTTACAGCAGTCGGAATTTACTTTGGAATGCGTGATATTACCGGACAGGAAATAACCGGATGGCTGTGTGTGCTTGGTGCTGCTCCATTTGCTGCCTGTGGCTTTTTCAAATATCATGGTATGACAGCCGAACAGTTTTTATGGGCAGTGATCAAATCCGAATTGCTGTATCCGAAGAAACTGGTGTTTCAGTCGGAAGATATCTACTACTCCTGCATGCAGGAGACCATCTCGCTGGGAGAAAAGAATCAAAAGGATGGAGCAGAAATCATAAAAGAGCGGGAGCAAAAAGCAGAAGCAAAACAGAGAAAGAAACGCAAGGGAAGGAGTGATGCCTTTGATTAAAACCTTAAGTCAGGCACTTCGGATGGATAAGGAACGCTTCAAAGTTCCGAAATCCGTCCAACAGGCAATTCCCATCCAGCGAATCTGGCCGGATGGAATTTTTCAACAGGGAACGAAATTCTCAAAAACATATCGTTTTACAGATATCAACTATTATATTGCGAGTAAGGACAATAAGACAGAAATGTTTCTGGATTATTCTGAACTCTTAAATTCACTGGATTCCGGCATTTCTGCCCAAATTACCATCAATAATCGGAGAATCAATAAAGAAGAATTCGAAAAGTCTATTCTGCTTCCAATGAAGGAAGATGGACTGGACCACTATCGGGAAGAATACAACGAAATGCTCCTGTCTAAGATTACAGGAACAAACAACAGCATCTATCAGGAACGGTATCTGACCGTCAGTGTACATAAAAGATCGATTGATGATGCAAGAACCTATTTTGCACGTATCGGAACAGACATCGTAACACATCTGGCAAAGTTATCGTCCACAGCAGAAGGACTGGACGCAGAGAGCCGGCTCCAGATTTTCAGGGATTTCTTCAAGGGAGATGTCCCACAGGCATTTCCGTTTGATCTGAAACAATTTGCCAAGAAGGGAACGAGTTTCAAGGACTGGATGTGTCCGGATTCTATGGAATTTGAACGTGACCATTTTAAAATCGGTGACAGGTACGGAAGAGTCCTGTATATGCAGGATTATGCAAGTTATGTTAAAGATGACATGATTTCAGAACTGTGTGACTTCAGCCGGAATCTGATGTTGTCGATTGATATCCTGCCAGTTCCTACGGATGAAGCGGTAAGGGAAATCCAGAACCGACTGCTTGGTGTGGAAACCAACGTGACCAACTGGCAGAGAAGGCAGAACGCTAATAATAACTTCTCGGCAATCGTACCATACGATATGGAACTTCAGAGAAAAGAAACCAAGGAAATGCTCGATGATCTGACAACCAGAGACCAGCGTATGATGTTCGGGATTTTGACAATGGTACATCTGGCAGACAGCAAAAAGCAACTGGATTCCGATACGGAACTGCTTCTGTCAATCGCAAGAAAGCATCTGTGTCAGATGGCAACATTAAAGTGGCAGCAAGTGGACGGACTCAATACAGTGCTTCCTTATGGACTGCGAAAGATCAATGCCCTGCGTACACTGACAACGGAATCAACGGCTGTTTTAATCCCGTTCCATACACAGGAAATCCTGCAGCCGGGAGGTATCTATTATGGGCAGAATGCAGTGAGCAAGAACCTTCTGGTAGCCGACCGGAAGAAACTGATGAATGGAAACAGTTTCCGGTTGGGTGTCAGTGGATCAGGAAAGAGCTTTTCAGCAAAAGAAGAGATTGTGCATCTGGCATTGAGTACCGATGATGATATCCTGATTCTTGATCCGGAGTCCGAATTCACAAAATTAGTAGAGGCTCTGGGCGGACAGGTTGTAAAAGTATCTGCGACATCAGACAATCACCTGAATGCAATGGATATGGACGCAGCCTACGGCAATGAAAAGAATCCACTGATTGAAAAATCGGAGTTTATCCTGTCTGTGTTCGAGCAGTTGGTTGGAGCAGGAAATCTGTCGGCAAAAGAAAAGTCGATTCTGGACCGCTGTGCTGCAGATGTGTACCGGGATTATATCCGAAGTGGTTATACCGGAGAAGTTCCGACATTGAAAGATATGTACCGACAGCTGATGTTACAGCCGGAAGAAGAGGCAAGAGGACTGGCATTATCATCCGAACTTTTTATCAATGGAAGCCTGAACACCTTTGCACAGCCGACCAATGTGAATAAGAAGAACAGGATCATGGATTATGATATCCGGGAACTGGGGGAACAGCTTATGCCACTGGGAATGCTGGTTACCTTAGACAGTATTTTCAACAGGGTAATTCAGAACTGGAAAGAAGGAAAAACGACATGGATATTTGCTGATGAGTTCTATCTGTTATTCCGCTATGAATACAGTGCAAATTTCTTCTACCGACTGTACAAGAGAATCAGAAAATACAATGGATTCGTGACAGGTTTAACCCAAAATGTTGAGGAACTTCTGAAATCGGACACTGCAAGACTGATGTTGGCAAACAGTGAGTTTTTGATTCTTTTGAATCAGGCAAGTACAGACAGGGAAGAATTGGCAGCTCTTTTGAATATTTCCGAAAACCAACTGTCCTATATTACAAATGTATCGGTTGGCAGTGGTCTGATCCGTTGCTCTGGAAATATCGTACCATTTGAGAATACGTTCCCAAAGAATACAGACCTTTATAAACTAATGACAACAAAACCGGGAGAATCATAATGAAGAAAAAAGAAGAAGTAACGATAACTTTTTATGCTGCAGAGTGCGGTGAGTTCCATGATTTAGGAGAATATACAAAATGCAGAACGCTGGAAGAGGCATATAAAAAGTACCAGAAGTATTGTAGAACATCTGCCAATATGTGTCCGGCTATTGAATTTTCTATCCATGATCCGGACTCTATTTATTCGGATATGGAATATCCATTGCCGTTGTCATCCAAAGACAGGGGGGATTTGGAACTTGTGCCATATTACAACGAGCATCCGTTGGTAAATGAAGCAATCAGACAGTTGGAAAAGTTACAGAAACAGCAGGAAAAAAAGAAACATCGGGATGTTGCCCGATGAGATAAAAACTACGGAAAGAGGGTGACCGGATGAAAGATATCAAGGAACGGGTAAGGGATAAGAATCCGAAGATTCGAAATCCGGCTGCCCGGCTTCCGAAAGAACTGATTCGCTCGGCTGTACTGGAAGCAAAAGAAAAGCCAAGGGAACTACATGAGAAAAGCAGTGGTCAGTCAGACTCTCCAACACAGTATGGCATTGAAAAAATAGAATCCGTACAGTACAGGGCGGCGAGTGTGACAGGAAAAACCATAGGGAAAACCACATATCGAGGTGGGAAAAAACTTGCCGGAGTGACCTACAGGAAGATAAAAGAAAGAAAAAGCAGACAGGAAGAAGCAAAAGCCGCTGAAGAAGCAATGAGGCAGGGCATAGAAAGCGGAAAAACACGGATCAAGGTGAAACCGGAGCAGGCGGCACTTGCCAAGGAGAATGGTAAACGCCAGGTAAAAGCAGCACCGAGAGTGGTAAAAGTATCCGGTCTGTCTCAGGAGAAAATAAAGACACAGGCATCCATGCAGAAACAGCAGGTGGAAAAGAGCTTTCAGGCGATGCAGAAAGCAAGAGCAGTCCAGATGGCAAGAAAATCAGCACAGGCATCGGCAGAAAGTGGAAAAGCAGTCTTTCAGGTAACTGGAAAGGGTTCAAAGTTATCCGTACAGGGAATTACAGCAGCGATTCAAAAAGGGGTAGTAGCTCTTGAAAAAATGGGAAAATGGATTGCTGCCGGAGGTGGTGCATTTCTTCTGGTATTTATTCTGATTGTGGGAATCATTGCAGGAGCAGCTTTCAGCAGTAGTTCGGAAAGCTCCGAATCACTAAGTGAAGAAGTGCTTGCGTATACTTCTGTGATACAGCAGTATGCATCCCAATACGGCATTCCGGAATATGTGTCTGCGATACAGGCCATCATGATGCAGGAATCTGGAGGCAGGGGAACAGACCCGATGCAGTGTTCGGAAAGTCCATATAATACAAGATTCCCACACACTCCTGGTTCTATTACTGATCCGGATTATTCGATAGAGGTTGGAGTACAGACCTTTGCAGACTGTATCAGTCAGGCAGGATGTAGTAGTCCACAGGATATGGACAAGTTAAAACTTGCATGGCAGGGATATAACTACGGAAACGGATACATAGGATGGGCGTTGCAAAGAGGCGGATACACAGAAGCCAATGCTTTACAATTTTCACAGGAGCAGGCAGCTTCGCATGGATGGAGCAGTTACGGAGATCCTGAATACGTTCCCCATGTGATGCGGTATTATTCCGGCGGCAGCCTGTTTGCTGGTTTGTTTGGAAATCAGCAGATTGTCTCAGTGGCAATGGGGCAGATCGGAAACAGCGGCGGCCAGAAGTTCTGGAGCTGGTATGGGTTCGACAGCCGAGTAGAATGGTGTGCCTGTTTTGTGAGCTGGTGTGCAGATCAAAGCGGTCTGATAGCAAGTGGGAATGTTCCAAAGTTCTCATTGTGCCGTGATGGAGTGTCCTGGTTTCAGGGAAAGAATAAGTGGCAGAGTGGCGGAACAACCCCGACAGCCGGAATGATCATTTTTTTTGACTGGGATCATGATGGAAACTCGGACCATGTAGGAATCGTAGAGAAATGTGAAGGTGGAAGAGTTTACACGATTGAGGGAAATTCCAGTGATCAGGTACGGCAGAGAAATTATGCAGTAGATTACAGTTCTATAATGGGATATGGGGTGATAAATTGATGGTTTCTTTCATAATTTGTTAAGGATTTTATAAGGGAGTTAATGAATCCTTTGGAAAATAGTCACAAAATAGGCACAGTTGATTGATAAATTGTTATTGTAACTTTTAGTGATAGACATATAAAGAGTTAGAAATCTTTATAATTGACTTGAATTAGGAGGTAGTGAATATGAGTGATCAGAATGTAAAAGCAGCACAAAAATATTTAAATGCGATGTTTGGTGGACATAAGGATTGGGTAAAACTGGATGAAGATGGAAAGACCGGAACAGCCGTGATGCAGGGAATCATTCGTGCATTTCAGATTCAGAATGGAATCTCAACGATTACAGGAACGGTTGGACCACTTACTATTAATACCATGAAGAAGTTAGCCATTATTACAAAAATGGATCCGAATGATACTCCGCAGGTTAATGTATGCTTGATTCAGTGTGCTCTGTTTTGCAAAGGATATGCTGCTGGAGGAATTACTGGAATTTATTATACATCAGGAGTAAATGCAGTTAAAAAGATGCAGGAAAATGCAGGACTGGAAGTTACGGGCAAAATTGATTGGAAAGTTTGGTCTGGATTGTTATCCCTAAACTGGTTTACAAAGGTTTCTGGTGGGGATTCCAATATTGTTCTTATTCAACAGCAATTAAATAGTGACTGGTCAGATGTTATTGGTGTTGGACCTTGTGATGGAATTGCCTCAAGACAGACAATTTTGTCTTTAGTTGGTGCATTGCAGGCGGCTGAAGGAGTTACAACTGAATTAATTACAGATTTGAATTCAGTTAATTTTGGCGATGCAACAACAAATGCGTTTCCGGGTACATTACAGAACGGACAGAACTCGACGAAATATGTTCCATTTAATAAGATTGCTCAATACGGACTATATTTTAACGGATATAATCCGGGAAGATTCGATGGCGTGTTTGATTCGACTACAGAGTCAAAGGTGTCAGAATTTCAGGAGTTTTATGGTCTGACAGGAATTGGACTTGTAACAAAAGGAAAAGTAAATGTTTCTACTATGAAATCATTGCTTACGAGTAAAGGCGATACAAACAGGGCAGCAAAAGCGTGTGACTGTGCAACAGTATTAAATAAACAACAGGCATTAGATATAAAAAATGCAGGGTATACTCATGTAGGACGTTATCTGACAGGTTCTGTTGGAAAAGAACATACACCGAAATATTTGACATCAACAGAAGTGAAAAACATTGAAAATGCAGGATTATCGGTATTCCCGATATATCAGGATGGAGGATATGAATTAAACTATTTTAAGGATCCGTCCCAGGGAAGTGTTGATGCACAGACAGCAATTTTAGCAGCCGAGAGAATCGGTATACCAAGTGGAACGACTATATACTTTGCAGTGGATTTTGATTGTTATTCATATCAGATTGATACATTTATTATACCTTATTTTGAACAGATTCACATGATCTTTTTCAGTTCGACAAATGATAAAAATTATAAAGTCGGCATTTATGCACCAAGATATGTATGTACTAAAGTTTATGAAGCAGGATTGGCAAGTAAATCATTTGTGGCAGATATGTCAACTGGATTTAGCTGTAATTTGGGATATTCGATGCCGAAGAACTGGGCATTTGATCAATTTTGTGAGTTGAACTCATTTTCTTCATCACCTTCGTTCCCACTGGATAAAGATGCATATTCAGGGAGAGATACTGGATTTAAAAAGTTCGATGCCGTATCGACAAAAACAGATGAGGAAATAGCGCAAGAAAATCTTCGGGCAAAGGTAAAAATAGCACGAAATCAATATGTCTATAATGTAATGGAGCCGCTTGGTTATCTGAATAAAATTATGGATGTGGGTGTGGAGTATGATAAGGAAATTTCACTGGGAACAATGATGAGTCCTCAAGGAGCAATTGATATTTCTACTAAAATATCCACATCGCTTGAAAGTTCAACTGGTAAAATTTATAATATAAAAGTGGATATAGGAAATGATGGAGAATTGACACAAACTTGCAAAAATCAAATTATGGAGATTTCATCAAATTTATCAGATACAGGTATAGAGGGAGCAGATAACTTTGGAAATACGATAGAAAAAATTGCTTTATCGGTTAAATCTGGTAATATTGCTTTTGAAATAAATAATGTTTTTGCCAATAGTGTAGAGTTTTCCATTGTATTTAGTACATCAGATTTGCTGCCAGAAGAGGAAAAAGAGTGGACAATATCGGTTGCTTTGATTTTTACAATGACATTAAATTCTAATAGTGGTCTTGAATTTAATGTTGTAGAATTCACAAAAGAGCATAGTAATATACTGGCAGGAGCCGTAATATTAGTTCTTGCGGGTGCATTAGTTGTAAATGCAATTCCGTCAATTATTGCTTTATTTTCAGCTGGAGCAGGTACTGTTTTTGGTTTGTTGATTCAAGCGCTGTAAATTGTAAAAGAATAAAAGAGACAATGGCCAGAGGTTCGATTTTATAAAGAGGACCTCTGGCAAAAGGGGGATTAAGAAGAATGCATATTAAATCAATTGTGTCAGATGAGGATAGGGAAGAATTAGAAAGAATGCTTTCGCTTGGGTTTATAATTCCTAATCAATTATTTAAAACAAGACAGAAAAGTAGAATGATTATCTATATTTTTACACCTGTAGAATTTTTACTGTCGATTAATTGTTATCTGTCGGAAAGTTATTTGATGTTTGGAATAGGGATTGGAACTTGTGTGGCTTGTGTGGCTTGGATTATTTGGTATCAAATGATTGGTAAAAATTTTGAAAAAAATGTTCATGAATTTGTCTGGGGTAGATCAGGATATGAAACGGTGGATATCGATGAAAACGCAATTAAAATAGATGAAGATCAAATTTATGAATTTAAAAATATTGATAGAATGTTCTTATATAAAAACTTCTTTTTTTTCATAACAAATGAAAAGAAAATATTTATATTTAAAACGACAGATATGGAGTCGGATGAACTTATAAAAATTATTAAAACAACAGGGATTTTATTTGAAAAAAAAGAAAAACCATTTAATATTTATAAGTATTGTAAAAAAGGAAAAAGTTTTTAAAAATAAGCAGAGGATGGTGGATTTATCATCCTTTTAGAGAAGAGCATGTATTTTAAAGGGAATCTGGTTTTGCAGGTTCCCTTTTTGCCATCAAAAACGTTGATGTTTTATCAAATGACGCTAAAAATAAAAAGAATAATGCAGGGGGTGACATTATTAGTTATCGCTGTAATATTTGGATAAAATATAAATAAAACATAAAAAATATAAATAAATTATAAAATGGCGACAGTTTTTTCTTGTTCAAGTGTTTATTATATAGAGGACAAAATAAGACAGCAAAGGAAGTGGTGCTGTTGCATCGGAAAAATGACACAAAATTAGTGATGTCCATTCGGGAAAAGAATTGAAGGGGATTCTTTTCCCCATTTGTCGTGTTACGAAAGACTGAGGGTAAGAAAATATGCTAGAACTTGCAATCTGTGATGATGACATCATCCTATGTAATTGGTTAGAACAGAAGCTACTCCATTATGGGAAAGCGAATGACTGTCAGATATCTGTAGAAATATACTATTCTGCGGAGCAGCTTCTTAACAGGCTGGAAGAAGAATCCTACGATATGTTATTCCTTGATATTTGTCTGGGACATGAAAATGGAATTGATATTGGAACGGAGATACGAAAGAAAAATTATGGAAAAGAATTGCGGATTACCTATATTTCAACATATCAGGAATATGCTATGAAATTATTTCGCATTCATCCATTTGATTTTCTTGTAAAGCCAATCCGAGAGGAAGAACTTTTCCGGGTGATAGGTGAATTACGGGAACTGTTAAAAGAACGGAAGAAGATATTTGAATATACGGATACAAAAGGAATCCACAAAATTTCTTATGACAAGATCCTGTATTTTTATAGTCTGGGAAAAAGAGTACATATCGTGACATCGGAAAAAGAATATGAATATCGAGGAAAATTAAAGGATGTAGCGGATATAACAGAAGAATATTTCTTACTGATCCACAAGTCCTATCTCATCAATATGGAACACGTGGAGCATTACGAATATGACAACGTGGTTATGAAAGACAAGACACGTCTCAGTATCAGTAAAGCAAATCGCAAGAAGGTTAGAGAAAGACTATTACAAACGGAGAAGAAAAGATTATGAATATACATTTGATTACTTATCTGACAAGTAAATTATTCTGGATTTATACTGTGTTCCGTTACAATACCATCCTGTATCCTCAAAATGAGGATACACAAAAGCTATTTGCATATTTTTGTGCATATCTGCTTTCCTGCTGGGGAAGTATGCAGTGGGGAACGATGTACGGAGATCTGATCTTTGAGCTGATCGCTCTGTTAATTATAACAGTGGCATATCAGGCAGACTGGCAACATCATGTCTGGAATACACTTATGGTATATATTATGGGAATTTTATGTGATGGGATTCCAATCGTGTTCTTTCAACGGTATGCGGTAGCAAGAAATCCGGTACATCATCACATGGGACCGGGAACTATCGTAATGGGAAATTTTATATTCTTTTTACTGGAAGTCATTATTGAAAGAAAAGTGGATATAAAGAGAAGTTATTATATAAAGAACAGTCATTGGCTGGCTATGCTTTCTGTCCCGGTGATCAGTATTATAGTCTGCATCAGGATATTGCTGCCAGACAGAAGAGGTGTGCGGTCTACGATTGTATTATTCTTACTGTTTATCAATGTATTTATTTTCTATCTGCACGATGAGGTTCAGAAAAGTTATATTGAAACAGCAAAACAGGAAGAGATGAAGATTCAGATGAGCCAGTATGCAAAAGAACTGGAGATGATGATGAAATCACAGGACAGGCTGAATAAGATACATCATGATTATAAACACCATCTTACAACGATAGGTGCAATGGCAAAAACGGGAGGAAATGAAGAGATTCTATCGTATCTGAAACAAATGGAGAATATAGCCGGAACAGCCTTATGTCATCATTTATATACAGAAAACCGTAATATGAATAATCTGCTGAATTATATTTTGGAAGATGTGAAATCAGTAATTGAAAAGCCAGAGATTTCTGTGGAAATACCGAATCATATAGGGGAAGAATTATTTGATCTAAGTATAATTGTGGGAAATCTTATGGATAATGCCATTCGTGGGGCGGCAGCTTCAGAAGAACGGAGATTATCGTTTCAGATGTATTATGGAAAAGGAATCATGAATATCCAGATTGAGAATAGCATAAAAGATACACCAAAAGTGCGGAATGGAATTTATCTGACAACGAAAAGCAGGAAAGAAGGACATGGAATAGGATTACAAAATGTGAAACTCGTAGTAGAAAAGTATCATGGTCAGATGGAGATCTGCCATACGGAGAAATCCTTTCAAGTGAAAATATTATTATATATGAAATTAGATGAAAAATAGTAAGGCGATGGTGTCTTACTATTTTTTTTCGACCCATTTCGTCTATTTTTGCCACCTCAAGGGTCATTTTTACCATTTGTGTAAATTTTGTGATTTTTTAGATTATAGTAGTGCCAAAGTCAGAAAAAAGGAGGGTAGCGGTTATTTTGTAAAGGAATTATAGAAAAAGATTACAAGAGGGAGAAAGAGACTATGAAGAGATTTCGAAAGTCGGCTATAGCCTTAGTACTTGCACTCCTGATGGCACTACAGGGAACAGAACCTATCTTTGTACAGGCAAAAGAGGCCATTGAGGATGTACAGAAGAATGCAGATTTCTCCAGACCAGAGGCTTTGACTGAAGAGGAAGCCGGGATAACAGATTCTACATCTGGAGAACAAGACAAGAGTCAGCAGTCTGATGCGGACGTACAAAATGAAACGACACCATCGGAAAATACAGAGACTCAGGAAGAACAGACAACTCCAGCGGAAGAAACAGAAGAAAATCCGCAGGAAAAAGAAGTGGAGTTGAAAGAACCACAGGATTACTATCCGATTCCGGAAGAATCGGAAGGTGAACTGATTGATTATGACGCCGTTTCCAAAACTTATAAGACTGGAGATAAGCAGTATACAACCGTTTACGGTGGTTATGTCGGAACTTATAAGAACGAAAATGGTGATACAGAGCTGGTAGATAATACTCTTGTAAAGCCGGAAGAAGCAGACACTCCGGCATCCGAAGAAGCACAGGAGGCCAGCAGCGTATCGGCAGATGAAGAAAAGGAAGAGAAAACTGAGGTTTATCAGAACAAAGCTAATGATTATGCCATTCTTCTTCCAGAACAGATGTCAGAAGAGAATGGTGTAACGATTGAAAATGGAAAGACCAGAATCGGGATCATTCCGGTAGATGGAGATTATACACATTCCGTTATTAAGGACAATGCGATCCTTTATAATGAAGTTTATGAAGGAGCAGATGTTCAGTATACGGTACTGGATTCCAGCATTAAGGAAGATATCGTACTTCAGCAGCCAACAGACAGAGAATCGTATGAATATGAACTTCAGATTCCGGGATATCAGGCAGAAGTAAAAGATAATCAGGTATATATTTATCCAGAAGGAAAAACAATCAAAGATGCAAAGTATCTTCTGGAAGCACCGTCTATGGAAGATGCAGCCGGGGAGATCAGTTTCCTGATTACGATGGAACTCAGGGAAGAAGATGGGAAAACAATCCTGACCGTAAAACCAGACAGGGACTGGCTTTCTGCAGAAGAACGTCAGTATCCGGTCAGAATCGATCCGACACCAGTGGAGATCCAGAAGAGTTCCTTTAACATGATTGGTGTGGAAGAGGGAAGTCCAACCAGTCAGATTGGAGATAACAATTATCCGTATGTCGGATTTGATGATGGTATTAAGTCTGGAAACCTTGCAGGATTTGGAACAGCACACCAGAACTGCCGGACTTATATCAAAGTAAATTCAAATTTTAGTCAGATTCCGAAAGATTCCAAAATTGACAGTGCAACATTTGCAGTCAGTCAGAAAACTGCATACAGTGGTGGTGCATCCCAGTTTGGACTTTATCGTGTAGATCAGTCGTGGAACACCTCCATCACATGGAAAACAAAACCAGTAAATCTTACGTTCCAGGATGTACAGAATGCAAGTACCAGCAGGAACAGCTATATCAATTATGACGTCAAAGATCTGGTCAATGACTGGGTGCAGGGAACTCATGCGAATAACGGATTTGCACTGGTAGCCATTGCCGAGGCAAATAACCTTGGAGCTTCTATGCAGTGTGAGGTACTGAATAACAGGGCATCCGTTTATGGACCGAAACTCAGCATCCAGTGGTCACCGGCTGAAGATCCATATCTGCGAGATATGTCACTGGATGAGACGACTATCCTGCTTCGCCCGATGACGGAAAAGAATACCAATGGAAAGCTGAAATTTGATGCTGTATTTGCAGACGGAATCGCAAAGAGTAAATCTACCGTAGAGTATTATCTGCTCCCGGATGAGGAAAAAGAAGAGCATCACGAAACAGATGCGAAACCATTGTATTCCTATCCAGACAGTACAGAATACAATAAGCAGTTTCCGGAGGCGAATAAGTATTACAGCAAAGATTCCAACTGGCAGAGCGCACTGTATTCGGGGCTGACGAAGGACAAGCTTTATAAGATCAAAGCAAAAGCATCGAAAGAGATTGAGGGAAAGCTGGAAACTGGAAAAGAAGTGACCAGTGACAGCTTTGTGATCTATGAAGTCAAGCAGTTTGATACATTTCCGAAGATTGCAAAATATTATGGTGTTCCGCTTAAGAACATTATGAAAGACAATCAGGTTATGGACGCACTGGTAGTCGCAAATAACACGATCTTTATCCGTAACCCACAGACAAATGTTCCATATAGTCCTGCACCGCTTACCGATCAGGATAAGATGCGGATTGACGGAGCATTGATGGGAAGAGGACTGCACTGTGAATTTGGATTTGAACCAGTCAACTTAAATACTGGTAACTTCTACATGGATCAGTCCGATGCGACGATGAATGAGCTGAATGGGGAATTCTCCATTACAAGAAGCTACAATTCCAAAGGAACAGACCAGCATTCCATGTTCGGACGTGGATGGAGCTTTAACTATGACCAGTCACTTTCTCAGATGGAGAACGGAAGCCTTCTGTATATGAGAGGGGACGGAAGTTATCTGATCTTTGATAAGAATGAAGATGGCAGCTACACTGCTCCGGATGGTTATGTATATGATTTAAAATCAGTCAGCTATAAAGATACAGACCATGACTACATCGGATGGGAACTGACAGATGCGGATCAGAGTATCTGGTCATTTGATAAATACGGAATCTTACGTTATGTAACGGATGTGAATGGATTTAAGACAGTATTGGATTATGACGATGATTATAATCTGAGCAAGATTACCACACCATCCGGAAAAACATTCGGGGTAAAACAGGATAAATTCGGGCATATCAAGGAACTGTCTCTTCCAGATGGTGGAAAAGTTTCTTACAAATATGACGAGCAGGGAAACCTGATATCTGTAACAGACCCGAAAGGAACAACAAAAGAATATCAGTATGATGATGACAGCCGTATGACAAGTTGGAAAGATGAGAATGGCAATACGGTTGTAAAGAATACTTACGATAAAGAAGGAAGAGTCGTAGAGCAGACCGATGCAGAAAAAGGGACAGCGACTTTCAAGTACGGAAAGAGTTCTACTACAACAACGGATAACGAAGGAAATAAGACCGTTTATCATTATGATGATCAGTACCGTACAACATCCATTGAATATCCGGATGGAACAACCTGTGAAAAGACTTATAATGCAGAAAATCAGCTTGCTTCCGAAACGACAGCAGCCGGAACAAAAACTTACACTTATGATGCATTTGGCAATGTAGCAACGGAGACAAGAGAGGATGGAAAGACAGCCTCTTATACTTATAATGAGCAGAATAAGCTGACCAGTGCAACTGGATATAACGGAGCAACGGTTACTTACAGTTATGACGGTAATGGAAATATGGTCACATCTACAAAACCGGATGGAACAGCCATTACCTATACTTACGATGACAAACATCGTATGGTATCCCAGACAGACGGCAGAGGTGTCACAACAACGTATTCGTATGACGGACCGAACATGACCGGATATGTGGATGGAAATGGAGCAGCATGGGGATTCACGTATGACGCGATGAATCGTGCAGTTACCATGACAGATCCACTTGGAAATGTAACCTCGAACAGTTACGATGCGAATGGCAATCTGACTTCTAAGACAGCAGCCGATGGCGGTGTGACCGCTTATACACTGGATGGTGTGGGTAATATTACAGCAAGTACTGACGCACTGGGGAATACCACCACTTATACTTACGATAAGATGTACAACATGACCAGTGGTACAGATCCGAAAGGAAATCAGATCAGCTACGTTTATGATAAGAATTATCAGCAGGTCAAAGCAACCGATGCAAAAGGAAATACAATTACTTATAAGTATGACAGCATGGGACGTGTCATAGAAGAGAGTAATAAAGATTTTGGAACAAAGCTCTATGAATATGACAAAGCAGGAAATCTGAAAAAATATACCGATGGAAATGGAAATGCAACCGTATCCAAGTTTGATTCTCTTGGACAGGTGCTTCAGTCCAAAGATGCAGTTGGTAATATAACCAAATATGAATATGACGCATTAGGAAATGAAACCAAGATTACTTATGGAGATGGAAGCAGCCATTCCAAGGAATATGATAACTGCGGAAGACTCGCTAAAGAGACAGATGAATTAGGTGCAGTTACCACTTATACTTATGATGCGGCAGACAATCTGGTATCAAAATCAGATGACAGTGGAAGAACCTGGACTTATACCTACGATAATACAGGAAACCGCTTAAGTGAAACCAACCCGGAAGGTGGAACTACCACATATACTTATGATAAAGCAGGAAATCTGGTATCTTCTACCGATGAAGAGGGAAGAACAGATACTTATGCTTACGACAAGGCAGGAAATCTGACTACATCCAAAGATGCCCTTGGATATACCGTATCCATGAAGTATGACTTAAATGGAAATCTGGTATCCTCTACCGATGAAAATGGAAATACCAGTACCATGACTTACGATGGTAATGGAAACATGACATCGGTAAGCGATGCAAAGGGCAACATTACAGCAATGAAATATGATTCCACCGACAATCTGGAACAGACGGTGGATGCCCTGAAAGGAAAGACCACTTACGAATACGATTCACAGGGCAACAGCACAAAGATGACAGATGCCCTCGGCAATGCGTATAGTTATGTGTATGATAAAGAGGGAAATAACACATCCATAATACTGCCGACAGGGGACAAGGTGCTGATGGAGTACGATGCCATCGGACAGCTTGTAAAATGTACGGATGCACAGGGACTCGTAATTACCTATCAATATGACGGAGCAGGCAACCTGATCCATTCCTCCGACAATGGTGGAAACAGTATGGATTATACTTATGATGGTGCCGGAAATGTACTGACACAGACCGATGAACTTGGCAGGACAGCAACATACAAGTACGATCAGTACGGCAGACTCCTGAAACTTACTGAAGCAGACGGAAGTATCACATCTTATGAATATGATGTTATGGACCGCATTACAGCGGTAACGGATGCGGAAGGTCATAAAACAACCTTTACCTACGATAAAGTCGGCAACCAGTTATCCATGACAGAAGAAGAGGAAGCCACATATAAATACGCTTACGATAAGAAAGACCGGGTTATTTCTCAGACAAATCCACTGGGAGCATCCAGCACCTTTAAGTATGACGGAAATGATAATGTGACGGAATCTGTCGATGAAAACGGTACGGTTACCAAGTATGCTTACGATAAAAATGACAACCTCGTATCCCAGACAGACGGAAATGGAAATACGACAACCTACCAGTATGATGAACTGGACCGCAAGATCGGTGAGACTTCTCCGTTAAAAGAAACAAATGAATACCGTTATGATGCCATTGGAAATCTTACCAAATCAAAAGATCCGATGGGACTCATTACCGAATACAAATATGACAGCCTGAGTAACATGACGGAACAGATTTCTCCAAAGGGAGCAGTTACCAAATATGATTACGACAAGCATGGCAATGTCATTTCTGTAACGGATGCAAAGGGAAATGAGACACAGTACAGTGTTGACCTGAATGACAATGTCACAAAGATGACACAGGCGAATGGTGGAGAGTATACCTATAGTTATGATAAAGCCGGACGTCTGAAGAGTATGACCAGTCCACTGGGTTATACCAAGAATTTCTCTTATGATAAAGTGGACAACGTGGTAAAAGAAAGCGACAGCTTAAAGAGTACCACCACTTATACTTACGATAAGCTCCATAACATGAAGTCTTCTACCAATGCACTGGATGGAACAACCAGCTTTTCTTATGATAAGTATGGCAATCTGGTGAAGGAGACAGATCCGCTTGGACGGAGCAATACCTACAGTTATGACCTGGCAGGCCAGATGACTTCTGCAGCTGATCCGCTTGGTAAGATAACTGCTTATACTTACGACCCGGCAGGAAATATTACTGAGATCACCAAACCGGGTGGAAGAAAGACCAGCTATGGATATGACAAGAATTATAATGTGACATCTGTAACAGACCCGATGGGCTATGTTGCAAAGACAGTCTACGATAAAGACAATCGTGTAACAGAAGAGACCGATGCACTGGGTCAGAAGGAATCCTATACCTATGATAAGGACAGCAGGGTAACTTCTATTACAGACAAGCGTGGATTCACAACGGGATTTGATTACGATGCACATGGTAATATTCAGGTTGTTACAGATAAGACCGGATTAAAGAGCCGTCTGGAATATGACAAGAATGACAATCTGACCAAAGTAACCGATGCCCTTGGCGGTGTAACAACTTACGGTTACGACAACATGGATAACCTGGTGACCTTCACCAATGCAGCAAATAAGACAACGAATTATACTTATGATCTGGAAGGCAACCTGACATCCATCAAAGATCCGGCAGGAAGAACAGAGAAATTCGACTATGATGAAAAAGGCAGACTGACCGGACATACACAGGCAAGTGGCAAGAAAACCACGTATGATTACGATAAGCTGAATGACCTGTTGGAGAAATCTTATCAGGACGCAAAAGGCGAGACTTCCGAAAAGGACGTGACCTACGCATATAACAGTGCCGGGGAACGGGTATCCATGAAGGATCAGACAGGCAAGAGCAGTTACGAATACGATGCACTCGGAAGAATCACCAAAGTGACAAGCGGTTCGAAAAAGGATGTCAGCTACGTTTATGATGACGCAGATAATCTGCAGGCAATCGTGTATCCGGATGGTACAAAGGTCAGCTATGAATACGACTTAAATGATAACCTCGTAAAACTGACAGACCGTAATGGAAAAGTAACCACTTACAAGCATGATGCACTGAATCGTGTGACAGAAGTTACTAGAAGTAATGGAACAAAGACGGAAGTATCTTACGATGCAGAAGATCATATCACAAAGATTGTGAATACCTGTGGTTCCTGCGGCAAAGTAATCAGTACTTATGAGTACAAGTACAATGATCAGGGATATGTAGTTGGAGAAACAGCTACGGAACTGGAAGCTGGAACAAGAAAGACGCCAAGCTGGGAAGACTGGTACAACTGGGGCGATACACAGAAAGAGACAGACAAAGCAGACTGTGAGCATCAGGAAAAAGAGATCCAGACGACACGTACCTATGAATACGATGACAACTGGGAACTGACACGCTGTACAGAAAAAGCAGAGGGCGGTAAAAAGACAGTTCATAATTATACTTATGACAAGATTGGAAACCGGACCTCTTACGAGAAGATCGAAGATGGTGTCAGCAAAGCAAAATATAACTATAAGTACAATGATTCCAACCAGCTCATCAAGCGGACCAATGCAAAGATCTGGGGCGATCCGGGAACAACCTACAGCTATGATAAAGATGGCAATCTGATCCAGGAATGTGATAAGACAAACAGTGCAGATCCGGTCACTTATGAATATACAGCAGAAAATCGTCTGGCAGTAGTAAAACAGGGTGGAACAGTCCTGATGGCAGCCATGTACGATGGAGATAACAACCGGGTATTCGAACTGGATAACACTTATAAATGGGAAGATTGCTATGGCGATGAAGTCCTGATTCCGGAGAACCAGCGTACCGAAGATGGAAACAGCCCGAAAGAACAGCTTGCATCTCTGGTAAAAGGCGGTTCAAATGCCAAAGGTTACACATTGACAGAGTATATCAACGATATCAATCGTGAAAATACAGAAGTCCTTGCAGAGTATGGAGCAGACGAGAAAGTCCGTCAGGCTTATACTTATGGAGAAAGTGGAATCGGAGAACGGGTAAGCGTTGATAAATCGGAAGAAAGCAGTTATTATTTATATGACGGAAGAAACAGCGTAACCGGAATCCTGACAGAAAATGCTAACCTGACGAACAGTTATCAGTACGATTCGTATGGAAACCTTACATCAGGAACAGCAGATGGAGTCAATTATTACGGTTACAATGGAGAGTCCACAAATGTAAAAACAGGACTTCAGTATCTGCGGGCAAGATACTATAACGCAGAGAACGGAACCTTTACAACTGAAGATAGTGACCTGGGAACGACAGAAAATCCATTAACCAGAAACCGCTACGATTATACAACCAATAATCCGTTGAATTACAGTGATCCGACAGGACATTCATTGTGGAGCAGGATTAAGAGTACAGCTAAAAAAGCAGCGAAAGCAGTCAAGAGTGTCGGCAAGAAAATCGTTAATACTGCGAAAAAGGTAGTCAAAACAGTAGTAAATACAGCTAAGAAAGCAGCAAAAACTATTGTTAACGCAGTGAAGGGTGCAGCAAAAACTGCCAAAAATGCAGCTAAACATGCAAAACAGACATATCAATCTGTGAAAAATCGTGTAACCAGTAGCAGTACATATCAAAAAATCACATCCAGAGGAAGTCAGTTTATTCGTTCTGTAAGCAATGGGGTACAGAAAATTGGAAAAACTTATACATCTTTCAAATCCTATGTTTCAGAAAGAACGGCAGAAATCCGCTCAGAAGTGGTACGACATATGTGTACGACAACAAATCGTATTACAGATCAGTTGGGTAAAGTAAACTGGAAGAATGTAGCGATTGGTGTGACGGCAATGGTGGTTTCAGGTGTTGTGGTTGCTGCAACAGGCGGTTTAGCAGCTGGAGCAGTTCTGGCAGCATTGCCAGCAATGGGCGGTTTAGGAACAGCAATGGTTTCAGGAGCTGTAGCTGGTGCAATTGGTGGTGCTTCCTATGGTGCAATAAGTTCTGGATTGTCAGGAAACAGCTTGAAACAGATTGCGAAAGATACCATAACAGGTGGATTGACAGGAGCAATCTCTGGTGGTATTTTAGGTGGGCTTACTTATGGTGCAGGAAAAGCAATTGGTGCAGTGAAAGATTTGGTAAAGGGAAGTTCAAGTGCGACTAAACCTGGGCATATTACTGAAATGGCAACCAAAGACTTATCACAAAATAACCAGTTGCTGGAAGATAACAAGGCATATAATAGTTTTTCGGAACTAATGGATGCTGATGAAGCTGCAAGATATAATAAACATTGGGATACAATAAAAGCTCAAGAAATGCAAAAACAAGAGATAACAAAATTTGAAAATGGAATAAAAGATGGTGTGCAGTATACAAATCAGCAAAAAGGGAATTATGCTGAAATGAAGATGGATCAGTATTATGATTCTATTGGGTTCGAAAGAATCAGTCAAGATAGAGTTACGGGTCTTAATGATGCTGGACATCAAGGATTGGATGGTGTATATCAGAATAAAGGAACAAACGAGTACATTGTGGGTGAAGCTAAATATAATACTAGTAAATTAAGTACCCTGAAAGATGGAACAAAACAGATGTCTAAGAAATGGATAGGTGGTAAGCGTCTTGAAGAGGCGGTAGGAACAGAAAAAGCTAATCTCATTGGTAATAATTATGAACGAAATTTGTATAATATTAAAAAGAATGGAAGTTTGAATTTTAAAGTATTAAATAATTAGAAAGTGTCTTACATACCCAGTGGGATATAACATCTCACTGGGGAGAAGAAAGGGGTACGTTATGATAAAAGGTGCAAAAAGTTTTCAACAAAAATATGAAAAGATAATGGGTGAATCTAGTGCAGATAAGCTTTGGAATGATGTTAAAAATGGAATAAATGAATTTACGAAAAAAATTGAATTGGGACAAGCAGACGGGTATTTTTGGAATATGTATTTTAATTTGTTGCGTGAAAACAGAATTTTATTTGAAGGAGTAAATAAAGCTATTGTAACTGGCGATATGAATTATATGTTGAAAGGAATTTATCAGGAAAATCGTTTTAATTGTATTTATCAAAACCGTTCGAATAGTGGTGGAGCACAGACAATTAATTTTATAGAAGTAGTAATCGCCTATTCATGTAATGATTATAGTTTGTTGGAAAAAATTATGCCGTTTAAGGAGGGACCTGCTACTTGCGGTTATTCGGCACCTTTTTATAATATGCTTTATGCTGTGACTTATCATGATAATGAAGTAGGAAATAAAGCACAAGCAGAATTAAGTGCATTTATGGGGAAAAAACGCACTCAATTTGATTTGAAATTAGCAAAATTTTTCTATGATTTATATCAAAAAGATGTAGATGGAATTAATTGCGGATTACAAGAATTATGTGAGTCAATGGGAAAATGTAATTGGATTAATGAACATATTTATGGAATGGATAAAAACATTCGGTCTTTAGGTAATACGGTGGCAATATTTATACATGGTTTGTATCATATAGTTATGAAATTTTTGAAAGATACCCCATTGAGTGAAAAGATTAAGACGCCAGAACACAAGAGTTTTATAAAAGAATATGAAGAATTTAATAAGGAGCATGATTTCCCAGAACCACAAATTTTAGTTGATTTTGATCAGCTTGCAAAATTTATAAATTTAAGTATAAGAACGGAATTTATACCAGAAGTGTCTTTTTATAAATCTGGAAGAAATTATGTAAATGACGGAAAAAAATTTGAGAAGATACTTTTTGATAATTTACAAAAAAGTGAAGTTTTACTGGTTGAAATGGAGGAAGAAAAATATGTTTTTAAGAGGATTAAATAAAAATTGGAAAAATGCATATAGAGCAGAAGCAAAATTTTATTCTGGTAATAATAATATATTTGGAGTATTTCCACTTACAGAAAATACAGATACGATTTTTCATAGTAAACCTAGAGCAAAGGTTGATGATCAAGAAGTAAAAGTATGGAGAATATTATTAGTACCCATTCAGGGAGAACCATTAGGAGATGTGGATTTTTATAAAGCATTGGAATATTTTAAGAAGATAAAATGCGATATGAAAGGCGAAGAAATATTAGTTAAAGGATTTTCAAAACAAGAATTGGAGAAAATACTGCAATTTTGCAATTAAATGAAAAAATATGTGGAATGTATAGAATGGAAAAATTCAGCTTTTAATGATAATTTATTAAATCCATATAATCAATTAGTTTTGGCAAACCAATAAAATACGAAGGAGAGAATATGCAAAAGAAGAATTGTGTTTTATGCATAAGTATAGGAATTATAGTATGTATATTGTTATCAGCTTGTTCAAAACAACCAGACTTCGATGCCAAATCTTACGTTCAAAGTTCTCTTGATGCATACTATCATGGAGAATATAAAGACTATGCGAATCTGTTAGAGATCTCGGAAAAAGATGCCAAGAAAGAAATCGAAGAGGATTTTAATGAGAGTATCCAACAGCAATTTGATGATTCCGATAACATTACGGACAAAGGAATTGCTGATTATACGGAAAAACTGACAGAAGTAAAGAAACTGGCAAAATATAAAGTACAGGATGTGAAAGAAGAGGATGGAGTCTATACAGTAAGTGTACAAGTTGAACCATCCAATGTATTTCAGACATTGCAACAAAGCTCTACAGAGGTAAGTAATGAAAAAATAAAGCAGGGATTGGATGGAAATGATCCGGAAGTCTTTGCATCTGTATTAACAGAAAGCGTTCAGAAGAGTCTTGAAAAGAACAGTTATGGAAAAGCTGTTACTGTAAAAGTATCAGTGGAAAAAGATAATTCAGGAAAGTATGGTCTTTCGGATACAGAGATGAGTAAGCTGGAAGCAGCAATGTTTCCAACAGAATAAGAAGGAATGGAAAGCTATCAGAAGAAAAAACTGGTAGCTTTCTTTTAAACTCCAAGATAAGAAAACTTGTTAAAAAAGCTATTGTAATAGTAGAAAAATTATAATAAATAATGGATGACAAGAGACTTTTATTCATTATGAGAAAAAGAAGGAATCTCCTATGAACCAACAAGAAATATTCACATAAGAGAGAAAAAAGTGCTGTAATCGAAGAGGTTGCAGCATTTTTTTCTTTGATATTTTTCGAACATTATAACGTACATATCCGGTCACCGCCATGCTCCGATTTGATTTCTATACCAAAAATCAGATCGGAGGAAAGATAAATGGCTTATAACAAAGCAAGTGAAGAACGAAAATGGCACTATTGGAAAGAACAGGAAGAAAAGAAACTGCGTGAACTGGGAATGGACGAAGAGAAGATTCAGAAATTAAGACAGATGGACTGGGAAGATTTTCTGGAAGAACGCAGATACCGGGAACGGCTGGAAGAATCGATGCAGGAGATTGATTCAGGCAAACCAGAGGAAGGTGAACAGTTTGCAATGGATGTCCGGGAACTTTTAGATCATGTGGGAGACAGACGATTGTATGAACTGTTAAAGGATACGGAGCATCAGACACTGGAGATACTTTTACTTAGTACCTGGGGATATTCGATTAAGGAAATCGCAAGTATTATGGGACTTCCGAAGGATACCGTTTATACGAAAAGAAAGATTTTGCGGAAAAAATTGAAAAAGTTTTAATTTTTGAGACAAAAATGACGAATTTCGTCGGCTATTTAATAGGCAGGTAAATTTTGCCAGTGTACTTTGACAATCCTATACCAGCATTACAGGTACGTTCCCGTAAGTAGAAGCGTGTCAGGAAGGCGCGAGGACAGATGAAGATGACAGGAAAGAATATAAAAAATTCTTTGCTGGTGTTTTTGTTTCGAGCGAATCACCTTTAACTGAAACAGGACCGTGGCGGTCTTTTGCGAGGATCACTTACGAGGGGATAATGATACATAGGAACTGCCAGTGAGCAGAGGATGGACTTTGGGTTGTAATCAGCAAGACCTTTAGAAAATCCATGAGCGGTGCAATGCCAAGCATCCGCCTGTAATGTTCCCGTAAGGCAATGGGGGAGTCGAGGACAAATACAACGCCAAAAAACAAAAGTATAAGAAATCAAGGAAGAATGTGTCGTTGATATCAGATACATGCGGCTGTAGGGAGAAATCTTTTACAGCCGTATTGATGTGGTATCAGCACGCATATCAGGTAACAAATTATGTATTACACAAGAGAATATCTCAATAGAGCGCATCGAGAAATTGATACTATCTTCCGAGTGCTGTTCCCGGAGCATGGAATGGCAGTAAGGGAAGAACAGATTATGTTATGCCACGAAATGCTGGATAACTTGCTGGGAAGAAACATAGCACTGTGTGACGCGGGTGTCGGTATCGGCAAGACGTATGCCTATCTGGTGGCCTGTGTTCTGATGAGAAAATATTCTCTCCTTGCAGAAGGATGTTCCCCTTATGAGCAGCGTCCGGTCGTGATATCCACTTCCAGCATTGCACTCCAGAAAGCAATTCTTACAGAATATATCCCTTTTCTCTCCCGGATTCTTCAGGAGAACGGGACGATTCAGGCCCCTATTAAAGCTGTGATACGAAAAGGGAAAGAGCATTTTGTCTGCGATGAGAGGTTGGAGCAACGAATCGTTGCAATCGAAGAAAAAAACAAAAATGCGTTGCAGAAAGAAGCTCTGCTGTCGTTGAAAGAACATTATGATATGGACGAAGTGTCCAACTTAAGTGGGTTTGACAGAAGGATGGTGAGTGTACCGAAGTTCTGTTCGGGAGACTGCCCGAAAAGAGGCTCATGCAGGTATCAGCAGTATCTGGAGCGTTCCAGAGATCATGAAATGTTCATTCAGATCTGTAATCACAATTATCTGCTGGCTGATGGTTATCACAGGCTGCAGGATTACCGCCCGTTATTAAAAGACTACCGGGCATTGATTGTCGATGAAGCACATAAGCTGCCGGATGCGGCAAAGCAGATGTTCGGGAAGAGCCTCTGTTATGACGATATCCGGGAAATCTGCTTTTATCTTGGGAAAGAGTACCAAGGCCCGGAGATAAGAAAACTGTCTGGGACGATCCGTATGGTGCTGGACATCATAGGAGAAAACCACAGAACCAGATATGGGATAAAAGAAGAATTCCACATGACAGAAGAGTGTGCAATGTATTTATGTGAGGGGATACAGACCATGAATAAGATCATAGAAAAATTAGAAAAGAAGATTCCGAAGTGGATCAGAAACAAGCTGGAAGAAACCAGAAGTGTGTTGGAATACTTTTTCCATCAGGATAAGAAGTATGTACTGCATCTGAAGCAGGACCATGATCACAGGATTATATTGTGTGCATCCAGCAGACGGATTCCACAGTATCTGGACCAGATGTTATGGAGCAGAGGAATGGGAGCGATTCTTACAAGCGGAACTTTAAAAACCGGACAGGGATTTTCCCACATTCGGAAAATGACAGGTTTACAGAGAGTGCGGAGAGTCCGGGAATATGTGGCAGACTCCCCGTTTGAATATCAGAAGAACTGTCTTTTATATCTGCCCAAGAATTTGAAAAAATGCAGAAGAGGAAGTCAGGAAGAGGCAGAGATGATAGCAGGCCATATCCATTCACTGATCTGTTCGACTTACGGGCATACGCTGGTGCTGTTCACATCTTATCATTTGATGGGAAACGTTTACCAGATGTTAAGGGATGAAATTCCGTTCCCGATGATAGAGGTGTGGAGACATTCACCGGAAGAGATCACAAGATTTAAACAGATGGACAATGCTGTCCTTTTTGCAGCCGGCTCCTGTTGGGAAGGAGTAGACTTCCCTGGAGATATGGTATCTTCGCTGATTATAGTAAAACTGCCCTTTGCTGTTCCTGATCCCATCAGCGAAGCACAGAAGAAGGAATATGCCAGCCTGAAAGATTATATTCAGGCAGTGATTGTTCCAGACATGCAGAAAAAACTAAGACAGGGATTCGGACGGGCGCTCCGCACCGAGACAGATACTTGTGTCGTGTCCATTTTAGACGAGCGTGCAGGAGAAGGCGGCAGGTATCATGAGGAAGTGATGTGTGCGCTTCCAAGCTGCAAGATGGCAAAAGACATCAAGGATATCCAGCACTTTATCCGAAACCGGAAAGGCGTGGAATACTACCTGTAACCGTTCGTGGTTCTGCTACAGGAAAAGCAGATTTTGCACGAAAAGTTTGGTGGTATTTCAAGGGCGTTTTCGGTGGGATTGTTGGTATTGATGAATAGCTATTTCGGCATGAAGTGGGTATACTGTGTATAGCGTTAGAGGAAAGGAGGCAGCTTATGATATACAAGGTGGAAACGATAAAAGATGGAACAGAAAAATATTTTTTCATCAGAAATCTGGAAACAATGAGTATTGAAGAACTGCCAAGTAAATATCTAATGCATAAGATTAAATGTAAACGTTCACCAAATACAGTGAAACGCACAGCATTTTCAATCTGCTATTATATGAAATATATGGCAGAGAAAGAAATGGAACTCACAGAAGTCTATCAGTTAGATTATGAAAAACAGACAGAACACTTTGTGGAATTTTTATACTGGCTTAAAGCCGGAAACCATACAGAGCAAACGGCTGGAGAAAAGAAGTGTCCGAATGAAGGAACCTGCAACGCATACTTAAAAGATGTGTTCAGGTTCTATTTATTTATAGAGGCAGAATATGAACAGTACGGAAGTCTCAAAACCTTATCGTATAACCAGATTATAGCGGTTAATCAGGTGGGAGTAAAAAAGGTACTGCGGAATCATTCTTTTAAAGCCTATCTGAAGGAAGAGGAACATCGTGGGAGAACAGCAAAAGAAAATCAGATTATTACAATTTTACAGGCCTGTACGAACCGAAGAGATCAGCTTCTGTTACTTATGTTAGCAGAAACCGGATACAGAATTGGGGAACTACTGGGAGTAAAATATGTCAAAGATATTGATTATAGGAATCACATGATAAGGGTATGCTTCCGGGAAGATAATGAAAATGAAGCGAGAGCCAAAAATGCGGAATACAGAAGTGCCAAGATAAGTAATGATACGTTTGAATTTCTCATGGATTATCTGGCAAAATATCGGAAAATCCTGCAACATCAGGATTACCTGTTTGTGAATATCATGGGTGAGAACATTGGAAAGCCATTAAGAGTGGACAGTGTATATGATATGTTGGACCGAATGGAAAAGAAAACCGGAGTTAAAATCACACCCCACATGTTACGTCACTATTTTGCAAATATGCGAAAGCAGGCAGGATGGGAACTGGAAATGATCAGTCAGGCATTGGGGCATAAACATTTGGATACGACTATAAAGTATCTGGACTGGCTGGATGATGAACTGATAGAAGCAAGTAATGAGTTTTATGCACAACACACTGCTATTTATGGGGCGGAACGTCTGCTGGAGTAGGGAGGTGTGAGAAATACCTATATATTTATTGCAACAGGCAGAACACATAACAGAATCTGAAGTAGATATTGAGAAGAAAAAGCAGGAACTATATTCAGAAATTGATGCACTTGGAATAAAAAGCGATTCAAGAATTAACAAATTGAAAAAGTTCTTGGCAGATAGAAAAATCTGGCATCTGGAAGAAATGGATTATCCTTTGCGAAATTCGTATGAACAATATTTAAGAGGACAGATACGATCACAAATTGTATCTTTCTATTTGAAAATATATGATACGGTAAAACAACAACATATCTATCAACAGATGCAGACGCTAAATGGAAAGCGGATATATGAATGGAAATATCAAAATAAAATTTATTTTCTGAAGTATTATCCGGAAAAGGAAATAGCTGAGACCTTTGAAACTTCTTATAAAACAAACCTATTGGTGTGGGATTTTACACAAAATTGTTCAGAAGTTTTAAAGAAACAAATTTTTTATACGTTGAGTCGTATCATTGCAAATACTTCAATGTCTAAGGCTTATAGAAATGTCAGGTTAAAATCCTTAAAACTTCTTTATGATTCTTGTGTTCAGTTAAATATTACGGATATTGGATTGCTGGAAATGGAACAAGTGGAAACTATTTTAAAGAATTTTCCCGAAACGAGTCAACGAAGTATTTTAGGTGAATGCAGAAGAGATGCGTTTATGCAGCAGGAACAGATCCAATGGGAAGCAAATCTATGGTATCTGGAACGATTACATCTTGGAAAACATCGGATAGACGAAAGTAAATCCTTAATTAGCATTTCTTTTATGGAAGTCAAGGAAATACAGAATCGAGAAATTTTACAGGCATACATGAAATATGAACTGGGAATTACTGGACAGGCAGTCAGCACGATTGTACGAAGATTTGTATGTATTAGAAATTTTATTGAACTGCTGGAACAAGAAAAGATACTGGCGATTCATGCAACTGTCGCAGAAGTAAAAAAGTATGCAGACGGCTTGCGAGAACGGGGAATACAGGCAAAGGGATTTAATGAAAGAATTTTCGGTATCGGTCATTTTTATAAATTCATGGAAGTTAAACAGTATATTACAAGAATGCCATTCCGAATTGAATATTTCCAACAAAAAGAAGTAGTAGTACATCATGATCGTAGCGTTGAGGAAACAGTATATATGGAAATTTTGAAAAAATTATATCTTTTTCCAGAGCGATTACGATGTATGTTCCTACATCTGTGGTGTCTAGGATTACGGGCGAGTGAAGTGTGTACATTGAAAGGAAATGCTTATTATCAGCAGGGCGAGGATTATTGGATTCAGGTGTATCAGGTCAAAATGAAGAATTATAAAAGGATTCCAATCCCACAGGCACTTTATCAGATTATGAAAGTATACTTGAAAAAACATGAAATTCAGCCTGAAGAATTCATTTTTAAAAACAGCAGAGGTGGTGCTTGTCTATATGGCACATTCCGAACTCAGATGATAGAAGCGTGCCGGGAAAATAAGATTGCAAATGGAGAATATTTATTTCAATCACACGATTATCGACATACAGTAGCAACTATGTTTTATGACAGTCATGTATCACTGCAAAGTATCAGGGATTATCTTGGACATACTTATGAAGAGATGACAAGACAGTATATTGATTATATGCCACAAAGGATTGCAAAAGCAAATGATGAGTTCTTTGAAATGCAAGGAAGTAGTTTAGCATCATGGCTAAAGAAAGAGGAAAAAGATGGAAAATGATATTATATACTTCAGCGATTTCCCCAATTTACAAGAAACAGGGACACGTAAGGATAATGGAAAATTTGATTTAACGTTGCTTCCAACGCAAGAATTAAAGGAAGAGTTTCGAGGTTATATTATGTATCGCTGCAAAAACGGAACGTTTAGAGCATTGATTCAGGATCGAACAGCTTATAATCATATTGCAAAGTTTTTGAACAGCAGAATAAATCGGAGAATCAAAAGCCTTGGAGATAGAAATCCAGAAAAATGGATATCACTTTTAAAAGGCTGGATGTTAGAACAGGGAATAACTATTGTAAAAGAAAAGAAGAGTGTGTATGGTACAGTAAGCTATGGCGAAGCAGTGACGATATTATATTTCAGAAACGTACTGAAATTTTTAGGGCCAGAAGATTTACGGGATGAGATAGAAAAAGATGTTTGGGAACTAAAAAATCTGGATATTAAAATCAGATCCAATCCAATTTATAATGTAAAAACACTGGATTTCAGAAAAATATATCAGCCAGATATCCGGGAAGAATGTAAGAAAGCTGTTTATATGAATCTGCAGTATGAAGCAATAGGAACTGTACAGGGAGAATTGACAATAATGAGGATATTCTCAGAATATCTCCAAAAAGAGTATTCCAAAATAAAAAGCTGCAGTGAAATAGACAGAGAAGTGTTGGAAGAATTTTTGATACATCTGTCAACAAAAGATACTTCCCATAGTGCGAATAGTTCTTATGTAATTTCATTAAGACGACAGTTAGAGACAATCGGAAAAATTTACAGCTATGAAAGATTGGAGCATTTATTTATTAATACGGATATTCCACCGGAAGTAAATGCAGAATTTAGAGTGTATTCTGATGATGAAATGAAACGACTGAATGCGGAAATTACACAGATGGATGTACAGATTGCAAGATGTCTTCTGATACATCAGATGCTTGGAACTAGGATATCAGATACCCTTACACTGAGACCAGATTGTCTGACGAGAGAAAATGGCCAAGATATGATTGAAATATATCAAGTTAAAACTAAAAGATATAAAAAGCCGATCAGTAAAGAACTTGCAAAACTGTTACAGAGTTCTATTGAATATACACAGGAAAAGTTCGGTGATACAGAATACATATTTGTTAATGAAAAAGAACCTGACCGCCCGATGCAGTATATGGCTATAAAAACAAAAGTCATGTCCATGATACAGGAAAAGCAGTTGAAAGATGATCATGGCGAATTATTCGGGTTTGGAACGCACATGTTCCGGCACTACTATGGCGTCAAACTTACAGAAATGCATCTGGATGACTGGACGATAGCGAGACTGCTAGGGCATAAGAGATTGAATAATGTACAGCATTACCGGAAAATGAGCAATCAAAGAATGGCAGATGAAACCAGAGAAGTAAGGCAGATGATGAGTGACATCATATATATGAGTCTGGCAGGATGGGGTGAAGAATATGAGCAAATACGACAAGATGATTGAGGAAAATCAGAGAAAAAGTAAAGAGAAAATTGAACTGGCATTGCAGGCAATACAAGATATGCAGGCAAATAAAGAACGTATCAGCGTTCCAAAGCTGATGAAGAAAACTGGATTGTCGAGAGGATTCTTTTATAAAAATCCAACCGTCCGGGATACATTGAACCAAGCAGTAGAGCAACAGGCCGGAATGATAGATCCAAGAAGAGAAATTCTGAACATGGCGATGGAAAAACAGATTGAACTGTTGAACCAGAAGGTGGCAGCTCTGAGCAGAGAAAATAAGGAACTGAAGAGAAAGAACGAAAAGTTACAGAAGGCATTACGGAAACAGGATTTGAATTTTATTAAGAACTTATAACATTGAAAATAATAAGATGGAAGAGATGTGTGCAGACACATCTTTTCATCGTTGAGGATAAAATATATAGAATGAGAATGGGATTGTTTTATGGTATACTAAAAGTGAAATGCTAACTTTGATATGAGGTATAAAACAATATGACAGAAATACAAATTAAAAATTTAATTAAAGAATATGAAAAAGAATATATTGAGTTTATGGAAATTGAAAAATTACCACAGTATAAGATAGATTTTTTTGAAATTAATGTTGAGGAAAGCGATGCAGCAGGATTCGCTTCAGCCGCCCAAGCTCACTATAATACGAAAACAGATGAACATATATTGAGGATATGCAAAAGTTCGGAAATACCAAAGTATATTGTATTTCATGAATTTACGCATATTTTAGATACGGAAATGTATGCAAAGCAAGATTCTTGGAGATATATGGCTTTGTCTGGTTATACAGAATATCATGCAGCACAAGTTGAATTGATGATAATGTTAGGAGCAGATAGTATACAAACTCAAGATTTTTCATTTACAGTTGATGTTGAAATAGGTAATAGTACAGTTAGGAATTACCTAAACTCAAGACATCAATTAGTAGTGAATATGATGAATAGAACAGATTTTCCAAGAGATATTGAAGCATTAAAAACAACGGTAGGTGTGCTATATAATTATTTTGGAGTGCGTTCTATATGTAAAATGTATGCGAAAGATTATACTGAAGAAGTGGATAACACAATTATTATTCAGAAACTTTCAAAAGTATTATTTGAAGAGATAAATAGCTTTATGGTTGGATGGTTTAATGAAGCACAAGTAGAGCTGAGCTTTGTGTCATATATGAAAATAATGTGGCCTATGCTTCAAAGCTATTTTGGAAAAGAATGAAAGATAGTAACAGTAAACACAGTTTTGTATACCGTTAAACCCAGTAAAATCGACGCATGAGGGGAACTGGCTACATTTTACTATCCTATCTGGTGGGGAATTGCAGCATGGCCAGTAGATAACTTTGTAAAAGAGAATGACTTTACAGGAAAAACAGTCATCCCATTCTGTACAGCAGCGACCTCGGGAATCGGTGACAGCGGTAATCTTCTGGAAGAGATGACAGGAACAGGTGACTGGAAAGAAGGGGAACGATTCCATGGTGGAGCGTCCGAATCAGATATCAGTTCATGGATAGACAGTCTTGGATTATAAAAGAATATAAAAATATTTGGAGGAATCGTAATAAGTAAGACATAACCTTTAGGTTTAAACTGCCTAACAAAGAGAGACTTCTGTCCGGAGTCTCTTTTTCTTATACTTACAGTAAAGTTTGAAATATAGAAAAGGAAGATAAAATAGACTGGAAGAAAATATGGAATCAGCAGATATAAAGCTGACTCAGGATGAAGTAAAATCTATTGATGAGATGCTTGCCCATATGCCGATGTCGCAGGTGTTTGGAGGTTCAAAAATACAGAAGAAATAAAAGAGGTGAGCAATGAAAACAAGGAAAAAGATAACCATCGGGGTAATAGTGGCTTTCTTAGCGGTAGTCATGGTGGGTTATATCTATCTGTTTACAGGGGCTAAAATAAGTAAAGGAGAATAGAGATAATGAAGAAAATGTTAGTTGTATATTATTCCTGGTCAAATGGAAATACAAAAAAAATTGCAGAGCAGCTGGCAAATAAGACAGGAGCAGATATCGCAAGAATCGAAACAGCAGAGCCATACAGAGGTAGTCATGAAGAGGTGGTTAAACAGGGAAAAAGAGAGGTAGAAGCAGGCTTTACGCCTCAGATTAATCCATTATCTGTAAATCTTGCAGATTATGATGTACTTGCGATTGGAACGCCAACATGGTGGTATACAATGGCACCTGCAGTGCTGACATTTCTAACAGTAAACGACTTTACAGGAAAGACAGTGATTCCATTTATGACAAATGGCGGATGGCCAGGACATGTAATTAAAGATATGAAGGACAAGTGCAAAGGAGCTGCCTTTGCACATGAAATGCAGATTCAGTTTGATTCTATGGGTAAAGACCATCTGGAAACTTCGGAAGATGTGATTACAGAATGGATCGGGAAGATAAATACTGATATAAACAAATAACCATAAGGAGAGATAAGACAATGAGAAAGAATTTTGGAGCAAAACCATTTTTATATCCACAGCCTGTTATGATTCTGGGAACCTATGATGAAAATGGAAAGGCAAATGCAATGAACGCTGCATGGGGCGGAATTGTAGGTGCAAATGAGATTATTGTAGATTTGTCTGCCCATAAGACAACAGACAATATTATAAAAAATAAGGCTTTTACAGTAGGGGTGGCAGATCTTGAACATCTGGTTGCCTGCGATTATGTGGGAATTGTTTCTGCAAATAAAGAAGAATATAAGATGCAAAAAGCAGGCTTTACTACAACGAAGAGTGAATATGTAAATGCACCAGTCATAAATGAACTTCCATTGACTCTTGAGTGTGAACTTGTAAAAGTTATTGATGAAAGCAAGTATCTTGCAGAAATCAAAAATGTAAGTGCAGATGAGAAATATCTCGGTGATGACGGAGAAATTGATCTTAGTAAGTTTACACCAATTACATATGATCCGGTACATCACGGATATTACAGACTTGGAGAACGTGTGGGAAATGCTTTTAAGGATGGAGCAAAGTTAAAATAAGGACAGGTGATTAAAGTGAAAATTGCAAAAGATGTCTGGAGTATAGACGAAGGTGATCTTTCGTATGAAGATGAAGCAATGAGAGCTCATGCTAAAAAGATGATATTCCCGATTGGAGAGCCAAATGATAAATTTGCACAATATTTTACAGGAAAAAGTTTTTTGGCTCCTGTGTCTACGTCACAGGTTGGAATCTTTAATGTGACTTTTGAACCTGGTTGCAGGAATAACTGGCATATTCATCATGCAAAAAGCGGAGGCGGACAGATTCTTATCTGCATTGCAGGACGTGGATATTATCAGGAAGAAGGAAAAGAAGCAGTAGAAATGAAACCTGGAGATTGTGTCAATATTCCGGCAGAAGTAAAACACTGGCATGGCGCAGCACCGGATGAATGGTTTTCACATCTGGCAATAGAAGTTCCGGGCGAAAATAGTTCCAATGAATGGCTTGAACCGGTAAGTGATGAAGAATATAGAAAACTAAAATAGGAAGGTTGAAAAAGGTATATTTATAAGACAATTTGCATATGGAGGTTATATTTATGTTGAAAACAGAAGAATTAAAACTAGTATCTGAATGGGATAAAACTTTTCCCAAAAGTGAAAAAGTAGATCATGAGAAAGTGACATTTGTAAATCGTTATGGAATCACACTTGCTGCAGATTTGTATAAACCGAAAAATGCATCTGGGAAATATCCTGCGATTGCCGTAAGCGGACCATTTGGGGCAGTCAAAGAACAGTGTTCCGGATTATATGCGCAGACGATGGCTGAAAAAGGATATCTTACCATTGCATTTGATCCTTCTTTTACGGGAGAAAGTGGAGGCAATCCAAGATACATGGCTTCTCCGGATATTAATACAGAAGATTTCATGGCTGCTGTTGATTTTCTTTCTGTTCGGGAAGATG